>Ga0265297_10006019_pt1 | contig 17947 bp, 19 predicted proteins | sample Munlanlwell13791_FD_192502 | JGI IMG/M metagenome (GOLD analysis project Ga0265297, IMG submission 192502) | Leachate microbial communities from a municipal landfill in Southern Ontario, Canada - Leachate well 137-91 | ecosystem: Engineered > Solid waste > Landfill > Unclassified | place...
GGGAGGACAAGCAATTGTCGATGAAGAGGAAAGTAAAAAAGCCGCTTCTAAACTCTCTGGCGATAAACAAATTCCAGCTGGTTCTGGTGCGAATAAGGGCGGAACGCCACCGGAAAGAAAATCGATAATACCGAAAAAACAACCGGTGAATGAATGGTACAAATAGCGGTCGACATTCATTTTGCGATTTAATTAAAATCCAAGTCAAAATATATGTTTAAACCGATTAGATACGATTCTGGAAAAATTGTCTGTGTAAAAAATGGAACAGCTTCTTCAACTACGATTGCTAAGGGTGATGCTTTGGATTGGTCTAGTGGTTATCTGCAAAGAGCAACCGCTGGAACAACTGAGGTTCGTCTTGTTGCAATGGAAGATAAGGTAACAGCTGGTGGTGCTCACTCTGACATCATTTGCATAATTACCGATGGCGTTCAATTTGAGGGCGATTGTGCCGGAAATTCCGCAGTTGCTGAGCGGGGAACTTATTACGACTTGACTGACCATGATACTCTTAATGACGACGCGTCTTCAAATGACATATTTTATGTCATTGATACCGTCGGAGCAGCTGCCGATAAAAAGGTGCTGGGGTATTTTGTTCATAATATCGCGTAAAATATATGCCTATTCTAGTTTCAGATTTTTCGGCTTTAACCGATGATTTGCAAAGCATATTTAACGAGGTGGCCAAGCGAAAAGTTTCAGAGAACGTAGGATTTAGCGTATTTAATGTGTTCGACACCGAACGCAGAACTTACGACCATCTCGTTCTCCATGGTATTTCTGGTATTAAGAAGGTAGCTTCTGGCCAGGACTTGCCTAAGGTGAATGCTGAACAAGGAGATGACATTAGTTGGACTCAGGAATATTACGGCGCAATCGTCGATGTGACGAAAGCGATGAGAAAATTCGATTTGCACAATCAAATTGAAAGTATCGTCCGTTCTATCTCTGACGACGCGTTTGACAAAGTTGACCAAAGCCTTGCTGACCGACTCATTAATGGGTGGTCGACATCTTATACAGATGTTTATGGTGAAACGGTTGCCTCTGTTGGACCTGATGGCCTTGAGTTGTTCAACGCGACTCACTCCAACCCTGTAACGAGCAACACTTTCTCGAACATAATCTCTGACGGAACAAATACCAATCCTGCACTATCAAGACAAGCAATTGTCTATATGATAGCTCAAGGCTTGAAGCATAAGGACCCGAACAACCTTGTTCGACCTATCAGATATGATACCCTCGTGGTCTCGCCTGAACTTCAGGACATCGCAGAACGTATTTGCAACTCACAGTATCTTCCTGGAAGTGCAAACAACGACCTCAATCCTTTGAAAGGAAAAATCAAAGTGTTGGTATGGCCGCGTTTGGCTCTCTCAGCTGCTGGAACCGACGCTGACGCATATTGGTATCTGTATGATGGCACTGGAATCAAGGAAACTCTCAATTGTCTATTTGCTGAACGCCCTTCACTGGACGCTCCAGAGCAAGTATACGAGAATAAAAACTGGGAATATTCTATTGATTTCTTCTACGCTATCGGTACAGGATTCCCTGCATACATTGCAGGTTCCAAAGGCGATAACAGTTAGTCTCGTTAAATCCATAATAAAAATGGTAGGTTTTCTCGGGTTTCCTCAAAAAATCCGAGCCCTAGCGGGTTAAACTAATATCTAATAACATCATGACGACTATTATTAATTGGGCAAAACTGGTAAAAGAAAATCGTGCAAAATCATTAGGGATTTCATGGACGCCTGCTGAAATAAAAGCAATCCATGAAGATGGAATGAATCCTGATGATGTAAGAGCTGGTTTTTTAAGTAAAGCAGACGTTGAAAAAGCGAATGCAGAACCAGGGGAGAAAAAGCTCAGATACATGAACAGGGCGGAGCTTATCGAAGTTGCCAAAAGTTTAAATGTCAACTTTAATGAGTCTGTCGTGACAAGAGGCGACCTAATTCTCGAGATTGAGAATAAGAAGGAAGCCTTAAGCGAGGACAACGCTCAAAAACCTCAAGATAATCCAAACTCTGCTTCTCCGAGTTTGGAACAATAAGAAGATGAGAAGCCAATTGTTAAAATTAAGGCGGAGTAATTCGACGAAAGGCGAAAGGAGGATTGGTGAGATTCTTAAAAAAAACAAGATAAAGTTCAAAGCAAGAACGAATGTCGGACGATATGAAGTCGATTTCATTATCGGACGCGTCATTCTTGAGGTTGATGGTTCGGTCCACTCGGGAACGAACACTCAAAAGGATATTTATCTTGTTAATAAAGGATTTGTGCCTCTCCATTTTTCAACGAGTAGGAAGAATACAGAGACAATTGAAAAAACCTTAATTAATTTAATCAAAAACAATGGCTAAAGAAACTGATAATTTTATAAAGTCATCGTTCGGTTGGTTGGAACTCGTGAACTATACGAACTCACCAATCGATACCGACGCCAATCGAAGAGGCCTCGCCTTTGTAGGAGGAGCTTTGAAATATTGGAACGGTTCGAGTTGGGTATCGATTAGCGGTTCAGGTGGAGTTTCGACGCTTGACGAACTTTATGACAATGACAAGGTCTTATTAGCTGATGACGGGACATTAACATTTGTTCTTCCAGCAGCAGAGACCGCTGATTTGTTGACTCTTCAGGCTCAGGCAACTGCGACTGGAGATTGTTTGCAATTCATAAATGCAGGAACTGGATATGATGTAGTTGGAACTTCAAGCACTTGGTCTTTTAGTAAGGCTGGTGATTTATTGGTTGCTTCAATTGCTGGTTCTGCAACCGATACTGCACTTACGATTGATGCAAATGGTTCTGGAAAAATAACAATTGCCGGAACCTCGACTGGTGTGATTGAGTTCCAAGCGAGTATGACATCGGCGGCTTCAAAGAGTTTGACGATGGCTGGTGTCGGTGGTTCGAACATTCTTGTTATCACTGCGGGCGATGCATTGATGAGTGATGGTTCTTTGACGATAGTAGATGCAGATAATGCTACATCTTTATCGCTGACTAATAACACCATCACGACAGCTGGTTTAATTGCAATTACTTCAACATCGTTGACAACTGGAAATGGTTTATTGATGACTTGTAACGGTCTTACCGGGGGAAATATGATTTCATTGGTAACGACTGCTGCCGGTCTTACAACCGGAAAATTCCTTTCTATCAACGATGGTTCTGCAAGATTTACGATTGGCGCTGACGGTGCGACTGCAATTACAACCGGAGTTAATAGCACGAAAGCTTTGGAGATTACTGGTATTCAAACATCAGAACAACTTGTTACAATTACTTCTTCTGGAGTAACCGCTGACAACAAAGCGATTCTTTTGATTAATTCGTCCGGTGCTTCGGCATCTGGTTCAAATCAAATAAGAATTGCCCCGTCTGGTTCTCCTGTCGAAGGTTCTGTTGGAATCGAATTTGTTGGTTCGGCAAAACTCATGCAAGCAATGAATATTGACGGAGATTCTGTCGATAATTCGGTTGTGTTAATAAACGGTGGTGGCGCTTTAGCTTCTGATAAAGCGGTTCTCGAGGTGACCAATGACGGAAATCTAGCGTCTGGTGGAAACCTCGCGAGATTTGCAATTGGTGGAACACCGAATGCTGCCGCTATCGGAATTGAAGTTGTTGGTGCTGGAAAAGCGTTGACCGCACTTTCTGTTGACGCCGATCCGACCGCTTCGAATGTCGTATTGATTAATGGTGGTGGTGCATTAACTGATGGTCTCGCTGTTCTTGGACTTACTAATGATGGAAATCTAGCTACGGGTGGTAGTATTCTTCATGTAACAATGGGAGGAACTCCGCACGCCGCTGCAAATGCGGTTGAAATTACCGCCGCCAAAGATGCGCAAGCGTTAGTAATAACATCTAGCGCTGCGACAAATGATGCCGTTAGTATTTCTTCTGCAGGTGCGACCGCAACCGGAAAAGCTGCATTATATGTAACTTCTTCTGGAACTCCTGCCGCTGCCGCATCAAATGTTGTTCATTTTACATTTACTGGAACTGCAACAAACAATCCGGTAGTGTTGAATGTTAACAATGGCACGGCGAATGCTTGTCCTTTACTTGTGACCTCTAACGTTGCTGCTGCAACGAGACAAGTCGCAAGATTTGTCCAGGATAGTACCACTGGTGCGATTGAAGTTCTTGATTTACAGCAAGATGACGCCGACGTGGGCGTGTTGAAGTTGACAGTTGGAGCTCCTAATACAGGAGATTTGACAGTCACAACTGACGACAAGTCCGGTGGAACACCTGCATATATCAAAATTAAGATTAATTCAACAAATTATTGGATTAAGGCAACTCCTGCGGCCTAATTTTTAGGCAAATAGTTTTATAGGGCGGTTCTATTATAAAAATCGCCCTGATGGGGAAATAATAATTTTAATTTTAATTCAAATATATGCCTCAACATATTCCGTATACTACCGGTCTCGTATATCTTCATATAATTCACAATGCTATTACAGAAAATGTAGCGGTAGATGACGCAAAAGCACAATTATGTGCTGGCGCGAAAGCAATCGCTTTAACAATAACAGAGGCTGGGTCTGTAAATAACAGGTCTGGAGTTTTTGTTGTATCCGTTTCTATTGACGGTGGAGCAACTTTTTACACATATGCAATGCTTATGAGTAATGTTGCTAATTCGAATGCTCAAACGCCAATAAGAGTTGCGTCATTGACAAGGGCCAGTGCTGGAACAGATGTATTATTCTTTGATCCGGCGACACTCGGCGCGATAACTCATTTCAAAGTATCTGTAACTATTACAGATACCGATTCTCCAGCCGGTACATTTACCGTAAAGGCTGCGATAAAATACTAAAATGAAAATTTTAGGTAGAATTAACAAAGAAAAAATAATTGGAATAATAAGAAGTTTTGTTGATTTTATTTATTTGGTTACAGAAAAAAAACAACGATTGATGACAGAAAATGGACAATATATTATTATCGGTTCGAATGAAAAAAAAGTTGTTGTTAAAATAAAAGGAGATAATAAATTGATTGGAAAAATTAAATGAGTAACGATAAGTTTGTAAAAATCAGTGAATTACCAGAAATAGAAAATCTCGAAATTGGAGATTCTATTCCTGTTGTTCATGATGAAACAACTTATCGTGTCGATTGGGATGCGTTTAAAGGGGCGTCTGGTCCTTCTGGACCATCTGGACCATCTGGACCCTCGGGACCGTCAGGAGCTGATAGTACCGTATCCGGGCCGGCTGGTTCTTCAGGACCATCTGGACCCTCAGGACCCTCGGGTCCCTCTGGTGCTGATTCGACAGTGTCGGGTCCTTCTGGACCCTCGGGTCCCTCTGGTGCTGATAGCACAGTGTCTGGACCTACTGGCCCTTCAGGTCCGTCGGGACCCTCAGGACCCTCGGGTCCCTCTGGTGCTGATTCGACAGTGTCGGGTCCTTCTGGACCATCAGGACCCTCGGGACCGTCAGGAGCTGATAGTACCGTATCCGGGCCGGCTGGTTCTTCGGGACCCTCAGGACCCTCAGGACCGTCGGGACCGTCAGGAGCTGATAGTACTGTTTCTGGACCAACCGGTCCGACCGGACCTTCAGGTGCTGATAGTACTGTTTCTGGACCAACCGGTCCGACCGGACCGTCAGGAGCTGATAGTACTGTTTCTGGACCTTCAGGACCTTCAGGTGCTGATAGTACTGTTTCTGGACCAACCGGTCCGACCGGACCGTCAGGAGCTGATAGTACTGTTTCTGGCCCTTCGGGACCGTCGGGACCGTCAGGACTTTCCGGCGCCGATTCAACCGTTTCTGGACCAACCGGACCTTCGGGACCCTTAGGACCATCGGGACCATCGGGACCATCGGGACCCTCGGGGCCATCGGGACCAACTGGTCCGTCAGGGGCCAATAGTACAGTATCCGGACCATCGGGACCTTCCGGTGCTGATTCAACCATATCTGGGCCATCTGGACCGTCAGGACCGAGTGGGTCGACCGGTTTACCAGGAGCGGGAATTGATTGGCATGGATTATGGAGTGATGCCCATACTTATATTACGGACGATGCCGTTTCTTACAATGGTTCTTCTTATATTTCTAAACAAGATTCGAATATTAATCATTTGCCGACGGATATTGATTGGTGGGATTTATGGATTGAAAAAGGTCCTTCGGGTCCTTCGGGTCCTTCGGGTCCTTCAGGTCCTTCGGGACCGACAGGACCGTCAGGAGCCGATAGTACTATTTCTGGACCAACCGGTCCGTCAGGTCCCTCTGGTGCTGATAGTACGGTGTCGGGACCATCGGGACCTTCAGGACCTTCGGGACCCTCAGGTGCTGATAGCACGGTGTCGGGACCATCGGGACCTTCAGGACCTTCGGGACCCTCAGGTGCTGATAGCACGGTGTCGGGACCATCGGGTCCTTCTGGTGCCGATTCGACGGTGTCAGGTCCTTCTGGACCGACCGGACCGTCGGGAGCCAACAGCACGGTATCTGGGCCGACTGGCCCGTCAGGACCGTCGGGACCGTCAGGAGCTGATAGTACGGTGTCTGGTCCGTCAGGACCTTCGGGTGCTGATAGTACGGTATCTGGACCTTCAGGACCCTCGGGTCCGTCAGGAGCTGATAGTACAGTGTCTGGACCGACTGGCCCTTCAGGACCATCTGGACCCTCAGGACCATCGGGTGCTGATTCGACGGTGTCCGGACCAACCGGTCCGTCAGGAGCTGATAGTACAGTGTCTGGACCGACGGGCCCTTCAGGACCATCTGGACCCTCAGGACCATCGGGTGCTGATTCGACGGTGTCCGGACCAACCGGTCCGTCAGGAGCTGATAGTACAGTGTCTGGACCGACTGGCCCTTCAGGACCATCTGGACCCTCAGGACCATCGGGTGCTGATTCGACGGTGTCCGGACCAACCGGTCCGTCAGGAGCTGATAGTACAGTGTCTGGACCATCAGGTCCGTCAGGAGCTGATAGTACAGTGTCTGGACCGACTGGCCCTTCAGGACCATCGGGACCATCAGGTCCGTCAGGAGCTGATAGTACAGTGTCTGGACCGACTGGCCCTTCAGGACCATCGGGACCATCAGGTCCGTCAGGAGCTGATAGTACAGTGTCTGGACCGGCTCTTTCAGCAATTACCGGAAATCTTGATTTTGATGGACTCCCTGATTCTGACCATACCGCCGTTGGACCAACAACAAATGATTTCCAATCAGGCGCAACAATTGCATCGATGGATTTGGTAATGATGGGAAGTTCGAGCAAGTGGATTCTTGTTGATGCTGATGCTGTGGCGACATGTGCAGGTCTTTTAGCCATCGCGCTAGAAGCGAAAAATAATACCGAAGCAATGAATGTAGCTTTGCCGGGATGTTTTATTCGGGATGACACTTGGAATTGGACACCGGGAGCGACACTTTATGCGGGAGAAACTCCTGGGCAAATTCAATCATCTATCCCAACCGGAGCAGATGCAATTATTAAAGTTGTTGGTTTTGCGATGACAGCGGATGTAATATTTTTTAATCCTTCGCCCGACCAACAATCTGTTGTGGCATAATATGCTAATAATAGACCAATCAAAACTAACCGTTGAAATAACCAATATTTACTTTGTTAAAGACAATACTTTTTTTGCAGTTGAAAAGTATAATCAAATGGATTTGATCGAAAAAGAAGTTGGAGATTCTAAGACTTTTGATGAATTTTTACCTCAACAAAAAATTGCGCGTTGGGATAATGAAGTAAATTTCTCGGCACGATTGGTTCACGATGAACTAACTCCTACAGTTTCCACTCTAGAAGATAAGATAGTCTGGGATGGTGAAAGGGTAGCGGTTAATTTCTACGACCTTCCGATAGACGAAATAAATCCTGAAGGTGCGAGTGAATTTGAAGTTATCCTCAAGGAAAAACCCAAGACCAATATAGTTTCTTTTACAATTCAAACAAAAGGACTGGATTTTGCCTATCAGCCAGATTTGACCGAAAAAGAAATGAAAGATGGTGCGGAAAGACCTGAAAACGTTATTGGTTCTTATGCAGTTTACGCTTCTGAAAACAAGACTAATTACGTTGGTGGTAAGGAATACAAATGCGGTAAAGTTGGGCATATTTTCAGACCAAAAATAATTGATTCTGCAGGCACGGAAGTATGGGGAGAATTAAAAATTGATACGGAAAAAGGAATTTTATCTGTTGCTATTCCGCAAGACTTTTTAGACAAAGCGGTTTATCCAGTCAGGCACGCAGCAGGGTTGACTTTTGGGTATACGAGTGTCGGTGAAACTACAACATATGCTGGGCCAGATTTGTTAGGTATCAATTTATATACTTCTCCTAGCAATGCCGCTAATGCAAATAGTATTTCGTTATACTGCCAAAGATATTCTACATCTTCATTTAAGGCAATAATAACAAATAATAGTTTTCAAATTTTAACAAACGGAATAGGAGGGGCGGTTGCTTCTGAAAGCACAGCTGCTTGGAAAATAAGTTCTTTCGCATCAGCACCGGCAATAAGCGGAAACACGGTTTATGGAATTGGAATTGTGTATTCTAGTTATATGTATATTTGGTATGATGCTGGATTAACTTCTTATACTAACGAGAATAGTTACAGTTCACCATTCGACATGACAGATCCCTATGAGATTGATTACAGAATATCTTCCTATTGCACCTATACAGCTGCTTCTGGTTCCGCCAACTTGAAATCATATAATACTAATCTGAAGGCCAACATCAAAAGCATAAATACTAATTTAATCGCTAATGTAAAAAGTTTAAATACAAATGTATGAAATTAGAGTTTCCAAAACAATTTGATTTCGTGAAACAAGATTTAGATAATATTGGTTTATGGGAAAAAAGAACGACAGATTTTGTAAAAAAATATTTGAAACCGGGTCAAGTGTTTTTGAATGTCGGATCGCAAGTCGGATATTATGTTGTAATGGCTTCTGAATTAAAAACAAAAGTATATGCGTTTGAACCATCGGGCATTAATTTTGAATATTTGAAAAAGAATATTGAATTAAATGATTGCAAGAATGTAATTATTTCGAATAAAGCACTATCAAACAAGACTGGAAAAATAAAATTATATACTGGAAAAACTCCAGGTGAAAATAGTATTTTAGAAAATTATCATAATGATAGTGGATTCGAAAAAGTTGATTCAATTAAATGGGATGACTTGGGATTAGATATCCCCGATATGATTCTGATTGACGTCGAAGGAGCGGAGAAAATGGTGTTGGAAGGAATGCCAAGCGTGTTAACAACTAACAAGCCGATTACATTGATTATCGAAGATTGGGAAAATAAAGTGACTGATTGGCTTATTGATAATTATAATTTTAAATTAATATATACCGACCGTATTTCTGGAAACGTGATGCTTGTTAAAAATATTGAAATGGAATATGAGGAAGAGCCAATTAGGTGTCATTTACTCGGAACATTTAATGCACCAAATACATTAAAAGACGAAGGAATTGGCAACGCGTTCGGGACAAAAGTTATCAACATGGCAAAAATTCTTAAGAAACTTGGTTATTATATTATTTTTTATGGTGTTGAAGGAAGTGAAGTTGAGTGTGATGAGTTTGTTCAAGTTTCATCAAAAGAAGATTTGCTTAAAACGTATGGTGAATGGAATAAAGAAACTATTTATAAAGAAGATTATGGAGATTATTGTCATAAAATTTTTAATCAAAATTGTATTAGAGAAATAAATAATCGAAAACGGAATGGAGATTTTCTTTTACTTTGTCACGGGACGTTCCATAAAGAAATTGCTGATACCGTCAATTTACCAAATACCGTTGAAATAGGAATTGGACACAGAAGTTCTTTTGCAAGATTTAGAATATTCGAAAGTGAATTTCAACGTGCATGGACATACGGGCGAGAAGATTGCCATCTTAATAATTCTAATATTCCTGGAAATAGGAACAAAGGAAGCGGTAATTTTTATGATTGTGTTATTCCTGGATTTTTTGATATTGATGATTTTGATTTTTCGAACGAAAAAGAAGATTACTTTTTATATTTAGGAAGAATAATAAAGAATAAAGGAATTTATGTCGCGCAACAGGTGTGTGAAAAAATGGGGAAAAAATTAAAAGTTGCTGGATTTTATTATGATGTTGATAAAAAGTTTTTCGATGAATTTATTAAACTTCCAAACGTTGAGTATGTTGGATTTGCTGGAAAAGAAAAACGAAAAGAACTTATGAAAAATGCTAAGGCGTTATTTCTTCCAACACTTTATTTAGAACCATTTGGATATGTCGTGTTAGAAGCAAATATGAGTGGAACGCCTGTAATTACGACTGATTTTGGAGCATTTCCTGAAACAGTTAAAGACGGCGTGACTGGTTTCAGATGCAGAACATTCAAAGATTTTTGTGATGCTGTTAAAAATATAGATAAATTGAAAGCGAAAGATTGCCGAAATTGGGCAATGCAATATTCATTAGATAAAACAGTTCCAATGTATAAAAGATATTTTAATCAAATATTAGATTTAGCGACGTCGAAAGGTTGGTATAAATTATAACTTAAAACGCGTATGAAAACTCTTTACATCAATAATCAAGTATTAATTGAGGGGAAAAAAGAATCTTTTTTGTTAGCCGATTATGCTATCGGTGTGACAAGTTTTAATGTTGAAAGTATTGTTGGATTTGCGGTTAATTTAATTTTACAAATTGGTGAAACCGGTCAAGAAAATACTGAAATCGTGAAAACACATGCAGCAAATGCACCATCTGGATTAACCGTTACGCTTGCATCCGCGACAAAGTTTGAACATCTTCAAGGAACAAAAGTATATATTATCAGTTATGATCTTGTTGAATTTTCGTGGAGTTCGACGATTGATGGTGTAAAAACCGTTCTTGATACAATCGACGTCCAAGTAGATCAAATTGAAACTCAATATATCGATACCATTGAAACGAACGGTTATTATTTTATACGATTTAAAGAGGATATCGGTAACACGTTTTCTGGATATTCCGATCCGATACCATATGAAGGATATGCGATCAATACCGTTGGGAGTGCAATAACACACGCGATGAAACGGAATAAAATGAACGCATATACAGAATTTGTTGATCATGATTTTATGATAGAAGAAATAAATAATTGTCTAATGTTCGCGCATGATAAATTAAAAAAATGGCATAATCTTCAAGAATTTGATTATGAATTAGGACAGGCAACGAGGGGAAATTATCGGTTTGCTATGCCGGCTGATGCATGGCAATATTCATATAAATCTGTTCTTGGTTTCAGAATAGGGAATGGAACGAATTTAACATATAAAGACAAAGAAGAATGGGAAGAAGAACTGAGTGGTGTTAATCACGCACTTCTTAGCGGTTCAATTTTAACCGGCGCAACGTCGTTGATACTTGACGATTCGAATGATTTTCCAGAATCTGGTTCGATCATGATTAAGGGAATAATAATTGCATATACAGCAAATGAACAATCGAGCGGAACACTGTCTGGGATTCCAACCAGTGGTATCGGTTCAGTAACAGAAAATTTGACAAGTGGTCTTGATGTGTGGAACGGTGATTATGCGGAGGGAATTCCGGAATTTTTTACGGTGATGGATGGTTATATTCATTATTGGCCGACAGTGACTGCAAATCAAGTGGGTCGGAATGGATATCTTGATTATTGGAAAGAAACGCCGGTTATTGATTCAGATAACGATATATTGAATTTCGGGAGATATGATATGGTGAAATATTGGCTCACTGCTGCTGTCAGGTCGATGATAAAAAATGACGGCATTAGAGACCTAGAGGATGGAGATTTCAAATTATTTTTGCAAGCCTTAAATGATGCGATTAGCATCGAATTAAAAATACAAGGACAAAAATATAAACGAGGTCCAAGATTAAATAAAATTCAAAGATAAAGATATGGAAAAAGAAGCGGTCGAAAAACTTGTTAATATAGTAATAGCAAAACACTGTGAAATTGATGACAAAAAACACTCAGAGATTTTAAAGGAGATAAAGTTGTTATCAGATAAAGTTAATCCGGTAGTTCAGGCTTTCAATAATTATTCTACGACGGGAAAAATAGCGTCGAAAGTGGTGTTTAAAACCGCTCAATTCGTAATTGCGTTGGGAGTAATTATCGGTTCCATTTATACGGTTAAAGAGTGGATAAAAAAGTAATTTGATAAAAAACGTTAAAAAAGGGGGGGGATTCATGAGTAAAAAAACAAAAAAGAAGAAGAAAAAAAATGATGATGATATTTTGTACATTAACAGAAATAATCCGGCTTATTTAAGTTGGCGTGAAATTCTGGATAAGTACAATAACGGAAGTAACCAAACAATATTTGGAACGATCGAGAGGGAGGTGTGACGTGAGGATATGTCGAGTATGCAGTCGCATTTATCGGTTCGGTAAATGGATATTCAAATTTGAAATCCCAGAACCCGACAAAATTCGTTTCGACAATGCCGACAGAAATGGAGAAATCGAATATGAAGAATCTGTTTGCACAAATTGTAAAGACGAAACCGTCGTTGCGTGATAAACAGGGGGGCATTAGTTTAAAAAACTGATGCCTCCAGTAAAAATAATTATTAACAATAAATATATTAGTACCAACACAAGATTTTTTATTAAATTTTTTGGTGTGACAGTGGTAATATTGATGTTGTTTGTCTGGCTGACGAATATAATGTTTGGAATAATTAAAAAAATAGAACCAAGGAAAACATCTGTGACATGCAGGTTATATAATAATTGTTAAATTTATGAAAATAACAGTAGACCCAATTCGGAATATGAGTGAGGGAATAGTTCAAAAAGTGGATACGATTGCAGCAAATCTTCCAAGTTCTGTTTATTTATCGAATAATTTCATTTTTGATGAAATGCTTGGAAGAGCTGTTATTCGTAAAGGTTCGACTATTCTTGGAACTCAAGTAGCAGATGGAAAAAGTTGTCTTGGTCTTTATACGCACATAACAACAACTGGAATTAAAGTTCCGCTTGCCGTATTTAATGCATCAGATGACGGGTCGTCTGTTATTTCAAAATATACAGCTGAGACATGGTCGGATGCACAAATCGGACTTACCAATAGCGCAAATGCAAGATTTTTGACATTTTTGAACACGACGATGGTGTCGAATGGAATCAATAAATATTCAACGGTTGATGGTACCACATGGGTTGATACTGGTGGAAATCTTGATATTGGAAATTGTCCTCTCGGAACGCTAGGAATTGAATTTTTAGATAAAATATATATTGCTGGGGTGTCATCAAACAGGGATAGAATTTATTTTTCATCAACCCCAGATGTCGGAGCGATTAGTTGGACGGTTGGGAATGGGTATATCGATGTAGAACCAGAAGAAGGTGCCGGATCGATAACGGCCCTTGCAAAAGTTCCTGGATATTTATTGATTTTCAAAGAGAGGTCATTGAAAAGATGGGATTCCGATTCAACGTTTCCCGAAAGCTTAATGACAATTGGGACACCAAGCCAAGAAGCGGTAGTCATGACGGCACAGTCAGTTTATTATTACAGTGGAGGGCACGGTATTTATAACACAACCGGGGGTTATCCAAAGAAAATTTCAAGACGAATTCAAGACATTATCGAGGCAATTCCAAGTTCATATTATCAATCCGTTTCTGGTTGGGGCGATGGTGAACGGCTTTATTTTTCAATTGGTGATATTGAAATAGACAGATTCAACTTTAATAATTCAGTCGTTTGTTATAAGATAGATTCTAATGTTTGGTCATTAATGTCGTTTCCAAACGAAATTAAAAAATGGAATACAATGGTAGATGTTAACGGTGGTGAAACAATTATCGCTGGAGATGATGATGGTAATGTTTGGCAAATGTTTACCGGAACAATCGATGGAACGATGAGGATACCATTTATGCTTCAGACGCAACCGCTTGAATGGGGAAGCAGGGGACTTGCGAAAGAACTTTCAAAAATTGTGTCGTATACAAAACAACTAATAAATTGTCAGTTATATGCGAGAGTTAATGAAACGGGCAATTTTGAACCGATTAAAGTTATTGATCAAGATTCGTTAGAAATAACAACAGAACTAAGAGGACGTATATTCGAATTCAGAATTATTGGTGAAGGAATTTCCGGTAATCAATTTATTGGATTTGATTTTGCGTCAGTAAATACACTCGCAAGTTTTAAAGAATAATGGAAACAATAAAACCTACAATTTTTGACGTTGGTTATGATAGGAATTTAATCCGAAATTTTTTGTTAGTTAAAGAAAACTCTGTTATTTCACAAGATAAAATTAATAGTTTAGTATCACCAGAGATGATTTCAAGTGGTGATATCACCGGAAATTTGATTGTTGTTGCTGGTTATTTACAAAGTTCAAATTATCTCGCGGGTCTTCAAGGTTGGCGATTTAATTCAGCCGGAAATATTGATGCTAATGATGGTTATTTCAGGGGAACAATTGTCGCAACTGTTGGTAATATTGGCGGTTGGGTGATTGATACATATGGATTATTTTATGATGGTTCTGGGGCACCGAGTATCAGAACAGCCGAAAACGTAGGGGCTGGTGCCGACGGTGTTGTGATTGATAAAGATGGAGTAAGATGTTATGACGCTGTTTTGGGATGCGTTGTCAATTTGCCGGCTGATGGTACGCCGCCATCATTTGCATCCGGCGTGATTAATAATACGATATTTGAGGTTGATACGAACGCGATTATTAGGACGAGTGATATGGTTGGAGACGGATCCGCTAATTCGGCTGGTGTTTTACAAAATAACGGCGGAATTTATTTATGTGGAGCAAATCAAACGCTAGATAATGCGAACGTAAAATTTTTAATTAATGGAAATGCGTATTTTAAAGGAACAATATTAGCGTCAGAAATTTATAGCACGACGATCACGGGCGCTGATATTTCTGGTGGTGTTATTACTGGTGCGTTATTTAGAACGTCAGAGTCCGGACAACGAACGGAAATTACAGATTCTGGAATTGTATTATTAAATGGTGAAATTGGAGCGGCGTACGGAGACGAAGATTATTTATATGGCGATGCCAATAGAAAATATGGAACCGGCGTGTTGGCGTATATAAATAATACAAGTAAAATTATTCCATTTTATGTTTCGGCAGAACAATCGGTTGGAGATTTTCACATGGTAAATAGATCCTCTGATCCAAGCGGAATAGCCGAGGTCGGAGATTTATGTGTAGTAAATGGTAAATTAAAAATTTGTACATCGGGAGGAACACCAGGAACGTGGACTATTGTCGGTGTGCAAACAGCATAATTGTATGGCAAAATTTGAAATCGAAGTTGACGAAGAATTAATGCCGCTTTTAAAAGCGGTTACTGACAAAGCATTGGTAACTCCTCAAATTTATTTAACAAATATTTGCACAAATTGGTTAATGGAACAATATCGTGGGCTTGTAATTAAAAAAATACAAGATGCGCCTTTAATCCAGCTCAAAACAACGAGAACATATTTAGATAATTTAACTAAAATACAATAATATGGCAAATTTTCCTACATCACTTGACACGTTCGTTGACGAAGAAGATGGCGTGAGTTATCCGGTTGCTTCGGATATGAATGGTGTTTATGATGCGATTGAAAAAATTGAAGCGACAATCGGTATCACTGATTCCGCGGTCGCGACAAGTCACGATTATCGGATTGCTGCGATTGAAACATTTGGAAGTGAAGTTACTAGCGCCGACAAATATGTCGGTAAAACAGCAACTCAGACATTATCTAGTAAAACGCTGACAAAGCCGACGATAAATGGTTCTATTTTAGGAACAGCAGCATATACCCCAGACGCTGCCGGCACAGCGACACTCGATTGTGCTGCAGCGACAAGACATGTTATCACAATGCCGGCAGGTAATATTACAATCGCATTATCGAATATTTCAACCAATCAAGTAATTGAAATAGAAATAATTCAAGATGGTGTTGGTTCGAGAACCGTAACGTGGTTTACGACGATAAAATGGCCCGGTGGAACAGCGCCGGTTTTGACGACAACCGCAAGCAAAAAAGACGTTTTTATGATTGTATGCACTGGGGCGGGAACATATGATGGGCATATTGCAAGTAAAAAAATATAATTATGGCAATAATTACAAAATATCAAACTATCGGAAGTTATTACTGGATATGTCCAAATGATGTGTGGCAGGTTTTTGTTCAGTGTTGGGGCGGGGGTGGAAATGGCGGCAGGGGAGAAGATCAACATTCTGGTTATGGCGGAGCAGGTGGCGGCGGTGGTGCATATGCGTCGTCAGTAATTGATGTCGTGCCTGGAGTTTCGTATAAGATAGTCGTTGGGTCGGTTGCGGGTGATTCATCATTCGGAATAAATTTGGTTGTTGCTGATGGTGGAACGAGCGCATGGGGTCAAAGTTCACCAGGAGCCGGAGGCCAGGTAGCGAATTGTATCGGGACCGTTAAATACGCGGGCGGTAATGGTGGGGCGGGTGGTGGTTATGGCGGTCAAGCGGGAGGAGCTGGCGGAGCGGCAGGGCCACACGGCGCCGGTAGAAACTATGGTTTTTCTGGGAGTGGTGAAGACCCAAATAATCCCGGTGGCGATGGTGATGCCGGTTATGGAGGAGATGGAGGCGTTGACGACGGAGGAAATGGACATGGAAGTGAATTGGGTGGCGGTGGAGGAGGGGGCGGAGCTAATAATGGAGATGGTGGAAACGGAGGACTTTACGGGGGAGCTGGCGGTGGAGGAGAAAGCGGTGGAGGAGCGGGTGCAAGAGGACAAGTGATTTTAACATACGATTATGAATATCGCGGTAGTTTACTTTTTATGAAATTAATTTAATAATAATTATATGGGAAATACAGCAACACAAAATGCACAAATAAAAAAACTCTTGGCGGCCGGAATGACAATCGACTTTATCAATGCACATCCCGAGTTTAAGGACGGTACATGGATTGACCCGCAGGATGTTTCAAAATATCTTAATGCTTGGAAAAAAGATAAAGCGGCAAAAGATGCAGCAACGGCTGCTAAAAAAAAGCAAGAAGAATTCGAGGCGTCAGCTCCCGATATTTTAAAAAATGACCCGGCTTGGGCGACAATGCCTCAAGATATGAGAGAAATTGCTGTATATAATTATCAACTTCAACAATCACAAGACGCAGAAAAAGCAAGACTTTTAAATGTTGCCCTTGAAACAGCGGCATCTCAAGCGGACCCGTATTGGCGAGAAATTATTAGAATTGCCCAAGACGAATTGGTAAGAGGAATTGAAAGTTTACAGACTGACGCCATGACAAGAGAAGAAACTCTTGTAAAAAGAAAACAACAAATTGAAGAAGATCTTGCATCTGGCACAACATATTTGACTGACCAACAACGGGCAGATATGAAAGAACAATTAAAAAATTATGACACAGAATTAACAAACATTAGAGAAACGGCTGCTCAAAAAGGGATTACATCGAGTTCCATCAAAACAGAAGCAGACGAAATGGCATATGAAAAAAATAAATATACGGTTGAATCAATGCAACGTGAAGGTCAGAAAGCGCTTAGAGATTTGGGTGTAACAGCGGAAAGAGATATTGATACGATTGAAGATGAGGTTGATGCGTTAAAAACAGCGTTAGGGCAATCAACAACCGGACTCGTCAGAGAAAGTGAAAAATATTTAGGAACTGAAAATTTGCCGACATTGCCGTCATTCGCCACTCCGCTTGGCGATATTACCGGAAAACTGTATGAAGAAAAGACAGTAGATATTGAAAATAGAAAAAATGCGATATATAACGATTTAATTGGTAAATCTTTAAACGAATAAATATATGGGAGACACAATTTTGCAAAAAACACTTCCGCCAATGCC
>Ga0265297_10006020_pt1 | contig 17947 bp, 15 predicted proteins | sample Munlanlwell13791_FD_192502 | JGI IMG/M metagenome (GOLD analysis project Ga0265297, IMG submission 192502) | Leachate microbial communities from a municipal landfill in Southern Ontario, Canada - Leachate well 137-91 | ecosystem: Engineered > Solid waste > Landfill > Unclassified | place...
TGTACATGAACCAGCATATCTCGTAGTTTCTCCCGCCTTACTAAAACTAACATTCGCTGTTTCACTTTTTACGTTAGAAAATGAAACATTGAAAAGAACCTGAACTGTTTTTGTAGTTCCACCGTTAAGTGTTACATCAGAAACCTGTTCTACAAAATAGATCGTTGGAATATTCTGAACAATGACAAATAATTCTTCATCATAAACATTTGAATAGTTTGCTGTATCCGTTCTTTGTACAGTGAAATTATAAGTTCCTGCCACTAAGTCTTGTTCAGAATTATTTGCTACTATTGTACCATTTCTGTAGAGAGTAAAAGCAGAATTACAGTTTGAATAAACTTTGAATTTTGCAGGATAAGTCAGGGGGGATGTTTCGTTAAATAAAACATCACAAGCCCCAGCATTTTTATTGACTGTTAATGTTTCAGCGTCCATTGAAGCGTTAGCAGTGTAATTAGCACCGCCAGTTGTATTTAAAACATAATTGTAGGTCCCATATCCAAGTGTGATTGTCTCTCCTGTGCTAATTGAAACTCCATCTCTGTAAATGATATAAGTAACTCCTCCGTCGCCAGTATTTGATTCAGAAAGAGAAATTGTTGTCTCGGTAGGATAAGTTAAAGTCCATCCACCAGTTGAAGCCAAACTTCCTGTAGGAACTTTTTTATCAATTGTGAAAGATGAAACATTCTCTGAATAAGTATAATTTGTTGATACAGCAAGAGAACAATTAAATGAATATGTTCCTGCCCCGAGAGTTAAAGCATTTCCAGAAGTGATGACACTTCCATTCATTGTTAAAACCGCACTTCCTTGTCCAGTTATTATTGAACAAGTGGGGGTTATTGCAGTTCCATAAGTTTGAGGAGATGCCTTATCAAATGTTAAAGAAGTTTGAGAAGTTCCTTTTGAAATGTTGGCATAATAGGTTATCCCCGTTGAATTTGTAGAATAATTTTGATTTCCTGTAGCATTGACTAAATAAGTATAATATCCCGCAGATAATGATACATTTAATTTATTCTCAGTGGTTACATCAGTTCCATTTCTGTACAATTTTGTTCCTACACCAGAATTTGCAGTGGCATTTACTTGCTGAGGATAGGTTATTGATAAATTACCTGCCACCCCGTTTAATAATAAAGTAACTGGATTTCCTGCTTTTGTTATGTTTATCGTCATAGTTTTGGATGAGACATCAGTATAATTGGCATTTCCTGTGACATTAAAAATGTAGGTATAATTTCCAACTGCGAGAGAAACATTCAATCCCTTTTCGCTTGTTTTGTTTACATTATCTCTGTAAATAGCTACCGTTCCTCCCGTTGTATAAGCCGAAGCATTTACTTGCTGAGGATAAACTATAGAAATATTATTTGTCTGAGAATTTATAAAATAGGTTAATGTTGGAGTTGCTTTTGAAACATTAACCATATAAATTGTTGAGTTCAGATTATTTGACGTGTCATTGATTGTGACATTGATTAGATAAACTCCTACTGCAATATTAGGGGTTGAGTTTTTAAGCCATCCACTTGAATTTATAGAAAATAAAGTTGTCCAATTAATTGCATAAGTTCCAAATCCAACTAAGTCTGTTGCATTAAAATCAACTCCAAATCCCTGCCCATAAGTTATTGAAGTATTCGGAGGAATGTAAGTAAAATATGGGGGAGTTGTATCTGCTGATGGGGAAGCACTTAAAGTTGCCAACCAATTAACATTATGAACAGAAGTTAAATTAAAAACTGATGAATTAAGGTTATATCCGTTTAGGTTTGCTGTAATATTATGAGGTGTTGAACTTATTGTAGTTGTTCCGTTCATCAGAAATGCCTTAACGATCTGCTGATTAATATTCCCACTTGCGTCGGTTAATTGAGAATAAATAGGGGTAGTAGAAACATTATATATTGTGACATTTACATTTTGAAGATTTAAACCAGTTGTTGAATTTTTAACATTTACATTAACGTACCAAGAGAAATCTAAGTATTGTTTTTGTGAAGCAACAGTCGTAGTGAAAGCAATCTCATTATAACTTACATTTATGAAATAAGAGGTATAACTGGCTTCTCCTCTTGCCATAATATCTCCTGCATTTACTGCATTCATAGTTATGTCTTTCAAATAATTATTGCTTGAATTCCTTATCAATAAAGCGGGAGAGCCTATGGCATATCCAATAGTCCCATTTCCTCCCGTTGTTGCTAAATTTAAGTTTGTAAAATTATTATTATTTGCTATAATATATAAAGCACAAGCAAGATTAGAAGCTAATGCAGAACCCCCAGTTGTAGAGGTAGAATTTGTAAATATATTTCCTGTAGCCATATTTATTTGGTCGGGAGTGGTTACTAAAATTCCATAAGCACTTTCTCCAGTTGTTGTGACATTTAATCCATTAACAATATTATTGTCAGAACCAGTAATCGCAAAAGCGTGTGCAGATGCACCAGAAGTTTTGATAATGTTATTGCTAAAATTGTTATTTAAGGATGTAGTAACCATAGAAATTCCATACCCACTGCTTCCCGAAGTTGTTATATTATTATTGTTTACAACATTAAAAGAACCAGGCATATAAATTCCATTTCCGTCCCCAGTTGCGACTGCATTCATTGTTGTAGTTATATTATTGTTATTTATGAAAGAACTATTTACATTTGGGAGATAAAATCCTGTGGGAGTTGTCACAACATTATTTGTAAAATTCCACTTAACTCCTCCAGCTGTTGCAGGATTTACTGCTTTTAATGTTGCAGAAGCAAAATTTGAGTTAATAACAGTAATGTTGTCTGATCTTCCAATAAATTGTAAATTATCTCCCGAAGATGTTGAAAATTTAACATTGTCAAAATAATAATTATGTGTAGCACTTTGAATGTAGGTATTATCTGCAGAAGCGGTAGATAAATTTGTGTTTATAATTCTTGCATTACCTGCACCAGTATAAAGAACTAAAGATTGAGAAGTAGAAGTTATTGCCATATTTGAAACATTAACATTCGTTGAGGCAATCCATAATCCATAACCAGTAGCCCCACTTATAGTATTCCCATTCAAAACATGACCGCTTGTGTCCATATAAATTCCATTATTAGAACTTGACAAAATCTGGTTATTTGATATTTTGCTATTGGTAGCCCCATTAGTGATATAAATTCCTTGAAGAGCAGAATTTATAGTATTACCAGTAATATTTGCACCAGTAAGTGTCCCATGAAGGCGAATTCCTGTTCCGTATGTAGCCCCAGTGGTAGTTAGGTTATTATTTGTAATTCTGATATCATTTGCTCCAGTCCATGTATAAACTGCCCAGCCGCTAACAGTTATGTTTGAATATTCAAGGGTCGTATTTTGAGAATAATCACCAATACCTACCCCATCTGCACCATGAGAAATTACTGTGACATGAGAAATATTATTATTTCCCGCAGTAGCACCAGACGCCCCCCACATCTCAATAGCTGTATTAGCACCCCAGATTTCAACAGTTGTATTATAAACTTTTGAGTAACTATTATCATAAAGAGTTATTCCTTGACGATATTGATTTGTAGAAGTAGTGTTTGTCATCTTTATGATACAATTCTTCAGAGTAATATTTGTAAGAGTTCCCCAAAACTCAACACCCCTTTCATCAGCAAGTCCAGCTGAGGAATAGTTTATTGTATGCCCTTGACAATCCAATACTAAATTATTTGCGTTTAAAATCATACAATCTCCTGTAGAACTAACATCATTGGATAATTCAAAAGTACCAGAACCTAATGTTGTACATCCCGTAACCCCCGTTGCAGAAACAGAGTTAATTAAAATAAGTACAACTAAGGAAAACACAAATATGAAGATTATCTTTTTTTTTACCATTTTATCCTACAATCATACTATCATCTATTCCTTTTTAATTTTTTCTTTAAACGTGATCTTGCCACAAAAAATATGGAAAAGATCAATATAACAACCCCAATTATAATTAATACCCCTATTGCTGGAATTCCCGCTATAGGGTAAGAAAGGTTATAAACTCGTGGTATTAGGGCTATTCTTTTAACTTCAATATTTTGCGGGTCCGCCTGAGAAGTGATAGACATTTCTCCTTGAAATATCTTATCAAAGAAATTTGTATTATTAATTGTCAAAATCATTTTAACAGAATTATTTGTAATTAATTCGCAAGAGAAACCATCTCCAGAAATAATTGAACATTCTCTTATTTCTTTATTGACTGTAAAAATATACTCAATAGTAACATTTTCATCACCAGAAATTACAAATGGTCTGTCTAATCTTGGCGGATTAATAAGCATTTCATTAGTTATACCTAAAACAGACGTAAATAAATCGTAAGTCTCAATAATGTCTAAGGTTTGATAGGTTTGCTCAAACTCTGCTCCGCTAAACTTTTCATAAAAAAGAATCATATCATTTAAAGTAACAGTAAAACCATCTGAATATAAAGTTCCTTGAATAGATTCTATATCTGATTTTTTAAGAGAACATTCTCCAGAAAAATCTTGGATTGCCAATGTCTGCTCGGTTTGTTTAACAGAACAATATGTATTAATCCTTGCATAAAACACTGCCCTTTCTAATTCAGAATATAAAACAGTGCTATCAATTTGCTTAAGAGCAATAGTTGGAATTTTCTCAACTTCTTCAATAATTGATCCTCCCCCGCCTCCAGGAGTTACAACCGCCGAAGTTGTAAAACTTTGTGAAGTTGAATTTTCATTTCCAGCAGAATCTAAAGGATAAACAGTTAAATTAAATGTTCCAAAAACAGAAGTTGTTGCAGATACAGGATTTGAATTACAGGTGAAAGATACATTCTCATTAGAACCATCTATTGTTCCGTTAGAATCAAAAATTGAGTATTTACAAGTCATTGGTTTTGTATCAGACATTGTAGCATTAAAATTAAAATTTCTGCTCCCATCCGAAGTTGAGATATCATCAATAGAAATAGAAGGGGGAGTCGTATCTAATGTAAGAGTAAAATCATAATCAACATTGTGTAATGAGGTTAGGTTAAAAGAAGTTGAATTTGTATAATAAAGAGAGGATGTTACATTCACAGTAGTAGGAGTTAAAAAAGTCTTGGTTGTTGCATTTTGTTCATATTCTGTCATTCTTAACTTTGAAGCTGATCCATTTACAGAAGTATTTTGAACCTTTTCAAGAGTTCCAGTCAAAGAATAAATTGATATAGTCGCATTTTCAATAGGAGAACCGAGAGTATCATTTACCTGTGCATCTAAATACCATTGAACACTTAATATCTCAGAAGTTTCTGTTGAATGCCAAACAGTTTCTGATGAATTAAAAGTTGTATTGACAACATAATTTTTTTCAGCAGTTGCCCCCCTAACTGCGATATCAACAGAATTGGTACAGTTTAATATTGAATCTGAAACTACATTTCCATTAGCATCCCTAAACAAGATGCAATAATCTGATGATAAATAGGTAAATGCTGAAGCAAAAGTTTTTGTTATCCTAACGTTTGTGGCGTTATTGTTATCTGAATTAAAGAAAATCCCAAATCCATAAATTGTAGGATCAAAGGTTATAGTTGTATTAAGAATAATATTTCCCTCAGAAGTATCTAAAAGATAAATTCCTTCACCAGGAGTGATAGAAACATAGATATCCATGTTTTCAATACGATTTCTTAGAGAAGATTTCAACTTTATTCCAGCATCATTAGCTGAATTATCCGTAGTATTTATTTTTCCGTTGGTAATATTGTTATTATTAGAAGCTTCCATTAAAACACCAGAGTAAGAACTTGTTATGTCATTATTATCAATAAGATTTAATAATCCTTGTTCAACATATATTCCATTTCTTCCAGAGATAATAGTATTAAGAGAGATATTTGTATTAGTGGTATCAAAAATATAAATTCCATCTTCTATGCTTGTGGTTATTGTATTATTGTAGATAATTGCATTGTCATTCTCATCTAACAAATTTATACCTCTTTTATTTGTGCTTGTGATTGTGTTATGCTGAATTATTGGATTTTCAGACCAAGAATAAATATAAATTCCTTCGTCGTAAGAATTAATTGTGTTATATTCAATTAAATGGTTGTTTGAACTTGCAGAAATCATAATTCCTTCTCCTGCAGTGCTATTAAATCTGTTTCTTTGAATTGTTAAATTAAAAACACCATTAGTAACATAAATTCCAGATTCAACAGAGGTGATGTTATTTCCTATTATCCTATTTCCGTCGGTATCTGGGTCAAACCAAAGAGCATCTTGTTGAGAAGAGATTGTATTGTTTTCCATTGTATTATTTTGAGCAGTGTTATCAAATAGTACCGCAGTTCCCAAGCTTGTTCTTGTTATATTGTTGTCATAAAAATTATTATCGTGATTATTATCATTAATAATCAAAGCATATGAATCAGAAGAAGTTATTGTATTATTTTGAATAAGATTTCCTGTAACTGCAAAAGAACCAGAAAGAACCATTCCATAATACATATCTCCTGTCCCAACAGAATTTATAACATTATGTCTTATGGTATTGTAATCGGAATCAACTGAAATCCCAGTTCCATTTCCTTCAATGGTGTTATACTCAAAAGTGTTATTTGTTGATGTATCTTTAATTCTAACCGCTTCTGATGATACTGTATTAACATCAATTGTATTCCCCGTAATATTTACAAAGTCACCAGTTATTATGAAGATGCCCCAAGTTGTACTTGTTAGAGTTGATATTGAATTATCTGTGATGTTGGTATAAGACCCAGAATTATAAAGTGCATATGCTCCAGATACATCATCAAGAGAAATATTGTTATTCAAAATTGAGTTTGAACCATAAGATTCAAGATGATCTGTCATGTTATTATTGTAAACCCAATTCCCCCCTCCAAAAAGATATAATGAAGCATCACCCCCATAAAAAGTGTTTGAAGAAACGTTAACTTCCGATCCTGTATTAAGAAAAACATTATCGGCAGATCCATCTTCTGTAAAATTATTTCCTATCAATAAATTGTCTGTTGAATCAATACGAACATTGTAACTCCCATCAGCACCAGAAGATCGTATGACATTATTTTGAAGGGTGTAATTATTACAACCAGAATTAATAAAAACAGCATAATTTGTAGCGTTCACATCATTATCTACAAATTGGTTGTTTAATGATGTAGAATCTACATAAACACCACAAAGAGAGTTCATTATATTATTATTTGAAAAAACACTATTGTCTGAATATCTTATGTCTAATCCGCAATCTCCAGAAGAAGAGATATTATTTGAAGATATTGTGATGCTATCTGCACCACTCCAAGTAGCAATTCCAATTCCAGTACAAGAAAGGACATTATTTTCAACGTTGGCAAGATAAGAATAATCTGAAACTTTTAGACATTGAACTTGATCAATTCCTTCTGTTGTTATAGTATTTGAAGAAATATTATTATTTTTAGCAGTTGTTTGAGAAATCCCCCACATATCTATTCCCTGACTACTACCAGCGTAAGTATGAATTGTGTTATTAAAAATTGTTATATTTGTAGAATCATAAATAATCATTCCTTGACGATAATTAGCTAATGTTGCGTGATTGGTCTGTTCAATTTTACAGTTTTTTACTGTAACGTTGTGTAATTTTCCATTCAAACCAACCTCAATACCCCTTTCATTAGCCCCTCCGTTTGAAGAATAATTTAGAGTATATCCGTGACAATCAAGTATGGTATCATTGGCATTTATTATAATTCCATCACCAGAACAATTTAAGTTACCTGTAAAATCATAAGTTCCTGAAGAAGATATTGTTGAACAGGTAGTAACATCAGTTGCAGAAACACCAGAGAGTAAAAATAATACAGAAAAAAATAGGAAAAGGCTTACAATTGTTATTTTATTCATGTTTTTTAGCAACCCCATTTTAACCTTGTTTATAAAGGGAAATAGGGATTATAAATTTAATGTTCCCAATAGGTTAAATGAGAGGAACTAAATAAGAGTGAAAATCACTTTTTCCTCTTTTTTACAAGGACGATCATAATGATTACTAAAATAATTAATGCGGAAAGTGATCCTACGACTATCCAAATAAATGATTTAGTTGTATAAAAAGACTTACAAGTTCCTTCTTCACATCCATAAGGACATTCTCCACTTGCAGTCCATTTATTATCTGCGCATAAAAGAATATTTCCATCTTCACTACACATCTTTTCCCCAGCATCACAGATTTTGTCAATACATATAGCGTCACTTCCTACAACATCTTGGCATTGATAAGAACATGATTGAATAACCGTATCCTGAGTTACAGAAGAACATTGGTAAGATGAACAAGAATTGTCTGTACTTGTTTCCATAATATTGTTTCCGCTACAAAATTGATCACTTATCTCGTCTGCAGGACAGTCAGTTTCTGCTTTACATTCAACATCACATTTATTTAATACTACTCCTTTGTCTACCCAAGCGTTACTTTCACATCTTTGAAAGTTTGAACCAAAGCATCTTTCTTCTCCGTCAGTACAAACTTTTTGAACACAAGACCAATCTTGATCTGTTGTAGAACCTGTCTTTTTACAATATTGATTACTTTCACAATCTGAATCTTGATAACACTTAACAACAGTCAATTCAGCAAAAACATCAGTAAGATAACCTCCGCACATTGAGGTCCAAGCCCAATCCCCATTACTTGCTTCTTTAAAGTCCCAACCACAAATTATGTAACCTTGTGGATGACCTGTTTTTAATGGTAATGTTTTTCTTCCTGGAGATGCGGAAGGAATTCCAGTATATCCGTTTTCATTGGATACTGGAGACCAACTTGTATAAGAATAACCCATATAGAATTTATCTCCTGTGTAAGAAACATCTACATAATAATTTCCAACGCAATATGAACCATATTTTTGACCATCACATTCTGGATAATTTCCGACAACATTTGTATAAGCAGTAGCTTGTCCGTAAGTATAAGAACTATCATAATTCCAAGCAGAAACAAGTCCTGTACTCAAAAAAAGCATTGCGAACATTAATAAAAATAATTTATTTCTCATGCTGTTCCTCCCCCATTGCCCATTCCTCCAGAAACAACTGATGATCCTGCATCTACAGAAGAAGATAAGAATGGAAATTCAACACCAGCAATCTTAGCAAGTAAAAATAAAACTCCTAAGGCTAATATAACCGTGATAACTATTTTCAGTGGTGTCCAAAACTTCTTTTTCCTTTTTACCATCTTTTTTTATAGGTTTTTTTACTTATAAACTCTCCCTACCAAAATGTGATAGGAAATCATTTCTCTGTTTTTTTGGGCTTTTTTTCCTTATCTTTTAACCCATAGATATCTTCAAATTTATCATTAACGTGGGTTGAAAAAGATTTTTTGCCCCTTTCATCATCTATCTTCTTAAAAACTTTCTCTTTGAAAGTTATAGTTTTCCTAACTCTTGCCATAAGATAGTATGACTATCATACTTTATAAATGTTCCGTTTAACCCTTGACTAACCTCAATTTAGCATTACAGAACTTCCTTTATCTTTATCACGCCTTTGTTATTTTATCTTCTGATTCAATATTTTCTTCTTTTGTTTCTTCAAGGAGTGTTATTTGATCTAAACTTACAGTTTGTCCATAACTTTTTCCAGAATAAACTTCTCCGTTTTCTAATGCTAATACTTTAATATCAGAAGGTCTTGGTGAGTTAGAACTACCGCTACTATTCTTATCTTCTTTCAATGTCTCCTCCCTAAATTCTATTTCTGGATTATCACTTCCACTAAACACATCTAAATTATTATTTTTATCAGCATCTTTTCCCCCAGAAGAAAAACTAACTATCCCAAAGATAGCTACAACTAAGACAATCATTATTCCAGAAACCAAGAGTAAATTTTTCTTTTCCATTTTAATCACACTCGCAAACGAATATTTCTACGTCCCATGCATAACTCATCTGACAGTCAGGTAGATTTATTAACTTTTCTATTTTTAATTCCCAATCATTAACTCCATCCCAATTCAAAGGACACAACTCAACATTATTTGATTGTGGTGAAATCTCTCTGTTTTCATAAACCAGTCCAGAACTATCTGAAAATGACCATATTAATCCTTCTGCTCCCTGTATTCCAGAACATTTATCATTAGCATAATCCCATTGGGTACTTATTCTTGCCCCTAAATAACAACTTCCCCCTACAGAAACATTACTCAAATCAAACTGCCAAGAATCGGAAGTTCCTGAGATTATTCCTGAATGTGATCCGCCACCAACAATATCTCCCAAACCATATCCCTCATCAACAGGAGGAGTTTCTGGTCTTGGTAGGACATTTATTTCTTGCTGATTTGTCAAGCAATCATCCAAATCAACTCTATTATTATTGTTCTGATCACAAATTGCTCTGAACATAAAATTTCCTATAATGTTTATATTTCTTGTATCAATTAAAACTCCATTCGCATCAGTATATCCCTCATAAACCTTTGCCCATTTTATTCCATCATAAGCAAATACCTGACAAAGAGAATTTTTACCATCAACTATTGTTCCAGTAGTTCTGTCCCCGACATAAATAGATGTTGGAGAAAGTGATAAGGAACAAGAATATGAATCTTCTCCTTCAGGAGTATTCAAATAACTAATCAAATCTGTGTTCTCAACAACTGCAAGAGATCTAAACCATCCTGCATTCCCTCCATAAATAAAAACAGATAAAATTCCTATAATTCCTGCAATAGAGATTATTATCCAAAGAGCATTCAAATTAATTTTATTTTTCCCGTTTTTGTAAGAACCAGAATTTTTTACGCATTTCCCATCAACTTTTTTGTATCCCTTGTTACATTTTTCCATTCTATTCCCCCACCGCAGAAAGCCAAGTGAATAAAATTGAGAGAACAATTATCAGTGCATCTATAATTAAGAAAATCCATGCCCCGATTGATAGTTTCTTTTTTTTATACCACATTTTAATAGTTCTTCATAGGATATTTTATATATAAACATTGAAAGTTTCCATTCATCTTGTAAAGAGAGTATCCAAGATACTTAGAAGGACACTTGTAATAATAACAAGGAGTTTTTTTACTAAAATTATATTTAAGGCAGGTACTTTTACTTGTAGATTTTATCTTATCTGCATTTATTATATAAACTCCGTATTTGTTTGCATCTTTAAGCTTTGATGCAGACATTGCGAATGAAATCAATGCCTTAGCCAGACCCACACTTGCAGAAAGTGTTGGTTTTTCCGTATTTAAAGAAGTTACTAACTCACCGTTGTTTACTTCAACAGAATATATCGGAAGGAAGAAGTATGACATTACAAGAAGGAAAATTATTGAAGAGACAATTATAATGTTGCTTGGGTTTATTATCTTGTTTTTAGCCTTAGGATTTACAAATCCATTTTGTTTTACACATTTCCCGTCAATATTTTTGTATCCTTTATTGCATTTATAGACCATTTTATTTGAAAATTATTTTAGTGTCTTTAACAGAATCTACGATTTCCTGAGCCGTAGGAGACTGTTTTCTATTCCTACACTTAAAAGTAACCCTCCCATTTATTTCTTTGATTTCCATTTCACAACTTCCAACTTGTCTTTTTATAACTTTTCCCATTATCTTTTTTTACCCCACTTTTTTTTAAAGAAAAATTCATATGGAATCCATGAAACCAAGAAATACATTATTACTGGTTCAAGGAAAATTGCTATGAATACCCCTGCATTGAAAGTTTGATAGATAAATATCAAATTGTAAAGTTCTTTCAATAAATAAGCTATTCCAGGAATTAAAGCCAATGTTTCAATATTTGCTTTTCCTTTATAACTGACAATTCCATAAACAATGAGAGCCATAGTCTCAATAAATATCAGTTGAAAAAGCCAGACTCCGTTAGCAAGATGAGATAATCCAAATCCTGCCCATTGTAAAAGCCATTCTACTATTTTTGCGAGAATTGGTGCTACAAGAACAAAATAGATGAATGTTTTTCTTTCATATTTCATCTGAATGCCCTCCCAAGAATAACAACAAATATTAGAATAAAAATTAGAACTAATGCGGTAGGTATCCATAAAGGAGAAAGGACCCACCACCATGACCAATTAATAACTCCCCCGAGTTTTAAACCGATAAATAATAAAGTAAGTAAGCTTGTAAATCCAACTCCGCCTCCGTTGTAACAATTAATCTCTTTTGAAAAGAATGTTTTATTTTTCATTGTCCCATTTTGTTTTACGCATTTTCCATCTGATCTTTTGTAACCTTCTTTGCACTTTTTTTTAGTCATTTGAATTTCCTCCATACAAAGTAAGATAATATTCCGAAAACTAAAACTCCTGCAATGAATGCAGAAACTTTATTGTCAAGATTTCTAATTATCCCTTCAATTATTAATGCAGTTCCTCCCGCCAATCCTACTATTTGGAATGGGAGACTTACAATGAATAATCCAACTACGGCGAGAATTAATCCACTAATAACAAAAATATAAAATATATTCGTATCATAACTTGCTTTTGCTTGATCATATTCTGCATTACATTGCTGGTAATCAGTTCCCCCGACATTCATTGAATCTTGAGTTGTACAATAATTCCCGTATTCGGGAGAATCATAGAAAGTAGCAACACCAAGATTGAATAATCCAAAAAATATTAAGGCTAATGCGATACCTAAGAATATCTTCATTCCATTATTTCCAGAAGATTTATTTGAGGACTTTGATTTATTAACGCAAAATCCCATTTTCAATTTCTTTCCTTTAGGACATTTTTTTGCCATATTTCATTTATCTCCAAAGCCGTTTATGATTTATAAACTCTCCCTGCTAAAATGTGATAGGGAATATAATTTATCTCTTTTTTCTTACTACAACAAACCCAACAATTATTAAAAGAATGACTATCCCAATAGTCATTGATAAAATAAGAGGAGTTACTTCAATTCCCCAAAGTTCAAATAAAATATTTTTAGTTCCAGATTCTTCTTTATCTTTTAAGTCTGAGATTATTTTATCCTTTTCTTGAATGGTTAATTGAAGTTGTTCAACTAAATCTTCTTGTTCTGAAACAGTCAATTCTAATTGAGAAATCAATTCAGTTGTTTCATCTAAACTTAATTGCAGATCGTTTATTATTAGTGCTTGTTCTGAAAGTTCAAGATTAAGATTAACAATTATTACTGCATCATCATCTACTTCTAAATTAAGCAATCTAATTATTTCAGCTTGTTCTGAAAGTTCAAGGTTTAAATTTGAAATCAATAATCCCTTCTCTTCGTTGCTTAATTCAAGAGCATTTATGATTGTAACCTGATCAAGAATATTTGATTCTAAATCTGCAATTAATTGTGCCTGTTGAGAGTTTGTTAATTTAAGGTCTGAAATAAGTTGGGCTTGTTGCGAAGCAGATAACTGTAATTCAGAAATCAATTGTGCCTGTTCTTGAATGTTAAGGTTAAGATTATTTATTATTACTGCGTCTTCTGAAACCTGCAGATTCAATGCCTGTATTATCTGAGCCTTCTCGCTTACAGTTGCTTCAAGGCTATCAATCAAAACAGATTGCTGTTCAATATTCAAATTAAGTTGGCTTATCAAAGATGCCTGTTCATAAGTTGTAAGTTCTAACTGGTCAATCAATTGTGCCTGTTGAGATATAGTCAAACCAAATTCAATTATTTTACTTGCTTGTTGAGAAATTGTTAATTGCAGATTATTTATTTGAGTTGCATCATCTTGAATTGTAACATTCAAAGCATTGATTATTGTCTGTTGGTCTGCAAAAGAAAGTTGCATTTGAGATATTAATTGTATTTGCTCTTCATTTGTTAGTTCTAACTGTGAAACCAACTCAATCTTTTGCTGTAAGTTTAAATTTAGGTTGTTTATTACTACTGCTTGTTCTTGGATATTTAACTGCAAGTCGTTTATCAATGCTGACTGTTGAGATGATGTCAATTCCATCTGTGCGATTATGTCTGCCTTTTGCTGGATATTTATATTAAGATTGGCAATTATCTCTGCTTGTTCCTGAGAAGTTGTAGTTAATGAATCTATAATCTGTGCTTGTTCTTGGGTCTGCAAGTTAAGAGCATTTATCAACTGAGTTTGTTCTTCAACACTCAACTCTAACTGAGAAATCAAATCAATTTTCTCCTGAAGAGTTGTTTCCAACTGAGAAATGATTATTGCTTGGTCCTGAATATTTAGGTTCAAACTTTCAATTATTGCTTTCTGATCCGCAACAGTCAATTCCATATCAGAAATTAATTGCCCTTGCTGAGCAACTGTTAATTGCAGACTGCTAATCATCTGAGCCTGTTCGTCAATGTTTGAACTCAATGAAGCAATTGTCTGGGCTTGTTCCTGGATATTTAGGTTTAAAGCATCAACTAATTGTATTTTCTCATTAAGATTTAATTCTAACTGCCCTATCAATGCGTTCTGTTCATCAATATTTGATGTCAAAGATTGAATTATTAATGCCTTTTCTTGGATACTTGTCTCCAATTGATCAACTATCTGTCCCTGTTGTTCCAAATTTAATGTTAAATCTGCAATTAATTGTGCTTTTTCCTCAACAGTTGAGGTTAGAGCATTAATCTGGTTTAATAATTCTTGTTGTTCAGCGTCGGTAAATTCAACTAAGTCTAAAACTCTTTTATATTCTTCATCTTTACAAATGAAATATTCATTATTAATTGAAACAATTTCATTTTCTATGCAACCAACACACGCCCCATTCTGACATGAATAAGAACATACTTCAACAACCTTAGGGTTATCTGCAGAAACACAAGAATATGATGAACAAAAATAATCTTTTGTTTGCTGAACAACATTTAACCCTTCACAGTATTTTGCTCCAGTAATCTGATCAGTAGGACAGTTAGAATCTGTTTGACATTGAACATTACATTTTCCAAGAACTATTCCCTTACTGTTCCATCCATCAATCCACTTGCTAATTTGATTTCTTGCACATTCTTTATACTCTGCTCCAAAACATTGTTTATCCCAAGTTGAAGAAGAGGAAGATGGATTCCAAATATAACTACATTGAGCAAGTTTAGTGTAATAATTATTTGAAGAAGGTGTTCTCGCATCCCAACAATTATCATTAGGAGCATAATAAAAAGGGTGTGTTGGAGGACAACATCTGTGATTACTATAATCTGCTACCCATCCCGCATCATAACAGCACCAGTCTTCTCCTGGAATACAAGATAAGGAAGGATTTTTTAAATTTTGACAATATGCAGGAGTCCCACAAACTTCAGGATTTGATAGATCACAAAAGACATGACCTGCTTGGTCACAGCACCATAATTCTCCATTAAAATTTTGACATTCTCCGTCTCCTGGAAGTGGAGGAGTTACAACTCTGTTATCAACACAACCAAAATATTCACAATCCAATCCAGAATCACAAAAAGGAGATCCATCTGCTTTATATCCACAAGAATAACCTTCAGGAACAGCAGAGACCATTCCAATTAAAAAAATAGCATTTAATAAAAGTAAAATAAAGAATAATTTTTTTCTCATTGAGTTATTCCCCCTGATCCTGGTGATCCTCCGAAATTTGAAGGTGCAGTATCCCCTGCAACAAATAATGATTTGAAGTCAATAAAACCAGCGTAATGATTAATAACTAAAAGCAAAACAACGACGAGGATTATTCCTATTACCCAAAACAGTACCTTTCTCCTCTTTTCATTTTTTGTCCCCATTGTATTATCTTATATTGTATGATTTTTAATTTATAAACTCTTCCTACCATGTTGTGATAGGACAGCTTTCTTGACGACTTTGTAACAAACAAAAAAAGTCGGAACAAAGTAAAGTGCAGTCACAGGATTTGATGCTATCATTGGAAGTGAAACTAAAAATACTGCAACTGCAAGACTATACGAAATTAAATTTAATCCCATATGGAAAATCATAACGAATACTAAGTTCTTTACTCCATCTTTTGTCATGAACCAACCTGCAATAAGAGCAAACAAAAACGCAACTATAAATCCAGAAATGTTTGCCATTACTGCTGACATTCCTTCTGTAAATCCTGGATACATATAAAATCCTGAAACATATGCTCCTAAGTGGAATAATGAGAAACCAAATGCTTGAACAATGATAGCTATCCATTTTCTCTTCTTATCTTTTGATTGATCAAAATTACTTACCCAAGCATATAACGCCCCCTGAAAGAATATTGTTTCAACTATGGGTGCAACAAGAACGACTAAAAAGAATTTAAGAGAATCTGAAATTGATGCTGGAAGAGATGGAAATCCAATGCTCATTCCAGGAACAACTAAAGTAATTAAGAAGAACAACGCTGTAAATATAACTCCATAACCAATTGATGGTAAGATATTATTTCCATGAACACCAATCAAATCATCTTGATATTCTCCTCCACGATAAACGAAGAAAGCTATGGCTAAGAAAACAAGATTTATTCCAACTGCACTTCTTGCAGGAGGATTTATTACCCAGAGGAATGCCAGAACAAAAGCCATTCCTATGATTATAATCCTAACTGTAAGATTCTCTTTCAATATTTTTTCTGACATTTTAAAAAGTTAATTAAAAACCCATCTTTCAAGTGAGATGAATGCCATACATAAAAGAGCCACAACGCCTACAATTCCGCTTAATTGTTCTGTTAAAACATTTATTACTGGCATTGATAAAATACCAACAATAATTGTAAATAAACCGAATATTAATGAGAAAAGATATGGTATTTCTGGTCTTTGTATTCCGTCTTTTGTCCAGTCCCTTATAGTCATAACTCTTCCTTCAATCATCAATCCAGCACCAGCAAGTACCATGACAATAGTTGTCATCCAGGGATTTAAATTAAAAGAAGTGAAAGAGTTCAAAGCAATGGCTAAAAAGAATACTAAACTTATAAAAGTTAAAGCATTATCAAAACCTTTTCTTGTTTTTTTCTTATCCATTATCGTTTTTTATTCCGACCTCCTTTCACCTTTATTACAAGAAAAACTACGACAATTATTAAGATCACAAAGACCCCAACAATTATTCCGATAATTAATCCAGTTGATGATGACTTTTCAATACACTCGTGATTGTCTGCTACTTCATTCTCCGCACAGTCTAAAGTAACACATACATTTGATTCACAAATCTCGTCGTAAGAACATTGTGGAGAAGTTCCACATTCACAAGAGGTAGTATCAGTGAAGGATTGACATTGATAATTTGTTGATGAATCACATTTATAATTGGTCCTAAACATTTGCCCATTATTACATTGCGACCAAGAAGTTGGTGCTGAACAAGTTGGACATTGTGGACTTGTACATTGAGAATTTTGACAACTATCAGAACAAGTCTCAAGAGTTTTTATCTCTGTGGTACAATCTGCATTTTGATATTGTTGAACAATATTTTTACCGCTACATAATTTACTTCCGATATACCCCTCTTCACAAACTTTTACACACTGGGAATTTTCACAAACCTCATTAGATTCACATCTTTCATATTCTTCCTGCTTCTCTCCGCAAGAGTTATACCAATAAACAGAAGTCCCTTCACAATTTTTTGTAGAATGATCAGTACATTGCTGTTGCTGACAAGTTCCACTTTCACATCCATTAGGACAATTAGTTACTATTTCCCAAACTCCTGAAGAACTACATTGATAGACGCTATCACCTGTACATTTTCTCTCTCCTGCATCTGCTCCCCCAGAACATTGAGTTGTAGGAACTTGACAATAACATTGTCTATTATAGTAATTGTAAGGCTTCAAAAAATCATTACAATATGCCGTTGCAGAAGCCCAAGTTGTCATTGAAGACATACTGTCTGGATTGTAAGTACACATACTTGCAGTTTCTCCAGAACTACAAGGGCTACAATCTCCATTAAAAGGT
>Ga0265297_10006021_pt1 | contig 17946 bp, 18 predicted proteins | sample Munlanlwell13791_FD_192502 | JGI IMG/M metagenome (GOLD analysis project Ga0265297, IMG submission 192502) | Leachate microbial communities from a municipal landfill in Southern Ontario, Canada - Leachate well 137-91 | ecosystem: Engineered > Solid waste > Landfill > Unclassified | place...
GCGCCGTTTTGATCTCCCGATAGAAAAACAGGGCGATAGCGGCGTTCTTGATAATGATCAATCCCAGAATCAGCAATAATACCTGTATGAAGCAAATCATGATCAATTCTCCTTCTTAAGTAACACCGTGGCGAAACAGGCGATCCCCTCTTTCCTGCCCAGCTCGCCCACCCCTTCATTGGTCTTGGCCTTGACCGCCACGCGCTCTTTATCGATATTCATGATCCCGCTGATGGATTCCCTGATCCTGTTTTTAAACGGCGACATCTTCGGCTCTTCGGCGATGATCACCGTATCGAGGTTAACTACCCCGTACCCCTTTTTACGCACCAGTTCCAGGACCGTCTTTAACAACGCGGCGCTGGAGATCCCCTGGTACTGCGGGTCGGTATCGGGAAAGAGTTCCCCTATGTCCGGCTCGGCAATCGCCCCCAAAAGCGCGTCGCAGATAGCGTGCAGCAGGACATCGGCGTCGGAATAACCTGCCAGGCCCCTGATATAAGGTATCTCCACGCCGCCGATGAATAATTTACGTTCATCCGCCATGCGGTGAAGGTCATAACCAATGCCTACGCGGGTTTCCATCCGGCTATTCCTTTCGCGATGATCAGGTCTTCGGGTGTGGTGATCTTGATATTCAAAGATGAACCGGGAACTATGCTTACCGGTTTACCTAACTTTTCCACCAGCATGGCGTCATCCGTTACTTTACGGCGGCCGTATTTCTTATAAGCATCTAAAATCAACTCTTTTTGGAATACCTGGGGCGTCTGTATTTCCCGGATATTCCTTCTGTCGATTGTTTCTTTCACCCTGCACCCTGTACCCTGTACCCTGCACCTTTTTATCGTGGGCTTCACTGCTACGCCTAAAATCGCTGCTTTTGATTTTCGCGCTTCTTTGATCACCGAGGCCACCAGGCCGCCGGTGATAAAAGGCCGCGCGGCGTCGTGTATCAAAACAAGCTCTGCCCTGGGGTTTAGCGCTTTTAAGCCCTGAGCCACAGAATCCTTGCGTTCTTTGCCGCCTAAAACGAGTTTGACTTCTTTTCGCGGCTTATCGCGCCTGATAATGGCGCCTAACGCACGGATATTCCCGGGGTTAGCCACGACAATAATTTCTTTTATCCACGGATGCTTATTTAAAACATCCAGGGAAAAGGAGATGATCGGCCTTGAATTCAATTTTAATGCCGGCTTGGAGGCCCGAGACCCAAGCCGCTTCCCCTTTCCCGCTGCCACTACTATCGCGCTGACAAACATCTATCGCTCTAACTTCGTGAAGATCATCCTGCCGGCCTGCGTCTGCAGCACGGAGGTCACCGCGACCCTTACCTCCTGCCCGATCAACCTGCGCGCGTCTTCCACCACGACCATTGTCCCGTCGTCAAGGTAGCCGACTGCCTGGTTGTGCTCTTTCCCTTCCTTGATCAATTTGATCTGCATCTGCTCTCCGGGAAAGACCACCGGTTTAAGGGCGTTGGCAAGTTCGTTGATATTCAATACCTTAATGCCCTGGATGGTAGCCACGCGGTTCAGGTTAAAATCAACCGTCAGGATCTTGGCCTCCATCAGCTTGGCCAGTTTTACCAGTTTGGCGTCCACCTCGGAGGTTTCCGGGAAATCGCCTTCATGAATGACGATATCCAGGCCTGATTCTTTCTGAATGGTATGCAGGATCTCCAGCCCCCTTCTCCCCCTCTGGCGCTTGATCGGATCGGTGGAATCGGCTATCTGCTGCAATTCCCTTAATACGAACTTGGGAATGATGATCCTGCCGGAAAGGAACCTGGTCTTGCAGATATCCACGATCCTTCCGTCGATGATCACGCTGGTATCCAGGAGCACGATATTCTCCGCCTGGTCCTGCCTGCGCAGGCGCACATAAGGTATGACCACGCTGAACTCGTCCTTCCCGCGCAAAGCCATGATCATTCCCAGGTAACAAAAGACCAGGGTGAGGATCACGCGCACGGATGCCAGGGTAGCCGGCGAAAGCGGGGTAACGCTGAAGGCGTCTCCCACCAGCTTGGCCATGATCAGGCCGAGGATCAACCCGAAGACGCTACTGGAAAGCCCGCTGACCGAAACTTTACGCAGCCCCATTTCCAGAAGAATGAGCAAAGAACTCAGGATGACCCCCAGCAGGGCGCCGAAGACATTCCCGGACTGGTAACCCACGATGGAACTTGCGACGATGAATAAAATACGCACGGATAATAAATTCATTATTCCTCCCTTACTGCGCGACAGGCGCTCCCTGCCGGCTCAACGCGATATCCAGGGCTTCTTTCAGGTTGGCCACGGGAACTAATTCAATATCGCCTTTAAAACTTTTAAGGTTCTTATGATTATTCTTCGGCAGGATGCAATGCCTGAATCCCAGTTTCTCCGCCTCGTTCACGCGCAGGAGGATCTGGGAGACGCTCCTGATTTCGCCGCTCAAACCCACCTCTCCCAATATGAGGGTCGCCGGCATCACTAATTGCTCGCGAAAACCCGAAGCTATGGCCACGGACAAGGCCAGGTCAGCTGCCGGATCCTCTACCTTGATCCCGCCGGCAACATTAACGAAGATATCCTCTGCCTCCAGGGCCAGCCCGATCCTCTTTTCCAGGACCGCGACTAAGAGGCTCAAGCGGTTGGAATCAAATCCCTGCGAGCGCCTGCGGGCATAACCAAAACTCGAACGGCTGACCAGGGATTGCATCTCGACCAAAAGCGGCCGCGAACCCTCTAATATCGAGGTGACTACCGAACCGGCGACTGCCTGCGGCCTTTCGGATAAAAATATCTCGGAGGGATTCTTTACCTCGCTCAAACCCTGGCTGCTCATCTCGAATACGCCGATCTCATTGGTGGAGCCGAACCTGTTCTTGACCGCGCGCAGGATACGGAAGATCGCGAACCTGTCCCCTTCGAAATATAGAACAGTGTCCACGATGTGCTCCAGGACCCGCGGCCCGGCGAGCGTCCCCTCTTTGGTGACGTGGCCGATAATAAAGATCGAGGTCCCGGTAGTCTTGGCCAGCTGGGTCAATATCCCGGAGCACTCCCGTACCTGGCTCACGGACCCGGCTGAAGAGCTTATCCCCGGGTCAAAGATGACCTGGATGGAATCGATGATCACCACCGCGGGCTTGAGCTTTTTGATGTATTCTACGATCAACGACAGGTCGGTCTGATTGACGATATAAAGCCGGTCGGATTCATGCGAACCCAGGCGCTTGGCTCTTAATTTGGTCTGCTGCACGCTCTCTTCGCCGCTTACGTAAAGGACGACTGAGCCGCGCTTGGTCAATTGATTGGATACCTGCAAGGAGATGGTGGATTTGCCTACGCCGGGATCGCCGCCGATGAGGATCACCGAACCGCTGACGATCCCTCCTCCCAGGACCCTGTCCAATTCGGTTATCCCGGTTTTAAGCCGCTCTTCCTCCCTGGCCTCCACGTCCCTGAGCAATACCGGTTCGTCTTTATAAAGGGCCTCTTTGACCTTTGCCGCGGGAGCGGAATAATCCTCTTCCACGAAGGAATTCCAGCTTGAGCAGTCCGGGCACCTCCCCAGCCACTTAGGCGACTGGTAACCGCAGCTCTGGCAGGAAAATATGGTTTTAGTCCGGGTCATTATTTCTTTTCTTTTGTCTTGAAGAATAATTTCCAGGGATTCTTCCTGATGTCGGTGATCATGGCGTCGAGATTATTATAGACATCATCGTCGAATAATAACTTGCCTATGGTCCCTTCCTTGTTCATTATCTTCTGCAGCCCCATATTCAGGTTGTCCGTGATCTTCTTGGCGTCTTTCATGATCTCGTTCATCGGGAGCGGGTCTTCCCCGTTTATCTCCTGCCCGGGACGCAAGATCTCATTATAATTTTCTCCCGGCATGATCTCGATATACTTCTCTCCCAGGAGCCCGAGGGTATTTACCCAGATCGTTGAGTCAATGGGCACGTTCACCTGCCTCCTCAGCCAGCAGGTGACCCGCACCTTGTTTTTCAGCCCGTCCCCTTCGCGAAAGAAGACGATATTCCTCACTACGCCGGAATCCACGCCGGCGAACCTTACCGGCGCGCCGTGCTTGACGCCGTTCACAAAATTAAAGATAAAATTAACTTTATAGCCCGAGGTCCAGGTCTTCACCCCGCCTATCGAGAGAACGAAGATCACCAGGATGATCAAACCGACGAAAACAAAAATGCCAACCTTCATCTCCAGCTTGGTCTTTCCGAATATCATGCTTTCCTCCGGTTATCTATAACGATCTAAAGTCTCGGTTATCGGCCCCGAAGCCAGCCCGTTGATGAATTGATGGACCACGGGGTTTTTGGTATGTTGAATTTCCTGGGGCGTTCCCTCCGCGATGATCTTACCCAGATAAAGCATCGCTATCTTATCTCCCACTTTATACGCGCTGACCATATCGTGAGTCACCACGATGGAAGTAACCTTTAATTTATCGGCCATGCTCTTGATCAGCTCATTGATGCTGTCGGCGGTTATCGGATCGACCCCGGTAGTCGGCTCGTCGTACAAGATGATCTCGGGCTTGATGCAGATGGCGCGCGCCAGGGCCACGCGTTTACGCATCCCGCCGCTTAATTCCGAGGGCATGAGATTGGCTATCCCGTGCAGGCCCACCATCGCCAGCGAGGATTCGATCCGCCCGCGAAGCTCCCTGGCCGGCACGTGATCGTGCTCGATAAGGCCGAACCCCACATTTTCTCCTACGGTCATCGAATCGAAGAGCGCGCCCCCCTGAAAGACCATCCCGATCTTGAGCCGCAGGGCGTTTAACGCCTTTTCGTCCAGCCGGGAGACTTCCTCCCCGTTGACAAATACCTTTCCCTTATCCGGGCTCATGATGCCGACGATATGCTTAAGGGTGACTGACTTGCCGCACCCGGAGCGGCCGATGATCACGCAGGTCGTGCCTTTCTCTATCTTCAGGTCCACCCCGTTCAAAACCTTGTGCCCGGCCAGCGATTTATGCAAATCAACTAATTCAATCATAGTTTAACCAGTTCCAAACCCGGTTTGGAATTTTAGGGGAATATAAAATAAAACAGGGCGGTAAAGAAGCAGTCCGCCATAATGATCATGATGAATGAGAAAACCACCGAACGGGTGGTCGCCCTCCCTACCCCTTCCGCTCCTCCCTGCACGTTAAAACCCTCATAACAGCTGACCAGGGCGATGATCATCCCGAAGAAGATGGTCTTGAACAAGCCGGTAAAGAGGTCTTTATAAAAAAGCGCCTCGGCAGTGACCCTCAGGTACATATCCGAAGATATACCCAGCTTGAAGACGCAGATCATATAGCTGCCCAGGATGCCGATGGCGTCCGAATAAAGCGTCAATAACGGGAGCATGATGCTTAAGGCGATAAAACGCGGCACCACCAGGTATTTTATGGGGTTGGTTGCCAGGGTCTCCAGGGCGTCGATCTGCTCGGTGACCTGCATCGAGCCCAATTCCGCGGTAATGGAAGCGCCTACCCTTCCTGCCACGACCAGGGCGGTGATCACCGGGCCCAATTCGCGCACAATGGAGAGCGCTACCAGGCTGGCGATATAAATCTCCGAGCCGATGCGCTGCATAAAATACGCGGTCTGCAGGGCGAAGATAAAACCGATGAACAGCGAAATAAGCGCCACGATGGGCAGGCTGTCGAAACCGGCTTTTTTCGCCTGTTCAAAAATGCGGTCTTTTTCGAAAGGAGGCCTGAAGGCCAGATAAACCGTCTGCGCCGTAAGCCGGGATAACCCGCCCACAAAATACATCAGGGCGATCAGCCGGCTGCCTAAAGTGATAAAAAATTCGTGCAGGATCATGTAAAGACCAACTCGTTGTTTTTAAAGGTTACCTTGACCTCTGAACCATCCTTGAACTTTTTAGAGATAATCTCCGAGGCCAACGGGTCTTCCAGGAACCTCTGGATAGTCCTCTTCAGGGGCCTTGCCCCGAAAACAAGGTCAAAGCCCTTTTCGATCAGGAATTCCTTGGCTTCCGGGCTTACCTCCAGCTTAATATTCTGTTCTTTCAGCCGGGCCGTAACAAAACCTATTTCAATATCGATGATGCGGTGCAGGTCTTCTTTCTGCAGCTGCCTGAAGACAATGATATCGTCGATACGGTTAAGGAATTCCGGCTTAAAGGTATGCTTTACTTCCTCCAGGAGTTTATCCTTCATATCCTGGTAAGAGACTTCTTCCTTCTGTGCCTTGAAACCGAGCGACCCTGCCTTACGCAGGAGGTCCGCGCCGACATTGGAGGTCATGATGATCACGGTATTGCGGAAATCCACCTTCCTGCCGAAACTGTCGGTGAGCCGGCCTTCTTCAAAAACCTGCAAAAGAAGATTAAAGACGTCCGGATGCGCCTTCTCGATCTCATCCAGCAGGATGACGGCATAAGGCCTCCTGCGGATACGTTCGGTGAGCTGCCCTCCCTCTTCATAACCCACATATCCCGGCGGCGCGCCGATCAGACGCGAGACATTGAATTTTTCCATATACTCCGACATATCCAGCTGGATCAGGGCGTCTTCATCGCCGAACATGAATTCCGCCAATGCCCGGGCAAGCAGGGTCTTACCCACGCCTGTGGGGCCGAGGAAGACGAATGAACCGATGGGCCTTTTAGGGTCTTTGATTCCCGCGCGCGAACGCCTGACTGCGTGGGCGATCGCCTCGATCGCCTCATTCTGCCCTACTACGCGCTTATGCAGTTCTTCCTCTATCTTCAGGAGTTTTTCTCCCTCTTTTTCTTCCAGCCGGAATATGGGAATGCCGGTCCACTGGGCGACGATCTTAGCGATATCCTCCTCAGTCACCTCCGGCCGCGTTTTATCTTTTGCCTGCGACCACTCTTTATTCAATTGCTCCAGCTCCTGGCGGGTCTGCCTCTCCTGGTCGCGCAGGGAAGCGGCTTTTTCGAAATCCTGGCTTTTGATGAATGATTCTTTCTCTTTCCGCAGGGCCTCCACCTTATGCTCCAGGTTCTTGATGTCCGGGGGGACGATCAGGACGTTCAACCTCGCGCGGCTCCCGGTCTCGTCGATCAGATCGATCGCCTTATCCGGAAGGAACCTTCCCGAAATGTAGCGGTCGGATAGTTTCGCCGCCGCCTCCAGGGCGTCGTCGCGAAAAGTGACCCGGTGGTGGGCTTCGTATTTGTCCCGCAGCCCTTTTAATATCTCGATGGTCTGCTCTACTGTCGGCGGCTCGACCATGATCGTCTGGAACCTGCGCTCAAGCGCAGCGTCTTTTTCGATATATTTCCGGTATTCATCCATGGTGGTGGCGCCGATGCACTGCATCTCGCCCCGCGAAAGCGCGGGTTTCAGGATATTGGAGGCGTCGATCGCGCCTTCGGCCGCGCCCGCGCCGACGAGGGTATGCAGTTCATCGATAAAAATGATCACATCCTGCGAACGCTTGATCTCTTCCATGACCGCCTTGATCCTCTCTTCGAACTGGCCGCGGTATTTGGTCCCGGCGACCATCAGGGCCAGATCCAAGCTGATCATCCGCTTGCCGCGCAGTATTTCCGGGACATTACCGGAGACGATCGCCTGCGACAGGCCTTCGACGATGGCGGTTTTGCCTACTCCTGCCTCGCCTAAAAGTACAGGGTTATTTTTAGTGCGCCGGCTCAGGATCTGGATCACCCTTTCGATCTCCTGCGTGCGGTCGATCACCGGATCAAGCTTATTCTCCTTGGCTAAAGCAGTCAGGTCCCGGCCAAACGCGTCTAAAGCCGGGGTCTTGCTTTTAGCTTGCTGGGCATTGCTGGCGCCTTGCGCTCCGGGTAAGGCAGAACCCAGTAATTCCATCACTTCATTGCGCACGCTATTCAGGTCCAGCCCCAGGTTCAGCAATACCTGGGAGGCGATCCCCTCGCCTTCACGGATCAACCCCAGCAAAAGATGCTCGGTGCCGATATAATTGTGGCCGAGTGAGCGCGCCTCTTCCGCAGCCAGTTCCAGAGACTTTTTTGCCCGCGGGGTAAAGGGGATATCCCCGATGATCTGGGTGGTTGGACCGGGCTGCACCAGTTTTTCTACCTCCAGCCGGATATTTTCCAGGGAGAGGCCCAGTTTCTGCAGCACCGCGCTGGCCACTCCTTCTCCTTCGCGGATCAACCCCAGGAGTATATGCTCGGTGCCGATATAATCATGGTTAAAACGCCTGGCTTCCTCTTTAGCCAGGATAATTACTTTGCGCGCCCTCTCCGTAAAACGATTGAACATGATAACTCCTTTATTTGCTTATGGGTGAATATTCAACTTTTCCCTGATCAACTCCGCCCTCTTCAGATCGCGCTCTTCCGAGGATAATTTCTTCCCCTCTAATTTTTGTAAATGCGCCGGCTGTGTAATGATAAAAAGCTCGTTCATCACCCGGCGGTCGATGTCTTTGATTATTCCCAGATCAGAACCCAGCCGCACCATAGAGAGGAGCTCGATCGTCTCCTGGCTGGTGATGATGCGGGCATTCTTCAGGATACCCAGGCTGCGGTTGACCCTGTCATCCAAAAGAGGGCTGTTCCTGGCGATGAGGGTCTCCCTCGCCTGCCTCTCCTGCTCGATGATCTGACGGATGAGCCCGTTGATGCTCTCGATGATCTCATTCTCGCTCGGGCCCAGCGATATCTGGTTGGAGATCTGGAAAAAATTCCCCATGGCCTGCGTCCCCTCCCCGTAGAGCCCGCGGGTGGTGAAACTTAATTTGGCGATCGCGGCCATCACCCGGTCGATGGAGCGGCTCATTACCAGCGCCGGCAGATGCAGCATCACCGAACCGCGCATCCCGGTGCCCACGTTGGTGGGGCAGGCGGTAAGGTAACCCCAATTCGGCAGGAAGGCAAGGTCCAATTGCCTGGCCAGCCCGTCGTCGATCACGTTGACGATATCCCAGGCCTCATAAAGATTGAAACCCGACTGCATCACCTGCATGCGGATATGGTCCTCTTCGTTGATCATGATCGAAACTATTTCTTCGTCGTCTACTGCCAGCGCCTTATTTTCGGTCTTTTGGGCGTGTTCAAGGGACATCAGGTGGCGCTCCACCAGGAATTGCTTATCCACGCTGTCGATATTGCCCAGGTCAAAGATAGTCGCCTGCTTCAGGTGATCCACCTTGGATATGCCTTCCTTGATCAACTTAAGGGTGAGCGCTCCCTGGGCTTTATCCGCCCAGTGCGGGAAACGCTCCTTGTCGATGTTGCGCGCCAGCCGGATGCGGCTTGAGATGACGATATCGGAATTAGGGCCGGTGCCCTTGAGCCATTCGCTGGTATGATGTAACAGGTCGTTAAGCTCCATATTATTTCTCTTTCTTTTTTTCGATCGCTTTTATCTGGTCGCGTAATTTCGCCGCCTCTTCGAAGGCCTCGGATTCGATCGCCTTCATCAGGAGGTTACGCAGGGTCTGCAGGTCCATTTCCTTCTTCAGGCCTTTGGATACCTTCACCGGAGACTTGCCGGTATGCTGGATCGAACCGTGGATGCGCCTCAGCAGCGGGCCGAGGTATTTGTTGAAGGCGTTATAACAGGCGCCGCAGCCGAGCCGGCCGATCTTTTTGAAGTCGGCGTAGGTCATACCGCAGGCAGGACATTTGACGTTAGCGGTAAACTCCGCCTCTTTCCCCGGTTTCCCGAAATCCACCATCCCGGCCAAGAGGTCGCTTAACCCGAACTGCTGTTCCATCGCCGAGCTCTTGGCGCGGGCGCAATCCTCGCAGAGGTGCAGTTCGCTCATCTGGTCGTTGAGTATCTCCGTCAGGTGCACGGTCGCTTCGTTCTTCTTGCAGATATCGCAAAGCATATCAGTACCTTATCCCTTCTTTCTTCGTCAATTCCCTGAACTTCTTCAGCAGCTTCGAGGTCATGGGGCCGGGCCTTCCGTTGCCGATCGCCCTTCCGTCAACTTTGATCACCGGAATGATCTCGGCGGCAGTCCCGGTGAGGAAACATTCGTCGGAGATGTACACCTCGTGGCGCGTGATCACATGCTCATGAGCGGGGATCTTGGATTTCCGGGCGATCTCTAAAACCGAGTCGCGGGTGATCCCGCGCAAAGTCCCCATGCACTGCGGAGGGGTATAGAGATGGTTCCCCTTGACAATAAAGATATTATCGCCGGTGCACTCCGCCACATACCCCAGCGAATCCAGCATGATTGCCTCATCGCAGCCGGCATTGGCCGCCTCGATCTTAGCCAAGATATTATTCAGATAATTCAGCGACTTGATCTGGGGGTTTAACGCCTCGGGGAGGTTCCTTACCGTAGGCACGGTAACGATCTTCAATCCTTCCCTGTATAATCTCTCCGGATATAAAGCGATCTTATCGGCAATGATAAAGACAGTGGCATTGCCGTTACACTTACGCGGGTCTAATCCCAGGTCCCCTTCTCCGCGGGTGACCACCAGCCGGATATAGGCGTCGCGCAAACCGTTTTTTTTGAGCGTAAGGATCACCGCCTTGATCAACTCCTCCTTGGTCATGGGAATAGTCAGCATGATCCCCTTGGCCGATTCGAATAAGCGGTCGATATGCTCTTTTAATTTAAAGACCAGGCGGTTATACGAACGGATGCCTTCAAATACTCCGTCGCCATAAAGCAGGCCGTGGTCAAAAACCGAGATCTTTGCTTCATTCTTCTCGTAAAATTTACCCTTAATATAAATTTTCATCCTTCCCCCTTATTGCAACCATTCAGTTAGCTAATACCCCGTCCCTTAAATGATAGATCTTATCTGCTGATTTGGCCAGTTCCAGATTATGCGTTACTAAAACCACGGTCATTCTATTCTCCCGCTTTATTTTATGGATCAGCCGGATGATCTCTTCGCCGGCCTGCGAATCAAGGTTCCCGGTCGGCTCGTCGCAAAAAAGCAGCGCGGGTTTATTGATCAGGCCGCGGGCTATCGCCACCCTTTGCTTTTCTCCGCCGGATAGCTGGCTGGGCAAATGATTGATGCGCTCGCTTAAACCCACTTCTTCCAGAAGTTGAAGAGCTTCTCTTTTCTTACTTCCGGCTTCCGCCTTCCGGCTTCTGTCAATTAAAGCAGGCATCAGCACGTTTTCTAAAACCGAAAACTCGCCCAGCAGATGATAGAACTGGAAAACAAATCCGATTCTTCTATTCCTTATCCCTGAAAGAGCCGCGTCATCAAGCCGGTAGACATCTTCACCCTGCAGGACCACTTTACCCTGCGTAGGGGAATCCAGGCCGCCTAAAATATGCAGCAAAGTAGATTTCCCCGCGCCTGACGGGCCGACGACGGCGATGAAACCTCCTGCCTCGATCTTCAGACTGACGCCTTTTAAGACCTGCAGTTCCTTTTTACCGTCGTGATAAACCTTGTGAATATCCTTAGCTTCTAACATAGGCCCTATTATGGTCTATTCATAGCGCAAGGCGTCAACCGGCTTTAAACGGCTTGCCCGCGCTGCCGGATAGATAGTCGCGGCCAGCGTGATCACTGCCGCGGCAATGATCACCAGGGCCATATCCGGCCAAAGCTGTATGCTCACCGGAAGCCGGTCGATATAATAAATATCCTGCGGCAGTTTGATAAATTGATACTTCTTGAGCAGGAGGCAAAGGGTTATTCCGCTTACCGCCCCCAAAGCCGTCCCCAGCGCCCCGATGATCATCCCCTGATAAGTGAATATTTTCCTTATGCCCTGAGCGCTCATCCCCAGGGACCTCAAAACACCGATGTCCTTGGTCTTCTCTACCACCATCACAATCAGGGTGCTGATGATATTAAATGAAGCAACTAAGATTATCAGAGTCAGGATGATGAACATGGTCAATTTTTCCAGCTGCAACGCCGCGAAAAAATTCTGGTTCGCCTCCATCCAGGTCTTAAGGTTGTAATTATACCCGAGGCGCTTAGCAAGGTCTCCCCTCACGGCCTCAGCCAGGTCCGGGTCGTCCAGTTTCATGGCCGCGCCTGTGACCTGCCCGCTTAAGCCGAAAATATCCTGGGCGCTCTTTAAGTTCGTAAATACCAGGTTCAGGTCGTAATCATACATCCCGGAATTAAAGATCCCCACCACCTTCAGGGTATGCGGCTTGCCTGACGCGGAATAAAGGCTCAAGTCCGAATTCAGCTCCACGCCCAGATACCCTGCCAGCTCCTTGCCGATAATGATCCCGCCTTCCTGCAGGTTAGCGAGGGCTCCCTGCCGGATATATTCTTTGACCTTGGTCACCGTAGCTTCCGTAGCCGGGTCGATCCCTCTTAAGCCCACGGCAAAATAGCGGTCATTCTCCTTGATCAAGACCTGGCCCTGCAGATAAGGGCTGATGCCTTTCAGGCGCGGATTGGCGGAAACCTTACGGGCAACCTCCAGGTATTCGGCGCCGGACATGGGCTTAAAGCTCGTCAGGTTGATGTGCGAGTAATTACCGACGATCTTCTCGTGCAGGTCCTTGTCAAAACCCGACATCACCGCGATGACGATGATCAGGGCCATGACCCCGATAGCTATGCCCAGGATGGAGATCACGCTGATCAGAGAAATGAATTTTTCTTTTCTCCTGGTTGTCAAATAGCGCCAACTGATGAATAATTCGGTTTTCATTCCGGTCTCAACAGCGGGAACAGTATCACGTCCCTGATTGACGCCTGGTCAGTCAAAAGCATGACCAGGCGGTCGATGCCGATACCCAGGCCTCCTGCCGGAGGCATTCCATGTTCGAGGGCGAGGCAATAATCCTCATCCACGTTTTTCTGCTCATCCGAGGCCAATCCCTTGACCTCTTCCTCGAAACGCCTTCTCTGCTCAACCGGATCATTCAACTCCGAGTAGGCATTTCCGATCTCGATCCCCGCGGCGTATAACTCAAACCGCTCGGAGACCAGCGGATCATCCTGCTTATTTTTGGCTAAGGGGCACATACTGGCGAAATAATCCGTGACAAAGACCGGGTTAAGCCCTATCCCTTCTTCCAGGACTTCTTCGATGATCTTGGCGATCTGGGTGCGCGAAAGCCTGTTCACCTCTTTGGCAAAACCCTTAGCCTTGAGTTTTTTCAACATTACCGCCTCGTCATCTCCGGCGGAAATATCAAATTTATCCTTGACCAGCTCCTGGAAAGATACCCGTTTCCAGGGCGGGGTAAAGTCAATCTCTTTGCCCTGATAGCTAATCACCGTCTTAGCGAATAGGCCCTGCACCAGGTTGACGATCAGGCCTTCAGCCAGGTGCATCATTCCCGCGCAATCAGAATACGCCTCATAAACCTCAAGCATGGTAAATTCAGGATTATGCCGCGTGGACACTCCTTCATTGCGAAAAGAACGGTTGATCTCGTAAACCCGGTCCAGCCCGCCGACCAGGAGTTTTTTCAGGTAGAGCTCCGGGGCAATACGCAGAAACAGGTCCATATCGTATTCATTGTGGTGCGACTTGAAAGGCCTGCCTGCCGCCCCTCCCGGGATATAATGCATCATCGGGGTCTCCACTTCCAGGAAGCTTTTAGCGTCGAGGAAATCCCGGATCGCCTTAATGATCCTGGCGCGGGCCAAGAATACTTTTTTGACCTCTTCATTGGCAATCAGGTCCAGGTAACGCTGCCGGTAGCGCAGGTCCACGTCCTTTAAGCCATGCCATTTTTCCGGCAGAGGGCGCAAGGCCTTGGAGAGCAATCTTAGCTTTTCCACCTTGAGCGTAGGTTCACCGGTGTGCGTTTTAAAAAGCTCCCCCTCGGCCTGGACAAAATCCGCGATATCGATGTTATCGTAAAGGAAAAATCCCTCTTCTCCGACGATGTCCGCTTTAATGTAGAGCTGGACCTTGCCCGTGGAATCCCGAAGGTCTAAAAACGCGGCTTTACCGTGAGCGCGTTTAGCTGTAATCCGGCCACAAAATGCTAGTTTTTGGCCTTCCTTAAAATCAGCCAAAACCTGGCCTATGTTCGCGTATTTAGCGGCCTGAGCCGGGTATAAAGCTACGCCTTTGGCAGCCAGCGCTTCGGCTTTGGCCCGCCTTTGCTGGATAAGCTCGTTTAAATCCATAGTTTTTTAATTATATAGGATAATTGGGGTTATGTCAATTAAAGAAAAACCCGCCAAACCTACTGGCGGGCTTATCCTTACAGCTTAACCTTATTAGCTTAACCCGTGGTATTCGGAAAGCTTCTTGATGCGCTTGACCATATTGGGATGGGTGCTTAAAAGCTCCAAAACCCGGTCCCCGAACCCTAAGCGCACGTTCTGATTTCTCAAAAACGCCAGTTCCGAGGGATCGATCGTGCCGCTTTTATCCTGGTCAAGCTGGGATAATTCCCTGATCTCCTTGCGCGCCTGAGAAGGGTCGTTGACAAAAAAGGCCTTGAGCCCTTCCGTCTCCTTTAACGCCTCCGGCTTCATCCGCGCCGCGCCATAAGCAAGCTTGTAAAGACTGGAGGCAAGGGCAGACGGTTGGTTTCCTAAGGCCACCGAGCCGCGGTCTGCGAAATATTCGCGGATGCGCGAGGCATAAAGCACCAGGAGATTGGTAAGAAAATAAAACAGGAACGCCGCCAGTCCGATCAAAGCGGTATTGCCCCCTCTCTCGTCCCTGCGGCGGCCGAAAAAAAGGAACTGCCAGGCGATCCTGTACATCACCATCGGGATCACCGAGAGTAGCGTAATGAACAAAACATCCCTGCTCTTTAAGTGGGTCAATTCATGCCCTAAGACCGCTTTTAATTCTTCGTCGCTGAGCAGGTTGAGGATGCCCTGGGTGACGCAAACCCTTCCGTCCCCTATGCTCCTGCCGAAGGCAAAGGCATTGGGGATCTCGATCTGGGCGATCCCGATCCTAGGCGCGGGGATATTCGCCCGCATCGCCATCCCTTCAACCATCTGGAAGAGCCGCGGGTTATCCGTGCGTTTGAGGTATTTCACGCGCATACTCCATTCCACGATCTTCGGCCCGAGCATATACTGGATGAACATCAGGATCAGGGAAATGACCAGGTAAAAGGTAAAATCCCCCACGTGCAGCACCGTCCTGCCGACGACGACGACAAGCGCGTAGATAAACCCGAATAATACCGTCAGTAAGAGCCACATCCTCAATTGCAAAGACCACATTTCTTAACCTCCAATTATCTTTTAAGTAAAAAGTAAAAACTTTTAAATTTTGACTTGTGGGTTTGACTTTTGACTTTTGACTTTTTACTTCACTACGTCTGCCTTAATTATAAATCTTATCACCGGCTTGTCAACGCTATCCGTATTGACATAGATAAACTGCTGGACAGCCCCGGAATAGCCCTTAGAATCAAATTTGACCTCCAGCAAAGTAGATCCCTGCGGCGCTAAAACCTTGTCTTTGACCCCGGAAACAGCGCATCCGCACGAAGTATTTACCGCAACGATATTGAGCGTCTTGGCGGAATCGTTCTTCAAGGTAAAGCTGTGCGTGGCAACCTCTCCTTGTTTCACTTTGCCAAAATCCCAAGCATAAGGATCAGGGATTTTTTCTCCAAAACAAGCAGTATGCAGTAAAAATACTAATCCTGCCAAACCTAGCACCTTGCGCCATGCGCCATGCACGTTTCTCATTATCCCCTCCAGATCAAAAATACGCCCAACCCGATGAATACGGCGCTCATCAGGGCCTTGATGCTTACCATGTGTTTCCTGATAAATCCGGCAAACTGCGCTGAAGTCACGCCCACCAGGGCGAGCAGGAAGATGACGAGTAACGGAACGATAAACATCATATTATAGAGCGCCAGATACGCGAATGCCTCGGCCTTAAGCGGAGTGGTCTTAAAAATAAAGGCCAGCGTCGGCAAATAAAGCTGCCCGGTACAAACCGCCTCTAATATCGAAACCAGAAATCCCGTTATCAACGCGCTCAAAATCAGTCTGACGAACCGGCCGGCAGATACTTTTTCCGGGATGGAGCCGGATCCTTTGGCCCTACGGTAATGCATCCCGATCACGGAGTGGATCCGCTCTTTGATCAGACCGGGCAGCCGCAGGATCATCCCCTCCGGGTCGCGCGTCTTCCTGAATTTCAGGAGGTCATAGATAGCTAATCCTCCCAGGGCCAGGCTGAGAACCCCAACCGTGATATTAAAAACCCTGGTCACGATCCAGAAGCCCTCGAATTGATAAAGAAAGTTGAAAATTCCCATTCCGATCAATAGATAGGCGCAGAATACGGCCAAGACAAAGGAAAGCCCGATAACGGCCAGCTCTACTTTCCGGTATCCCTGCAGGGCAAGATAGGAGATGAAAAACACGATAACCGTAAAGGCGCAGGGGTTGATCCCGTCGGCCAGCCCCGCTCCGGCGATCGCCAGTGGGGTGAAACTCCTGAAATGGCTCAGCAGGTCGGCGGTAACGGCATTATCGTCTCTAGGGGCCATGCTTAAGGCGACGCTGATGGCGATCTTGAGGGCGCTTTTAACGTCTCCCTTGCCGTTCAATAATTGCCCTTCGATAAAAAATACCGGCAGAGAAAGCTCAAGGTCCTTATTGTATTTCTTCTGCAGGCCGAACATAAAAGCGAAGTCGTTGACGTCCGTGACATCGCGATACTCTATCCGGATCCTGTTCTTAAATTCTTTTTCGATCTGAGGCAGGATATTCTTTTTAATTTCAAGGCAGCGATGACAGGTCGGCGAATGAAAAACCACCAGGGCGGGCCGGTCGTCGGCAGAAGCCCGGCCGGCGAACAACAGCAGAGAAATCGCTGAAATCAGAATTATTCTTACTCTCATATGCCTATAATTTAGCACTAATGCTGGTGATGGTCAAGGTGCTGATGCGGATGTATATGCGCCTGGCCCTTATGCGTATGTTTATGGATGTGCGTAAGGTTGTGCTCGCGCAACAGCTCTGCCTCGGCTAATAATTTCCCTGTCGGGCCATAACCGGCTATCCTTTTCTGGCGGCTCAGGATATAAACCGTGTCGGCTATCTCTTCCACGATATGCAGATCGTGTGTCGCGGTAATGATCGTCCTGCCTGCCTCATTCGCTTCGATAATGATATCCATGATCTGCCGGCAGGTCTGCGGGTCAAGCCCGGCTGTCGGCTCATCTAAAAGTATGGCTTCAGGTCCGATCACCAGGACCGACGCGAGGGAAACCTTACGCTTCTCCCCCACGCTCAGCTGGTGCGGCGCCCGTTCCAGCAAATCCCCGATACCCAGGCGGGTAACGATTTCATCCATGCGCCTCTTAGCCTCCTGCCCCTCTATGCCGAGCTGTAAGGGCCCGAACAGAATATCCTCTTTTACCGTCGGGCAGAAAAGCTGGACATCAGGGCTCTGGAAAACCAGGCCCACCCTCCTTCTAAAATCCCGGCAAAACAGGGGGTCGTTAAAATCAGTTTCGCGCAGCTGCCTGCCGAACGCCTCAAACCCGCCCTGGGCCGGAAAGATCAACCCATCCAAAAGCTGCAGGAGCGTGGATTTTCCCGAGCCATTAGCCCCGAGGATAGCGATCTTCTCTCCCCTGCCGACCTCCATATCTATCCCGCATAAAGCGGGAAATTTATCCAGATAGGAAAAATGCGCTCCCTTTAATTTGAAGATCATTTCCATAAGGCCACCGTGAAAAATATCATTAAAGTAAAACAGGCCCAGGCCCAATCCCGGAGAGAGCTCCTGAATTCTTCCGGTAATACCGGCTCCCCGCTATAACCCCGGGAGAGCATCGCGTTGTAAACGTCCCCGTTCAATTTAAAAGACCTCTGCCAGAGCGTAGCGATATTCCAGGCCACGAGCGTCTGCCCCCTCTTGTAATGGATCAGCCCTCCGGTGCGGCTCTTGATCCCCAGATAGGTATTCTCGATGATCTCCATTAAAAGGTAGATGTAACGATAAGACATCCCCAGGACCATTACAAAGACCTGGGGAACCCTAAAGATACGCAAAACCCTGAGCAGGACAAAATGCCGCGTGGTAAGCGCAAGC
>Ga0265297_10006022_pt1 | contig 17945 bp, 19 predicted proteins | sample Munlanlwell13791_FD_192502 | JGI IMG/M metagenome (GOLD analysis project Ga0265297, IMG submission 192502) | Leachate microbial communities from a municipal landfill in Southern Ontario, Canada - Leachate well 137-91 | ecosystem: Engineered > Solid waste > Landfill > Unclassified | place...
CTTTAAGACCGCTTCCGGGCCAACCCATAAAGAATGTAATGCTTCCAAGAGGTGCGTTGTCATTGTCGGAGAAGGAAGCGATACTTGTACCGATGATGTAAGTTGCGGCTGGACTGGCGACACTCACAAAGAATGTAATGTTTCCAAGAGGTGCGTTGCTATTGTCGGAGAAGGAAGCGATACTTGTACGGATGATGTAAGTTGCGGTTGGCTTGGCGATACTCATAAGGAATGTGATGCTTCTGATAAGTGCGTTGATGTTTCTGGCGTTGGAGCAGATCAGTGTATTAATGACACGAGTTGTAATCTTCCGGACAATGGTTTTGTCTGCAATTTCTCCTGGTCTCCGGAATCGCCTAAGGCTAAAAGCGCCATTGATTTCTTTGATTATACCCAGACGCCAGAGGGAACCACTTTAACGTCGTGGACCTGGATATTTGAAGATGGGACGCCGGCTAGTTCCTCTGATCAAAATCCCGGCAGTGTCATCTTTAATTCTGCCGGCGAAAAAACCGTTACTCTTCAGGCTACCAATTCTGATAATGATACTTGTACTTTTAATCAGGAAATTACGGTTCAAAGTCTTAATCCGAAATGGATTGAAGTGATACCGAAATAAAAATGTACTGAAATTAAAAACAGACCGCCTTGGGCGGTCTGTTTTTTTTGTGGCGCGTTAAGGTTTTAATCTTTTTGGTGACCCGAAAGGAGGAGTCGAATCTACAAGCCTTGCGGTATGAGGCTCTAAACCTCGTGTGTTTGCCGATGGTAGGCATTAGGCACTGACAGCAAGGCCTCCTCACTTATACTAAGATTGGCGTGAGAGCAAGCTCTGTTATATGGGCAAAGGGCGAATTCACAATCGTGGTACGAAGCTTTTTAAAAGTTGACATATATAGTAAAACTAGTACTATATTATTATAGGATAACATATCAGATCACATTCTCATTTATTTTGAAAATGATGTCGAGTGATCTGGGTTAGTAAAAAATAACAACATAACATGAAAAAAAACAAAAAAGCAAATTTAAAGATATTGTCTAAAACGCTACAATCTCGTAATAAGATCAATCTAGTGAAAATGCCAGTTACCAAGAGATTGCCTTCGATGAATGGAGGAGGTTGCCCGTGATGAATGGGGGGGTGGCGTTTGTTAATTAAAAGGGTTTTAGAACTATGGTAAAAATACCCGCCCTGGGGATAGAGTATTCTAATTCTTGCAATTTAAAAGATGTTTGCAAGCATTGTTATGGTGTGACCGGGACTGAAGGTTCGGGTTTGATTAAATTATCTGATAAGGTTATTGATATTATAATTAAAGAAGCGCCTTTAATAGCAGAATCCATTACCATAACTGGTGGAGAACCCACTACCTATCCAGATGCGGTGAATCGAATTGTTTCTGGAACGCGACTGCCATGGACGTTAATGACGAATGGTGTTATTTGGAGAAAAGATTTTCACCCATCTGGTGTTTTAGTTTCGCTTGATTGTCAAGACTTGCGACCCGGTGTTAACCCCGTTAATGTCATAAATAATGTTTTAAAATATAATTGTAATTTATCTGTCAATACCGTTCTTTCTGCAAAGGTTGACCTTTTTATGCTGTACGATGTCTTAAAAAGAGCGAATAATAAATTACAAAAAAAAGGAAAAAAAATAAGCGAATGGAAATTGGGATTTGTTGTTAAGAAAGGACGCGCCTCTTATCATCCAGAAATATTTGCCCAATGGGATGAGATTTTTTACCATTTAAAAGAATTTTTAAAGATTTATTTCCGCGAACAGCCATTCCCTCTTGCGATAAGAGGTGGTTTTTTTACCAAAAATATCTCAAAAAACGATAACCCCCCAAAAATTAATACGTCTAGAAATCCTTGCCTGGATTGTTTTCACAGAACTAGATATATGGCTATTAATGCTCACGGACGAGTCCAAATGTGTGGCACGGCTTCCAATATCTCGGTGCCCATAAAAAATAGTTTAATTAACGCCTGTATCAAAGTTCTTAATAGTCCCGAATTAACGAAATTTAATTATAAAGACTGGAAACAATGTTATAATTGTCGTTGGTTTAGAATTTGTGGTGCTGGATGTCCTAGTCTCGCTGAAACTTATAATCAGGGCTGGATGGGCAAAGACCTATATCAATGTGAAATAATGAAGCGTATCAAAGGCATTTTGTTTCCAATATTACCAAATTATATACAAAAACTATTTTTGTAAAATTATTTTAATGAAGAAATTCTACATCACAACTACACTTCCGTATGTAAATGCGGCGCCGCATGTAGGTTTCGCATTAGAAATTATACAAGCAGATGTTATTGCTAGACACCACGCCATATTGGGAGATGAGGTATTTTTTAATACCGGGACAGACGAACATGGACTAAAAATTTACCAAAAAGCAATTGAAGAAAAGAAAGATCCGCAGAAATACTGCGATGAGTATGCGGCTAAATTTGACCTATTGAAAGAAAAGCTTAATCTTTCCTATAATAATTTTGTTCGTACTACGGACAAACATCATATTGAGGCGGCACGGGAGTTTTGGAAGAAATGCGAGGCTAATGGAGATGTTTACAAAAAGAATTATAAAACCAAATATTGCATAGGTTGTGAGCTGGAGAAAACCGATTCGGAATTAATTGACGGTAAGTGCCCGATTCATCCGAACAGTAGAATAGAAATTATTGAAGAAGAAAACTATTTTTTCAAATTTTCGAAATATCAGCAGTCACTTCTGGGTTTATATGAGAAAAATCCCGACTTTGTAGTCCCAGAGCATCGACAAAAAGAAATTTATAATTTTGTGAAAAGTGGATTACAGGATTTTAGCATTTCTAGGCTTAAAAGTAAAATGCCCTGGGGCATACCGGTGCCTGACGATAATAATCATGTAATGTATGTCTGGTTTGACGCCTTGATAAATTATATTTCTTGTCTTGGCTGGCCAGAAAACGAGAAAAAATTCGCATCGTTTTGGGGAAACAAGAAAAATCCAAACGCGATTCAAGTGGCGGGAAAGGATAATCTAAGACAGCAAACGGCAATGTGGCAGGCGATGCTGATGTCTGCGGGAGTCCCTAATTCCAAGCAGGTTTTTATTCACGGATTCATTAATTTAGCGGGTCAAAAAGTGAGCAAGTCTTCCGGAGCTTCCTTACCGAGCCCAGTTGAACTTGTCGATAAATATGGTATTGATGCGGTCCGTTACTATTTGTTAAAGGAAATTCCCGCCCACGAAGACGGAGATTTTTCGCTTGAGCGGCTTAAAGAGATGTATAACGGCGATCTGGCCAATGGCCTCGGTAATTTAGTGGCCAGAGTTTTAACGTTGGGGGATAAAAATAAAATCAAAAGCAATAAGCCAGAGAAGGACGTCTCGAAAATAGTTGAAGAAACAGAAAGAAAGCGTAACAAAGCTATAGAAAAATTCAGATTTAACGAAGCATTAAAAGAAATCTGGAAATTGATAGGGTTCTGCAACAAATATGTTAATGACAATAAACCGTGGGAATTAGCAAAAACCGATAAGAAAAAATTGGAGCAGGTTTTATCCAATTTGTTTTATTGTGTTTCCGAAATTGCCGATTTAATTGCGCCATTTTTACCTGAAACTAGTGAAAAAATAAAGAAGCAAATTAAAGCTGGAAAATCCGAAATTTTATTTCCGCGATTATTATAATATTGAATATTTTAATATTTTCCAAGCAGCGCGTCTTCAGGTGAATATGAAAATGAAAAACCGGCATTTTCTATTTTGGAGATATCAACATTAATCGGGTAAATTAATCCGGCCATGGCGCTGGGAGGAATCAATTTCCCGAAACTGAGGGGCCAGAGTAAGGCCAAGCCCAGTTTTACGAAATTTGCCGGCACTTTTATCTTTTTCTTGCTTAACGCTTTTGCTATTTGAGATGTTGTTAAAAATGTTTTTGAAGCGATATTGAAAACCTCAAAATTTGGCTGTTCTAAATCCCTGAAAGTAAAAAACTCAATGGCTTGAGCCGTGTCGTTTTCGTGAACAAATTGCCTAGCCCATTCCGGGCTTAATTCCATAACAAAGGGAAAAACTTTGGTGAGTAGGCTGACCAATCCGAACTTACTGCTTAAGCTTTGGCCGATTGGCCCGGTCACGCTGTTTAACCGTAAAACGTAAATCTCGCTTTCGGGATTATATTCTTTTTGCAGTTTGCTTAATTCGTTTTCCGCTAAGCGTTTTTGATTGCCATAGGGAGAAGTTGTTTCCTGAAGCGGGTCGCTTTCTCTGAGCAGGGCGCCGATATTTTCTTTTTTGGCGCCGTAGGCTGCCACACTGCTTAAGTAAATCAGTTTTTTAATATTATTCTCAAAGCAAAACTGGAAAACCTTGCGGCATATTTCCAAATTTTTCTTTTCCGTTGTCTTTATTTTTCCAAAAGCGTTTCTGATTTTGAAGGCGCAGTGAATAACAATATCCGGCGCTCCGTTTTCTAAAACAATTTTTTTCCAGCCGTTTTTACTCAAATCAAATTTTAACCAAGTAAGTTTAGGATTATCAGGAATTCGCTTCGGCTTTTTTTTCAGGTCAATGCCAATGATTTCCGTTATTCTTTTATCTTGAAGAAAACGGTTAATTAAAATGCTTCCGATATAGCCGGCTGAGCCGGTGATTAAAACTTTCATATTTTTATGCGCCCGAAGCGGTTAGGACTGTTTTTACGGTTTTGAGGATAATCAGCAAATCCAAAATCAGGGAGTAATTTTTCAGATAATAGAAATCATAGGCCAAGCGTTCGCGGGTTTCTTCCAGAGATAAGGTAATAGGGTAATTGACTTGCGCCCAGCCCGTCATTCCCGGCCGTACTAAGGTTCGGATATTATAATAGGGGACAGTTTGGTTTAAATTTTCGTAAAAATCCACAAAGTCCGGTCGCGGTCCGACAAAGGAAATTTCTCCTTTTAAAACATTGATGAGTTGCGGCAGTTCATCCAAGTGGGTTCGTCTCAAAAATTTTCCCACGCCGGTTATTCTTTTGTCATTTTTAGTATGCCAGCCTTGAGTAGGGCCGCTAATCATACTGCGGAACTTATAATTAGTAAAAGCTTTTCCTTTTTCGCCGATGCGGATTTGTTTGTAAATCACAACTCCTTTGGAATTCAATTTGATGGCCAGGGCGATAAAAGGATAAAAAGGCAGAGTTATTATCAGGCCGATTAAGCCGACGAAAACATCCGTCACTCGCTTAAAAATTTTATAGGCCTTACGCCTTTTAGTGATATTTTCCAAGAACCAGCTTTCTTCTAACTCGCTTAATGGAATTTTTCCGAAAACATTTTCGTAAAAATCGTTGAAATTTATCACTTCAATTCCCAAAGAAATATTTTTGAAAATTAATTTAGAGAGGAAAATTTCTTGATTGAGGCGGCCGGAAAGAACGATGGTGGTGATTTTTTCGTTTTTAATCAAAGCGCTCAAGTCATTATGGTCGCTTATTTCTTCGCGGCTTAAATGTGCTTGGATTTTATAGCCGATTTGTGGGTTGACGCTCAAATACGTTTTCAGTTCATTGGCATTAAGGTTATTGCCGATGAGGAGCACGGTTTTGAAGGGCGATTTGATTATTCGGCTTAAAACCCAGCGCCACAAGAAATCAAAGACGCAAAAGATTACGCTAAAAATCAGGAGGTTGGTTTTTGGAGAAATGCGAAAAGACGGAATCAAATAAAAGAGGGCAATGGAAGCGACAACGCCTAAGGCCAGCCCCGTTAAAAACCGTCTGATGAAAAAAACATTAATTTTCAAATTTCTGATATCAAAAAGCCCAACCACATAAAAAATTATCAGCCAGGCGATAAAAACTATGGAAAAGGGGAGGAGGTGAATTTGAAGTTGGGCCTTGCCGATTGAACCATAGCGAATAAAAATAGCCAAAAAAAGGCTGAAATACAAAAAGAAAATGTCGCCTAAAATTAGTATTGCTTGTTTTGCTTTATAAACCATAGTTGTTTTGGTTTAACCCCGATTTTTATTTTCTAAAAGAATTGAGAATGGCAGTAGGAAGCTCTTCGGGTTTTTCAACGATATAAAGCGGATTTCCCTTGAGTAGTGTTTCCTTGTTCTGGAAGCCCCAGCTGACGCCAATCGCGTCAACTTTCGCTTCTGAGGCTTCCTTTAAGTCTCCCAGGGTGTCTGTGATAAACACACATTGTTCGGGGCTCACCTTGTATTTTGCAAAAACCATTTTCATTTTTTCTACCTTGCTTTGGTGCACATCATTTCCCATAATTTCCGTAAAATACTGAGCAGCCTCGTGTTGTTCCATAAATTCGCGGATTGGACTGGTAATAGTTGAGGAAACAATAATTAATGCGTAAGAGCGTGAAAGGTTCTTTATAATTTCTAAGATACCAGGAACCATTTTTACTTCATTTTTCATTTTGGGGAGATATTCGGTAAAAAAATCTATATCTGAGCGATGGGTTCCGGGGTCTGCTGTTTCTCGCCAGTTATTTATGTTTCCCTCAAACCAGCCCCTATAATCGTCTTCAACAATGTGCGGGCTTATCATTTTATGGACTGCAAAGGCCGCCTGAAAAGAATCGGCGATGACGCCATCAAAATCAAATAAAACAATTTTTTTGTCGTCCGCTTCTTCCTTCATAACTTTAAATTGGCGGTGGGGGTGAGATTCGAACTCACGATACCCTTTCGGATATACCAGTTTTCAAGACTGGCCTATTCAACCACTCTAGCACCCCACCGCTTTTAAAATCATACTTTATTCGTCATTTTTAGTCAAAAACTAGAGATATCCACAAGCGCTATTGCCAAGGTTGTTTTTTAATGCTAATCTTATCCCATACCCTCTGGGGGGAGGGTACAAAGCATTAACTATTAATATGGATAAAATTACCAAAAAAGAAGCGCTTAAGCGCTTAAACTATTTAATTGGCCACTTACAAGGCGTCAAGAAAATGCTGGAAAAAGACAGATATTGTATTGATATTATCCAGCAAAACCTTGGTGTTATTTCTGCTTTGAGAAAAGTCAACGAGCAGATTTTAAAGGGGCATTTTGAAACTTGTGTGAGCCAGGCGATTAAATTTGGCTCCCGCAAAGAGCGCGAAAAAATCTTAAAAGAAATTATAGAAGTTTTTAAAAGATCCGGTAATTAAAAAAATATGGAAAACAATAAAAAAATAAATTCTTGCTGTGAGCCGGCGAACAAGAACGGCGCGAAAAAAGGATTCTGGCCGGGCCTGCTTATGGGTTTACTGCCGCATTCCGCCTGCCTGCTTTTTATTATTTTTACCATTTTAGGAACCACGGCGCTTTCCGCATTTTTTAAGCCGCTTTTGGCCAATCGCTTTTCTTTTTACGCGTTGATTATTTTTTCCCTGATCCTTACGACCATCGCGGCGTTTATTTATTTGAAAAAGAATGGCGCTCTTTCCCAGAGTGGTTTAAAAAGAAAATGGAAATATTTATTGACCCTTTATGGCGTGACCGTCGCGGTTAATTTGGCGCTAATGCAGATTATTTTTCCGGCCCTGGCCAATTGGAGAGTTGGTGTAAATGCTTCGGCCTCTTTGACGGAGACAATCAAAAACAATTCTCAATTCACTTTAAAAGTTGATATTCCTTGCGCGGGCCATTCTTTTCTGATTATTCAAGAACTCAAAAGTATCACCGGCGTCAATGAAGCGATATTTCGTGCGCCGGATGTTTTCGATGTCTATTACGATGCTTTAAAGATTTCGCCAGAATTAATAATGTCGGATGGCATTTTCAAAGAATTTCCTGCTCGAATTATCTAAAAGTCGAATAATTAATACGCATTTACCTCTCAAATGGAAACTAAAAGAAAAATGGGAAAAGTTTACGAGTTTTGTGCTTCTTGTAGTCAGTGCCCAGTGGCAATAGAATCAGACGTGAACGGCCAAACTGGTTTGGAAATTAAAGATGATTTCGGCGGCTCGGTAAGATTAACCGACGGGAATCTCCAAGACTTTAAAATATTTCTTGAGAAACGCTTTGGCGCTTAATTAACGATTAAAATACCTCTTTTGCGAAAGCAAAAGAGGTATTTTGGAAAAAGCTTCCCAAGGGGTATAATTTAATTAATGCCTACAGTCCTTTTAGTTCTTCTGGTCATTTTTATTTTAATAATGGTAGTTTTATTGGTGATTCAAGCGTCGTTAATAATTTATTCGTTGAAGTTGGGTGTCCCGTTTGTTCCTTCCAAAAACAAAGTTATCACAACGGTCATGGATAATTTTAATTTTTCCAGCGGAGCGAGATTTTATGATTTGGGTTCCGGTGACGGTCAAGCGGTTTATACTTTGGCCATTCAATACCCCAAAGTTCAGTTTATTGGTTATGAGCTTAACCCCATCCTTTATTTTTTTTCTAAATTTTTTTGTAGACGGCCCAATCTCGCATTTCATCGAAAAAATTTTTTCCAAGCGGATCTTAAAAACGCCGATTATATATATGTTTTTTTATACCCGGAATTGATGAAGAAATTACTGCCCAAATTAAAAAGTGAATTAAGGCCTGGCGCCGTCGTTTTTTCCAATCATTTTAATTTTAGCGAAGGCATTGCGCCGGAAAGGGTTTTTTCTTCAAGCCGGCCGCTGGAAACTTTGTATGTATACAAGTTTTAACGCATGCCCAGTATGAGAATTTCAAATTGGCATTATGTTTACGTGCTTTTAAGCCAGAAAGATGGTGAATTATATGTGGGTTATACTATTAATTTGCAAAGAAGACTGAAAGAACATAATGCCAAGAAGAATTTTTCTACAAAATGTAGAGTGCCATTTACATTAATATATGCCGAAACCTGTTTAAATATGCAAGATGCAATTAGACGAGAGGGATACCTTAAAACCACTCAAGGTCATAGATTTTTAAAATTAAGATTAAAGGAATTTTTTAAAAATAAAAATTAATTTGAAATTCCTCTACTGGGTATGAAATTTGTCGCTGATTTGCATATTCATTCCAAATATTCGCGCGCCACTTCCAAAGAAATGAATTTGGAATCTTTGGATAAGTGGGCAAAAATCAAAGGTATCAAGGTGATGGGGACCGGTGATTTTACGCACCCTGCCTGGTTTAAAGAGTTAAAGACGCAATTGGAACCGGCGGAACCGGGGCTTTATAAATTTCGAAACGGCACTTCCGAAACGAGATTTTTGTTGACAGCGGAGATCTCCAGTATTTACAGTCAGGGCGGAAAATGCCGCCGAATTCACAATTTGGTATTTGCGCCGTCTTTGGAAATTGCCGAAAAAATAAACGTGGCTTTGAGCTGGCAAGGCAATTTACAGTCAGATGGCCGGCCGATTTTAGGAATTTCCAGCATTGAATTGGCAAAATTAGTCTTTGGCATTTCCGATGAGGCGGTGATTATTCCGGCTCATGCCTGGACGCCTTGGTTTTCCATTTTCGGATCAATGTCTGGTTTCGATTCTATTGAAGAATGTTTCGCGGAATTTACGCCTAAAATTTTTGCCTTTGAAACGGGCTTGTCTTCTGACCCGGCGATGAATTGGCGTTTATCGCAATTGGACCGCATTTCTTTCATTTCCAATTCCGATTCCCATTCAGCGGAAAAAATTGGCCGCGAAGCTAATGTTTTTGATACGGAACTTTCCTATAACGGAATAATTTTCGCCATCAAAGAAAGAGATCCGAAGAAATTTTTGTACACCATTGAATTTTTTCCCGAAGAAGGAAAGTATCATTATGACGGCCATCGTTTGTGCGGCGTTGTTTTGTCGCCCGAAGAAAGTAAAAAATATAAAAATATTTGTCCTAAATGCGGAAAGCCGTTGACTATCGGCGTGATGAACCGGGTTGACGCTTTGGCGGATCGGCCGGTTGGTTATCAACCCGAAGGTCGCGTGCCATTCAAAAAGTTGGTGCCTTTAAATGAAATTATCGCCGAATCTTTAGGCGTTTCCGTAATTTCTAAAAAGACGAAGGCGGAATACGAACGGCTCATTGGTATTTTTGGCACGGAACTTTATATTTTATTAGACGCCGACTTAAACGAAATTAAAACGCAGGTCCCGGCGGAATTGGCCGAAGGCTTACGCCGAATGCGCGAGGGAAATATTTATATTCGGCCCGGTTATGACGGTGAATACGGCAAAGTCAAGATTTTTAATGAGGAAGAGCCGAAAATAACCAGAGAGGCAACGTTGTTTTAGCCACTATGCTGGAAAATTTTGAAATCGCCAAAATTTTGCGGGAAATCAGCGAATATTTGGAAATGCAAAGCGTTCCTTTTAAGCCTCAGGCTTATTCTAGGGCTGCTTCTGGCATTGAGGAAATTGACACGCCTTTGGCGGATATTTATAAAAGCGGAGGATTGAAAGCGTTAGAAAATATCCCTGGCATTGGCGTTTCCATTGCGGAAAAAATTGAAGAGCTGCTAAAAACCGGTCATTCCCAGTATTATGAAGAGCTAAAAAAGCAAACTCCGGTTGATTTATCGTCTTTAACTTCGGTTGAGGGAATTGGGCCGAAAAGCATCAAGAAACTTTACGAAAAATTAAACATTCGCAATTTGGCGGATTTAGAAGAGGCGATCCGCGAAGGAAAAATCAGGAAGCTTTCCGGTTTTGGCGTTAAATCCGAAGAAAACATCCTTAAAAGCATAGAGTTTTTAAAACAAGGCGGCCAGCGTTTTGTTTTAGGTTTTGTTTATCCGCAAATAGAAGTGATTGTTGGGCGTTTGAAAAAAATTAAAGGCGTGGAAAAAATTTCCGTGGCCGGTTCCAGCCGCCGAATGAAAGAAACAATCGGTGATTTGGATATTTTGATAGTTTCCGAAAATTCCGGGCCGGTGATGGATTTTTTTGTGACCATGCCGGAAGTGCGGCAGGTTTTGGCGCACGGCGAAACTAAGTCAATGGTGCGGTTGAAAAACGGAATGGATGCGGATTTACGGGTGGTGCCGAAAAAATCTTTTGGTGCTGCCTTGAATTATTTCACAGGCTCCAAAGAGCATAATGTGGCCCTAAGGGAAATTGCCATTAAAAAGGGACACAAGCTTAATGAGTACGGGTTGTTTAAAAAAATTCCAAATGCTAATGAAAACTGGACACAGATGGCTGGAGAAACAGAAGAGGAAATTTATCAGGCCTTGGGAATGGATTATATTGAGCCGGAAATGCGGGAAAATCTGGGAGAAATTGAATTGGCTAAAAAGCATCAATTACCGAAATTAATTGGTTACGGCGATTTGAAAGGGGACTTACAAATTCAAACCAATTGGACTGATGGGGCGCATTCTATTGAGGAAATGGCTTTGGCTGCCCAAAAAATCGGTTTGGAATATATTGCCATTACTGATCACACCAAATCCTTAGCAATGACCGGTGGCGCCGATGAGAAGAAACTGCTGCGGCAAATGGCCGAAATAGATAAGTTGAATAAAAAATTCGACGGCCAGTTTAAAATTTTAAAAAGCGCGGAAGTCAATATCCTCAAAGACGGCAGTTTGGACATTAATGACAAAGTTTTGGCGAAATTGGACATAGCGGCTGCGGCGGTTCACTCTAATTTTAATATGCCCCGGGAGAAAATGACCAAAAGAATTTGTCGGGCCATGGAAAATCCCAATATTGACCTTATTTTCCATCCCACTGGCCGAGTTTTATTAAAGCGGCCGGCTTATGAACTGGATATTGACGAGGTAATTCGGGTTGCCAAAAAAACCGGTACCTGTTTGGAAATTGACGCCTTTCCCGATCGGCTGGATTTAAAAGACATCTATGCAAAAAAAGCCATAGGGGCTGGCGTAAAATTAGCCATTGATTCTGACGCTCATTCTGTCAATCATTTGCAATATTTAAGATTCGGCATCGCCCAAGCCCGTCGGGCTTGGGCCGCTAAAAAAGATATTATCAATTCCTATTCTTGGCCAGAAATGTTAAAATTATTAAAGCGTTAAAATAAAATTGATTATGCCAAAGGGAAAAATATCCAATAAACAAATTCAAACCTTAGTTGCCAACCCCAAGCTTTATTTTTTTGGCGGAAGCAAAACCGTTGATGGCGCTTGTTATTTGGTGGAAAGCGGCGGTGAAAAAATTTTGATTGATTGCGGCCTGCATCAAGGCTCAGAATCCAGCCCGTTAAATTATGAACCCTTTCCGTTTAATCCGGCTGAAATCAGCACGGTCATCGTTACTCATGCCCATATTGATCATACTGGTCGCTTACCCAAGCTTTATAAAGACGGCTTTCGGGGCAAGGTTTATTCCACTCCGCCCACGCGCGACTTTACGGACTTGCTTTTGGTGGATGCCCAGCATATTTTAACCGAAGAAGCAGAGCGGGAGAAAAGAGAAGTTTTATATTCTTTGGAGGATTTGCAAAAAATGATGGCTCTTTGGAAAGTGGAGGAATATCATCAGGAAATAAGGATTTCTAAAAATTTTTCTTTTATATTTTTTAATGCCGGCCACATTTTAGGTTCAACTATCGTGATATTGAAAATTAAAACTTCCGCCAAAAAAGAAATTCGAGTGGTTTTTTCCGGTGATTTGGGAAATCCGTTAAACTTGCTCCTTCCGGAAAGCGATGTTTTGACCGAAGGCGATTATTGTCTCATTGAATCGGCCTATGGCGACCGCTTGCATGAATCTCCGGAAAAACGCAGGGATATGCTGGAAGATGTGATTGAAGAGACGGTTAAGCGCGGCGGCGTCGTAATGATTCCGGCTTTTGCCATGGAGCGAACGCAGGAATTAATGTTCGAATTGAATGAATTAATAGCTAATCGCTGCATTCCGCAGATTCCGATTTTTATTGATAGCCCCTTGGCAATCCGCTTAACCGGAGTTTATGAAAAATACCTTACTTATTTGCGCTTGGAAGCTTTCAAAAGAATTGAAGCCGGAGAAAGTTTTTTTGATTTTCCCGGATTGGATTTTACTTTGACCACCGAAGAATCAAAAAGAATTAATGAAGTTTTGCCGCCGAAAATTATTGTGGCCGGAGCAGGCTCCTCTCAAGGCGGTCGCATTCTACATCACGAGAAAAGATATTTGCCCAACCCCCAAAACGCCATTTTATTTATTGGTTATCAAATGGCCGGTTCTTTGGGTCGTCGGATTTTGGATGGAGAAAAAATAGTGAGAATTCACGGCGAAAAAGTGGAGGTAAAAGCTCAAATTAAACAAATCAGCGCCTATTCTGCCCATGCCGACCAGCAAATGCTTTTGAATTGGATTCGACCAATGCGGTTTTCTTTGAAAAAAGCTTTTGTGGTGCAGGGGGAAGAAAAATCCAGCAATGTTTTAGCGCAGAAAATTCGGGATTTGTGTACAATTGACGCCCAGGTGCCAAGTTATAAAGAAGTTGTGGAATTGGAATAATTGATTAAGATGGGAGGGGGAAAGGAGACGTGCCAGAGCGGTTGAATGGGCCGCACTCGAAATGCGGTGGAGGAGCAATCCTCTCGGAGGTTCGAATCCTCCCGTCTCCGCCAAGAATTATATTTTATTATGGAGTATCAGGACAGAATTTACGGAAATTTTAATATATCGGATCCGGTGATTTTAGAGCTAATCAACGGCCGATCGCTTCAGCGACTGAAAGAAATCAGCCAAATCGGTTATCCCAAGCCTTATTTTTTTGACGCAGGGTTTAGTCGTTTCGAACATTCCCTTGGAGTTTATTTGTTGCTTAGAAAATATAATGCTTTGATTGAAGAACAAATAGCCGGTTTGATTCACGATGTTTCTCATTCGGCCTTCTCTCATTGTATTGACTATGCTTTAGAGGCCGGCTCAGAAGCGGAACATGACCATCAGGATAATGTTTTTGAGGAATTCGTTAAAAAATCAGAAATTCCGGAAATTTTAAATAAATTCGGTTTCAATATTGACCATATTTTAAGCGATGAAAATTTTCCGCTTAAAGAAAAGAAATTACCGGATTTGTGCGCCGATAGGATAGATTATTCCTTGAGGTCGGCCTTAACGTTTAAAGTGTTGAGCCCGGAAGAAATTAGCGAACTTTTAGATAATTTAACGGTCAGCGACGGAAACTGGGTTTTTAAAAATTTAGAATTTGCCGAAAAATACGCGAAAGTGTTTATGAAGCTTAATAATGATTATTATGCCGGTTTGGCGTCAGCTGCCATGCTTAAAAACGTCGGCGCTTATCTTCGCCAGGCGCTTAACAAGGGCTATATCGTTGAGGTGGATTTATATTCAACCGACGAAAAAGTTTTGGCAAAAATAGCGCCATTCCATCAGAAAGATGCAGAATTGAAAAAATTATTTGATCGGATGGATGGAAAAATTAAATTCAGTAATAATCCGGATTCTTACGACGTTCAGTCTATTTGTAAATCGCGCGTGGTTGACCCTTTGTTTAAAACAGAAAACGATGTTAAAAGATTTTCTCAAATAAACGCAGAATGGGCGAAAAAGCTAAAAGAAGAATTAAGCCCCAAGTGTTATTTTATTAAGTTTAGCGAGTAATGGCTTTCCCAATATGAATCAAAACAAAAAATATAAAATTTGCGCCTTAATTGGCAATGGCGGAAGATTAAAGGCCATTACCGAGTGTTGTCGGAATCATCCGCAAGCGGATTTGGTTCTAGTAGTATCGCATAAAAAAGAATCAGCCGGATTGATTTGGGCCAAAGAACAGGGCCTGGAAGCGATTTCCTTTCGCTTGAGCGATTGGAAAGCAGAGGGAAAAGAAAGAAGAGATTTTGATTTGGAATTAGCCAAGATTTTAAAAGAACGAGATATTGATTTAGTAATTATGGCTGGTTGGGATTTGATTTTATCAAATGGATTTTTAAAGGAGTTCCCCAAGGCGGTGATTAATATTCATCCTTCGCTTTGTCCGTCCTTTCCGGGTTTGGAAGCGCCAAAGCAGGCCTTAGAATATGGCGCAAAAATTACCGGCTGCACTTTGCATTTTGTGCCGGATGAAGGCGTTGATACCGGTCCGGTTATTTTACAGCGGGCGATTGAGATTAAAGACGACGATACTTTAGAATCTCTTGAAAATAAAATTCACGAACAAGAGGAGCAACTGCTTTGCGAGGGGATTAAAGCGTGGGTTGAAAAGAGGATTAGAATTGAAGGAAGAAGCGCAAAAATTATTTAGTAGTTATTTCTTTCTTTCTTCCTTCCTTCTTAATTCATACTGTGGTAGTATGAATTCAACGGAAAGGGGAAAAACCGTGTCGTTAAGGTGTGGGTCGGCCATTTGAATAATTAAAGAGCGCATCGTCTTTATAAAATATGAATTTTGATTATCGGGTTTTTAAAATTATCAATGATTTTGCCGGTCAAAATGCGATTTTGGATAAAATCGGAGTGTTTTTTGCGGAGTATTTGCCGTATATTATCGGCGTTGGCGCATTGATTTTTGCGATTTGCTGGTTTGTTAAAAATAAAAGTTGGAAGGTTTTATGGCAAGCGCCGGCCGCAGTGATTTTAAGCCGCGGGGTCATTACCGAAGCTATTCGTTTCTTATGGCATCGGCCGCGGCCATTCGTTGGCCACACGGTTAATCTATTGATTAATCATGAAGCCAGTGGTTCTTTCCCTTCTGGGCACACCACGTTTTTATTTGCCTTAGCCGTAATAATTTATTTCTGGAATAAAAAGCTTGGTTGGTTGTTTTTCGTTTTGAGTTTCTTGGCTTGTTTGGCCAGAATATTTGTTGGCGTTCATTATCCGGCAGACATTTTAGCCGGGATGGCGATTGGCATATTTTCCGGTTGGCTGATTTATAAAATTAGTAAAAAATTCAGTCAGGCCTAACATTCTTGACAAAGTTAAATTATAACTATATAATATAAACAGCCATCAGAATTAAATTCGCTTGAAGCGAGTTTTTATTCCGAGTTAGCAAAAAAATAAGGAGGTTCTCTTGGAAAAATTTTCCATTGTGAGTGGTCCGTCAAGAAAAGAATTGTTACAGTCGATTTTCACCGGCGATCGCGTCCTTTTCAGGTTAAACTCCGGTTCTTTAAGGTGCCGGATCATCTTTGTCGGTCAGCATTTCAGCAATTTATTGAGCAAAAAACGCGGCTGGCAGAGCGTTCAGGAATGGAAATTTCAAGCCCTGTTTGGAAAAGGAAATTCCTGTTACGCGACGGGAATTTACTCCACCGAAACCGGAAAAGGAAGAGTTAGCCTCAAGTGAGATTTTTCATTATCTTCTGATAACCCATGCGGTTGAAAGGGAGGTTGCTATGACGTAGTGCGAGTAAATTAAGCCGTAGAATCAAAATCGGCCGCACCGCGCAAAATCAAACCCTCAGATCGAAAGGATTTCCAATGACCTAGATTGTGCGTCGAAACCCTCGGTGACGCGAGGTTGCGGGGAAGCCGTGTAAAAGAATGAAACACCGGAGGGTGCCAGCGTTGGCACCCTCCTTTATTTTTTTAAAAACAGGTCGCCTCGGGCGACCTGTTTTATTTCTAATCTGCTTTAATTTTTACTTTCTTAATTTTAGCTTTGTCTAATTTGGGCATTTTCACGGTTAAAATTCCGTTTTTTAGTGAAGCGCTGACGCGGTCGCTATCAATATCTACGGGCAGAATAACTGAGCGGCTGAATCTTCCCCAATAGCATTCTTGATAAAAATAATCATCGGATTTTATTGTGTCTTCCTGTGATCTTTGGCCTTTGATGGTAACCATATCGTTGACGATGGAGATATCAATGTCTTCGGGTTTGACGCCGGCCACGGCGGATTTGATGACGATTTCCTGAGGTGTCTGATAAACGTCAATCGTTAGCTGACCCTCTGATTCCAACCAGCCTTCTTCTTTTTCTTTGGGGGCAGAATCCTGAACTTCCAGGTCGACTTCCTTCTCATCATTATTGGACCGAAAAAGCGATTTAAATTTAGAATTGGCCATAAATTAAAGTTTTATTTTTTTATTTGGCAATTTTTTAATTGGCGGAAAGCCCGACTGACGATCGCGCCTGAAATTACTAATAAGATAATAAGGATGAGGGCGTAACCAAATCCTTCGCTGATATTCATTATAAGATAATTATAAACCGAATGCAAAACTGTGGCGAGTAGAATTCCCGCCGGAAAGGCAACCAGCAAAGCAGGAAGTTTTCTCTTGCAGGTTCTGGTAAAGGCCCAGAAGTATCCGATAACGGCAGCGGAGATGGCATGAAGAAAAACCGTGGCTAAGAATCTAATTGAGGCCGTTGCCATTAAATTAATTAAGACGGTGTTGGAAAATTGGATATTGAATATTCCTTGCCAGGTGAGAATTGCGCCGCTGCCAAAAATGGTGGAAAAATAAACCTTCAGATTTTCCGCCGCCGCAAAACCCAAAGCAGCGGTAATCATATAAATCATCGGGTCATTGGTTTCGTCGCAGAAATAGCAATTCTTGATGGTGCTGAGGCGGGCGGCTAGAAATTTTAGGATTTCTTCCAGGAAAGGGTAAAAGAACAAAAAGAGGATTGCTCCTAGTTGGACATTGGGATTGCCCTGGACAAACGGTCGAAACCAAACGTTTTCAGCCTGGCTACCGATAATAGTTACCAGTCCGCCCAAAATAAAAGTTAAAAGTAAATAACGTTTGGGTTCGGGTCGACTGTCCTTTTTCAAGAAATAAAATAACCAGGCGATGCTCGGTACGATGGCTAAAAGAAAAAGAAAAAATAGTTTTAATAATCCATCCCAATTCATATTGGCCATTCCTCAATTATTAATAATTTTTTATCAAGAATCGGCAATTTTTGATAAATTTCTTCGGTGATAAACGGCATAAAGGGATGAAGGAGCTTGAGGTTGGTCTTTAGAGTCTCCAGGAGTAGGTATTGGGCGTTAAGTCTATCTTTTTGGTTTTCCGATTTTAATCGCGGTTTCGCGCCCTCAATTATTTTGTCGGCAAAAGTATGCCAGAAATAATGGTAGATTTTTTCTCCGGC
>Ga0265297_10006023_pt1 | contig 17943 bp, 17 predicted proteins | sample Munlanlwell13791_FD_192502 | JGI IMG/M metagenome (GOLD analysis project Ga0265297, IMG submission 192502) | Leachate microbial communities from a municipal landfill in Southern Ontario, Canada - Leachate well 137-91 | ecosystem: Engineered > Solid waste > Landfill > Unclassified | place...
GATCTGCACCGAATAGGGATCTTCGTTCGGGCTGCGCTCCAGCATCTTGAGGGTCTTGGTCGACCCGTAAGCGAGTGCGTTGGAGCTAATCATCTCGCTTACGGTAAGGTCGGCACCGAATTTTTTGACGACGTTGCGAAACGGCAGATCGGTATAGCCGGCAAGAGGGGCAAGTGCGTATACGGGATTGGTAAAGTCAAGCTTAGGAGTCATAATATAACCTGTAAGACGATTAATCTCGCCCGTAAGGGCGAAGAGTGAAATTGTTAATCACAACTTCGGCGGAGGAAGATAGCGATATCGTAGTGTTTGTTCGCACGTTTAAGATCACGGTACGCTTTGAAGATTTGATAATCGTCTTTTGACGTATTATTGAGGATCTCGTTGGCCGTATCGATCATCTGAAGGTCATAGAGGGTGAACAGATACCCTTCCATCGCATCATCATTCTTCTCGCTGAGCATCTCGAACAGGCGGATACGCTGTTCGGGAAGCATGTTCTTCGACATCGCTTCGGATACATCGATCCAATCTTCACTGGTGAGTTTCAAGCCGCACAAAAGTTCTGCAAGCTCTTCGTTGCTCATTTCGATTCCGTTTTCAGCGGCATTGATCCGTTGAACGAAATCGAGAAGCGACGACTTGGTAAAGTAACGCTTGTATTTCAGGATCGAGCCGACCGAAGCGCTCTTCACATAGCTCTCGTATGCTTTTGCAGAGACAATATCCCCGTAGCTCTCGCTGCGTGAAAGGATACTGTCCGCATCAAGCTCACCCCGTTCCAAACGGTTCAAATTATTTTGGATCGAAATCGACGTCGTAGTTCCCAAATGGAATTTTTTGATATCGACTTTTTTCTTCTCTTTCACATCGCGCATCAGTTCAAGGACTTCATCGATCTTTTCATTCCCGATAGAACGTAGCGTCTCATACGGCAGCACGGCGGAGTGGTCGATCAATTTGCCCATAAGCTTATACGCATCGCTTTTGTAGACATAGTTGCGTTCGCTGACGCCCAGCAACGCATCGCGCAACGAATCGATCATTTTTTCATGGTCTTTATTAAGGCGTCTAAGCTTGTAATTGCCTACCAACGCATAAACCATCATGTGTAAAATACTGGCGATATAGAGCAGCGCTACGGGGACGACGACCCAAAATGCGATCGGCAGATTTGGAAAATGCATCCCCAATAGATCAAAAGATACCGCTTCACCGGTGATACTGTACGTTGCCGCACCGACAAGCAACATCAATATAAGTGAAGCAACGGTATAACGTTTTAGCTGCATACTCTCTCCTCTTTACCCTTTATTTTTTTCAACAATCGGTCGGCATACGATGCAGTATTTTGCATGGGGTTTTACTTTAAGACGCTGGAAACCGATGTCGTCTTCACACATATCACAAATACCGTAGTGATTGGCTTTGATCTTAGCCAGTGCCGCTTCGATCTCCTCAAGTTCTTTCATCTGTTGTGCACCGATGGCATTTTCGACCATATTGTCATTGCTGACAGAAGCATAGTCCCCTTCATCGTTGAGTTCAAGTTCTCGTAACTGGTTCATTTCGCTCTCAACGCCGGTTATATTTTTAATAATCTGAGCTTTGCGCGTTAGCAATATCTCCTCGAAATAGTGCAGCTCATTCTCTCTCATCAATGCTCCTCATTTATGGTACGGATGGTTTGCCAACAGTGAATAGGCGCGGTATATTTGTTCCAGCAAAACTGCTTTCGCGATCTTGTGGCTGAATGTCAGTTCAGACAGGCTGATAACTGCATCGCATTGGTCCACAAAACCCTTTTCGAAGCCGTAAGCCCCGCCTATAAAAAATTGCAACGAAATTTTATCACTTATAAGCTTACTAAATGCAAAACTGTCAATTTTTTTCCCATCGGGATGTAACGCGATCGAATAATTTTTGCCCAACATAGGGATCAGAAGCTTGCTATACGCCGCTTGTGAGGCTTCCGCACTAATCTGGTGTGCTTTGGCTATTTCTTTCGGAAACAGCTCGACATCGTCGAGTTTTGCAAAACGGGAGATCATTTTAATCTGTTCTTGATAGAGGGGGTCATAGAGAGAACGCTCTTTTTTTGCAATCGAAATAATAGAGATGTTCATATTTCTGTTCCGTACGGAACAAGCTTTAGTGCCATAGCGGCTAGCGCAGACAAATGGGTTTTACTCATTTGTCGTTCTCCTTTGAAATTAACCCCGAACCGATGACATGGTAGGTGACGTGTTCAAAACAATCTTCCGGCATTACGCCGCCGATTGCCGCTACCGGATGGACGGAGAGCTTTGCCAGAGCGTCCAGCTGATCCCCCAGTACTTTGGCATCGGACTTGGTCGACGTGGAACGGTAGGCCCCCAGACCGATATAGTTCAGCTCCAATCCGTTGGCGATCATAATCTCCTCGGCATTATGGGTCGATAATCCGATGATTTTATCCTCTCCGATCGAAAGTTTCAGAATACGGATTGCTTTGGAGGGATCGGCGTCGATAGCATAGAGGTCATCTTGGCCGATATGGACACCGTCACAAAAAGGGGCAAGTTCATAATGGTCATTGATAATCAAAAAACCGTCCCACATTTGACGCAGCGCGATCAAATCGTTTTTGATCTGGGCGATATCCCCGAATTTGTTTCGGTATTGAAGTATTTCGCCCCCATAGAGTTTGGCCCGGTGGACAAAAGAGGCGAGATCGATCCCCTTCTCATGAAGAGTATCGGCATCACAGAGAGCGTAGAGTCGCATTAGGGGAGAAGAAGTTTAAGAAGGTCGCTGAGGGTCTCTTTGAGTTCGCTGCGTGCTACTACCATATCGATAGACCCTTTTTCGAGTAGGAATTCGGCTCGCTGAAACCCTTCAGGCAGATCACTTCCGATCGTCTGTTTGATGACACGCTGTCCCGCAAATCCGACCAATGCACCCGGCTCGGCGATGATGACGTCACCGAGTGTCGCGAACGAAGCACTGACACCCCCCATCGTCGGATCGGTAAGGAGCGAGATATAAGGGAGCTTCGCTTCGGCAAGTTTGGCCAAAGCCGCCGATGTTTTCGACATCTGCATCAACGAAAAGGTACTCTCCTGCATCCGCGCACCGCCGCTCGCGCTGACGATGATAACCCCCATCCGTTTTTCGATCGCACGGTTGATCGCACGGACAATCTTTTCCCCCTCGACCGATCCGAGCGAGCCGCCCATAAAATTGAAATCAAATACGACCAATTGAGCCGGGACGCTGTTAATCGTACATTCGCCGCTCACGACCGAAGAGTAGCGCTCGTTTTTGGCAAATCCCTCTTCGATACGCGCCGCATAGCTTTTTTTATCGACAAAACTGAGAGGATCGGTCGGTCGAAGATTGCCGTCAAACTCGACAAAGCTCCCCTCATCTGCGATTAAGGCAAGGCGTTCTTTAACGCCGATACGAAGATGAAACCCGCATTTCGGACAGACATGATGCTGTTTTTCGATCTCTTTATAATACATAAGCGATTGACACGCCGAACATTTAACCCAATGGGACGGTGCTTCGCTTTTGGTAGGTTGTTTCTTCTTTTCGGAGTCCCCGAACAGGTTGAATAGACTCAAAAAATCTCCTTTTGTACAATCGAACGAATACGCTCAAATATCTCTTTATCCTTGCTTATCAAGATGACATGATCATTTTGAAACGTATAAAGATGGCGGCTTAAATAGAGACCCGCCTGGATATCATAAGAGCGCATTGTACCTAAAAATAGCACATATTTAACATAAGGGGCATAAGCAAGAGAGAGTGCCAATGCCCCGGGTGAGCGAAATTTCAGCTTTTCATCCATCAAAATTTTTATAAGTTCAGGATGTTCGGGAGATTTTTCAAAGAGGCCGACTTTAGGATTCGCAGTGGGGAGAACAGGAGCTTTTTGCGTAAGATCGTCCAAAGAACAGCGGTAATACTCCTCCTGCGTCCGGACAAAAACATCTCCGTTGGCAAGATTGCAGACTATCCCCTCCGTCGTCTCACCGCAGACCTCTCTGGCAATCGATACCCCATAATAAGGAAAGGCAGAAGAAAAATTGTCGCTTCCGTCTATCGGATCGCAGATGACGTTCGTTTCGCTGGGCGGACTCATCCAGCCGCTCTCTTCCGAAAATACGGAACCGTAAGGTCTTAGATGGCGAAAGCAGATCGCTTCTGCCGCCAAATCCGCACCGCTGCTGATGTCGCCGCCATGCCCTTGGGTATGGATAGAAAACAGCGCTTTGTCACCGCTGCATACCAATGTGCGAATCTCCAGACACGCATCCAGTACCGCTTCGACAAAGCTTTTCATCAGCCCAGCAATGCTTTGACGATGGAACGTGCCGCTTCGCGTCCGTCATACGCTGCGGTCACTACAAGATCGGCGCCGCGATGACAGTCACCTCCGGCATAGATACCCGGAGTTGTCGTTTCAAACTTATCATTGATGATAATACCGCCCCAGTTGTTTACGGAGATACCGTTTTCAGCCAAGAAAGGTGGAACGGCAGGATCAAAACCGAGTGCCATGATGATCACATCGGCATTGACATTGAAATCGCCCCCTTTGACCTCTTCCATCTTTTGGCGTCCGCTTTCGTCTTTTGCTCCGAGAACGGTTTTTGCCATATGGATACCGACCGCTTTGCCGCCGTCTCCGAGAATGACCTCTTTTGGAGAAGCATGGAAGACAAAATCAATCCCCTCTTCGATCGCATTTTTATACTCTTTGGCAGAACCCGGCATATTGTGCGCATCACGGCGATAAAGACACGTAACGTTTTTTGCCCCTTCCCGCTTGGCGGTACGGACACAGTCCATCGCGGTGTCTCCCCCTCCGATGACAACGACTTCAAGATCTTTAAAATCAAAGCTTTTATCGTAATTCAATCCAAAGTTTTTACGTTGGATCGCCGTGAGGTATTCCATGGCCGGATAAACGTTTGAGGCGTTTTCACCCGCAATCTTTGCCCCTTTTGATTTCGTAGCACCGATACCGATAAACACCGCGTCATGCTGATCGGCGATCTCATCGAATTCGATGTTTTTGCCTACTTCACATTCCAGAACAAGTTTCAGACCCGCTTCTTTGAGAAGGTCGATTCGGCGCTCAACAATTTTTTTATCCAATTTAAAATTCGGAATACCGTAGGTAAGCAATCCGCCTGCACGGTCGCTTCGCTCGTACATCGTCACCGCTATCCCCGAACGGAGCAGATAGGTCGCAGCCGAAAGCCCAGCAGGCCCCCCGCCGATGATCGCGACTCTTTTATCGGTCGTAATACCTGGAAAATAAGGCTTCAATCCCTGACGGAACCCCTCTTCGTTGATAAACGTCTCGATGCTTCCGATCGTGATCGCACCGTGGCCGTCGTTAAGGGTACAATCCCCTTCACACAAACGGTCATGCGGACATACACGCCCCATCACTTCCGGGAACGGAGAGGGCTCGTTGGAAAGGTTAAACGCGAATTTCAGGTCTTTTTCCGCAATCGATTTGAGCCATTGCGGAATATAGTTATGGAGCGGACATTTGTTCAGACAAAACGGGTCTCCGCATTGGATACAACGGTCGCTTTGCGATGACGCTTCATACTGCTCCATCGGCTCATAGATCTCGCTAAAATCTTTCAAGCGCTGTACTACGCCCCGTTTTACGGGGTCAATTCGTTCAATAGTTAAAAATTCTCTCATAATGATTAGTCCCCTTTATCCGGATTAAGTGGCAATTTTGTTAAGTTTTTCGGGCGAACCAACCAGAAGTTCCGGATATCGATACGGAAATTGTTCAATAGTTTTTGTGCTTTTTCGCTTTCGGTTTCCGCTACATAGTCTTTTAACAATCGTTTGAGATAGTGGCGTGCTTCATCGCCGTCATCGGTATCGATACGGAGGGCATCCACCAGCTCGCGGTTGACATTTTCGACAAAACTGTGATCTTCGTCATAAACAAACGCAAATCCGCCGGTCATCCCCGCACCGAAGTTGATACCTGTTTTTCCGAGGATAACGACGACCCCACCCGTCATGTATTCACACGCGTTGTCTCCGGTCCCCTCGACAATGGCCAAAGCACCGGAGTTACGGACAGCAAAACGCTCTCCGACCGAACCGGAGATAAAGAGTTTACCCCCCGTTGCACCGTACAGACAGGTGTTACCGCCGGCACTGAAGGCTTCCCCCTGATTTTTGGAACGGATCACGATCTTGCCGCCGTGCATCCCTTTGCCGATATAGTCGTTGGCTACCCCTTCGAGGTCAATCGAGACACCGTTGATCAAGAAAGCTCCGAGCGCTTGACCTGCGATCCCTTTGAGGCTGATACGGATCGTATCGGTCTTAAGGCCGCTGTCACCGTAATACTGAGCGATCTCACCGCTGATGCGGGCACCGAAACTGCGGTTGAGATTACAGATGTCGCGGGTAATGCGGATAGGACGCTCCGGGTTTTTGATCGCATTCATCGCTTCAGCGAGAACATCTTTTTCAAACTCGTTGGCATCAAACGGCTCATTGCTCGTTGATTGGCAGGTATTGACCCCCTCTTCGCGGTGGAGTATCGAGCTAAAATCAAATTTTTTGGCAAATTCTGTATCGACGACGCGAAGCATATCGCTGCGTCCGATCAGCTCTTCCATCGTCCGGTATCCGAGCTGCGCCATAATTTTACGGACATCTTCTGCAAGATAGGTAAAATAATTGATCAACTGTTCTACCGTACCGGTAAAGTAGTCGCGGCGGAGCATCTCGTTTTGGGTAGCGACACCGACCGAACATTTGTTGACGTGACAGATGCGGAGCATCTTACATCCGATGATGGTCAACGCACCCGTACCGAACGCATAGCTCTCGGCTCCGAGCAACGCCGCTTTCACGATATCCTGACCTGTTTTAAGTCCGCCGTCCGTTTGGACATGGACGAGTCCGCGCAGATTATTGACCTTGAGGGCATTGTGCGCTTCAGAGAGTCCGAGTTCCCACGGGTTACCCGCGAATTTGATCGAGGTAAGCGGTGCCGCACCGGTCCCGCCGTCACCGCCGGAGATGATGATCTTATCGGCATACGCTTTGGCCACACCCGCGGCAATCGTCCCTACACCCGCAGCCGATACCAGTTTGACCGCTACTTTCGCGTTCGGGTTGACCTGTTTCATATCAAAAATCAGCTGCGCCAAATCTTCGATCGAATAGATGTCGTGATGCGGCGGAGGCGAGATCAGGGTCACTCCCGGCATCGTATAACGAAGACGTGCGATCAAACCGCTGACTTTATGCCCCGGAAGCTGTCCCCCCTCACCCGGTTTTGCCCCCTGGGCTACTTTGATCTGAATCTCTTCGGCACTGCGGAGGTATGCCGGAGTCACCCCGAAACGTCCTGATGCCACTTGTTTGATTTTGGAGTTTTTAAGCGTACCAAAACGTGCCGCGTCTTCTCCCCCCTCACCCGAGTTGGATTGTGCGCCGATGGTGTTCATCGCAACCGCAAGACACTCATGCGCTTCCGGAGAGATCGATCCAAGAGACATCGCAGCCGATGCAAACCGTTTGAAGATCGCTTCTTTCGGTTCGACTTCGCTGATATCGATGCTTGCGCGGTCTGATTTGAATTCGAAGAAGTCACGAATAAACTTCTGTCCGCGATTGTTGATCAGGGTGCTCAAACGGTCGAAATCTTCCCGTTTTCCGGTTTTAGAGACACGGTGAATCGCATGGATTACGTCAGGATTGAAATCGTGATGCTCCTGTCCGTTGTAAAACTTGTAGAAGCCTCCGATTTTCAACGGGAAAATACTGTTAAAGCCGCTTTTTTCAAACGCCTCTTTGTGATTTTTTTCCAAACGTGCATCAATGTCGTCATAGTTCAAGCCCGGGATCAGCACGTGCGAATCTCCAAAACACTCTTCGACCATCTCGCGGCTCAGTCCGATAATATCGAACAACCCGGAATTTCGGTACGAAGCGATCGTCGCGATACCCATTTTCGACATAATCTTGAGTAATCCGGAGTTCAGTGCGTGGTGTACCGATTTGAACGCATCCGAACAGCTCACTTCGGCAACGCTGTTTTCGGCGCGCGACGCAACAGTCGCGAACAACAGGGTCGGATAGACCGCACTGGCTCCGTAAGCGATCAATGTCGCCGCGCCGTGCGAATCGACCACTTCACTCGTACAGGCGACGATAGAGGCAAGGTGGCGGATCTTCTCTTTGAGCAATGCACGGCTGATACGTCCTACGGCCATCACCATCGGGATCGTCTTATGCTCTTTGTCAAACTCGGCATCATCCAAAATAACGATACGTACACCCTCTTCACGGATCGCTTTAATAACGTTATCGACCAACGCTTCGAGTGCGTCTTTGAGCGAACCTTTATACGCGGTAGAGAATACTTCGTTCGTGTAAAAAGATTGATAGCGCGGGGATTTTTTGTCGCCGAACGATTTGAGCACTTCAAGTTTCTCACGGACGATGATCGGCGAGATCGCTTTAAGACGGTTCGCGTGAGACGGAATCTCATCGAGAATATTATGGGTCTCTCCGAATCCGGTATTAAGACTCATCACCACTTTTTCGCGGATCGGATCGATCGGCGGGTTGGTAACCTGTGCAAAACGCTGCTTGAAGAAATCGCTGAAATGGCGCTGTTTGTCGCTGAATGCGGCAAGAGGGGTATCATCCCCCATCGATCCTACCGCTTCTTTGCCGTCGCGCATCATCGGTTCGATCACCTGCTCGATCACCTCCTGGGTGATGTTGAAATAACGCTGGCGCTGGATAAGATCGGAACCGTCGTATTCACAACGGGTCTGATATTGTTCTTCCACGTGCTCTTGCAGATAGATCATATGCTCATTCAGCCACTTCATATACGGGTTGGATGATTTTAGATATTGGTTGATATCTTCGTCTTTAAGGACTTTCCCGAATTTGAGGTCAAGACCGATCATCTGACCCGATTGGAGACGTCCGCGCTCTTTGATCTGATCTTCGGCAATATCGATAACACCGTATTCACTTGCGATGAGAAGGGTATCGTCATTGGTAACGATATATTTGGAGGGGCGCAGACCGTTTCGGTCCAGAACACACCCGATGTATCGGCCGTCGGTCAATGAAAATGCGGCAGGGCCGTCCCACGCTTCAAATACGGTCGAGTGATATTCATAAAAAGCACGGAGCTGCGGGTCCATATGCGGAGCATTCTGCCACGGTGCGGGGATAACGGCACGTGCCGCTTTAAAGAAATCCATTCCGTTAACGATCAAAAATTCAAAAAAGTTATCGGCACTCGCACTGTCCGAACCGCCCGGCTGCAGAATCGGAAGGAGACGAGCGATCTCTTCTGCGGTAAATACTTCGCTTTTGATCGATTCGGATTTTACCGCAACATTGAAACGGTTGGCTTCGACCGAATTGATCTCACCGTTATGGGCGACGGCACGGAACGGCTGAGCCAAACGCCATTTAGGGAGGGTATTGGTCGAAAAACGCTGATGGAACAGGGCAAACGATATTTTAAAGCTTTCGTCTTGCAGATCCGTATAAAATTCCTTAATATGCGTAGGCATAATAAGCCCTTTATACGAAATGACGCGCGAAGACATCGATGCGATGTAAAACTCTTCATCATCCACCAAAGCGTGTTCCGTCTCTTTGCGGCTTAAATAAACCAGTGCGTCAAAACGCTGACTTGCCATCAATGAGTTCGGTGTAATAAATATATGATAGATGTCCGGGAGAGTGGCAAGTGCTTGCTCACCTAATGCATTTGTATCGATCGGAACACGGCGGTTCAAAACTACTTTCAGGTCATTATTGATACATATTTTTTCCAGAGTCGCAAGTTGTGCGTCGTTACGGGTAAAAACAACCGCAATCGCATACATCTCGGGAAGTTCGACACCGCACTCAGCAGCCGACGAACGCATAAATTCATGAGGAAGCGAGAGGAGTAATCCGCTTCCGTCACCCGTCTTGCCGTCTGCCGCTACGGCACCTCGGTGCATCATCCGCTCTAATGCGGTTATGGCATTTTCAAGATTTTCGTGTGAAGGGCGGTTTTTAATATTGGCGATCAGACCAAATCCGCAGTTATCTTTAAATGATCGTAATAAATCTCGGTATTCCACTAGAATCGTCACCTTTCACCGGAAAGTTTTCGGCAAATTGTTATTTTTTAATCTCTTTTTAAACATAAGTAGTTTAAAGAGGATGAAAATTTCCTTATTTTATCGTTTCTTAGGTTAAAAATGATTAAAATGACGAAGATTATAAAAAAATTTGCGAATAGCGTGTAGAGTAGAACCAAATATGCAAGGCTTTATCATCCGACTCAACCGTGCACGCGATGAAGATTTGATTGTTACTATCATAACCGAAGAAAGCTTACAGACCCTTTACCGTTTCTACGGCGCACGCCATAGTCCGATCAATATGGGGTTTAAAATCGATTTTGAGATTGACAACTCATTGAAGTCTTCGATCGGCCGGCTGCGTGATGTTATCCATCTGGGATATCCTTGGATGCACCGGTATGAACGGATCCGTTTGTGGCAGCAGTTCATTGCTCTGTTCTATCCCCATCTGAATCACTCTGAAGAGATCGGAAGCTTCTATTTTGATCTTCTCAACGATGCGGCAGAACGGTGGAACGATCAGAATCCAAAGCGTGTAGCGGTGGAATCGTATGTCAAACTGCTTGCGCATGAGGGGCGTCTTCACAGTCGGATGGAGTGTTTTTTCTGTGACACGGTGATCGAAAAGGACATCTCCCTTATTCGGGCTTTTCTGCCGGCACACAAAGAGTGTTCTCATACCTTGTCCTTTAATCAAAAAGGGCTTGAATGGCTCTATACCCACAGCTCTACCCTCTTTTTGGATGACACGGAAATAGAACGGCTGTGGTATATCGTCAACGAAGGGCTGTGATGGCACCATTTTTGCTTAATCACTATTAAAGACTATAAACAGGATTTTTATGCGTAAAAATAAAGCGGCAGAAGCAATTTTATCCAAATATATGGAACCCAAAAAAGGGCCGAAAAGTCTATTCAATGCTTCACGTCAGTCCAATAAGAGCAGCGGCGGGAGTCTCAGCGATTTTTACCGTGAAGTCTATGCTGCCCATGCACAAAATCAAAAGCACCTTTATCAAAATAAAAATGCGGCGGAAATAGAATCCATGATGATGTCGAACCGTAAACTCATCGAAATTGCACGCTCCAAAAAGCAATAAAGGGATAAGATGAAACCTAAGTGTTAAATTTCGTAATAATGGGGCTGATACGCCTGATCGAGTTCGGAGAGTTTCATTCCGAAAAGCCCTCTCATCTTCTCTTCGATGTCATTCCAAAAATATTCCAGAATCAGGCTTGAGCCGACATTCCCCTCAATCTTGTAAAACGGACCGTCGAGTGCTTCGATGATATCGATCACCTCGATCTCATGCGCATTACGGGAGAGTTTGTACCCCCCCGATGCTCCTCTGATGCTGACCACCAGATGGTTTCGGCGCAAAATGGAGAGCAATTGTTCCAGATAGCCATGCGAGATACGGGTCATCGCCGCGATTTCGCGCACCTGCATCGTCCTCCCTCCCGGCGCATGAGAAAGGACGTGCATCGCTGCAAGTCCGTAAATTGCTTTAGAGGATAATGCCGCCATCAGACAAATCGTTTAGGGTGGATTTTCTTGGCGATATAATAGATCTTGCACGCAATGCAGTACCCGAACAAGAGTTCCAAAGCGGCACAGGAGAGATAAACGGCAGCGATCGCTTCCACTGCCCAGTGCAGTTTTATAAAATAAAAGAGCACCATTGCGATCGTAAACCCTACTCCGAAAAATGCCGCCAGACGTTTGGCCCCCGCATCTTCCATTTTCGATGGAAAAGAGAACTTTTGCTGGATCAATAATGAAAGATTATGAACCGGACTGATATGTTTGTACCCGTACAGTCGCAGTAGAAAGTCAGCGCTCAGCAGCAGCAATATGATCACCGATTGCGAGATCAAAAACCCGACAACGGCGCTCATGACAAACAGCGTATTAATACGGACGACGGTTGCATCGACCTGACGAAAGATCAATGGACATTGTTGAGCCATTGCAGATCCTTTGTTTTTTCGCCATATTAAAATAATTATTTTTTATTGTCAAGTATTAATACCAAATTACTAAGGTATAATATTTTAAAATTTTACAGAGGAGAAAATCTCCCCCCTCTGATATTAATGCTAATGGCGCGGTTTGACCAGCTCCCGAACTTTTTTCTCGACCGCAGCCAATGAGTCAAACGGTTTAAGAAGATAATGATCCGCACCGATTTTATGACTATGAAGCACTTTGTCCAGTGTCGAATAGGCTGTCATCATGATCACGGCACACTCCGGGTCCTTTGCTTTTATCTCTTCGAGTACACTCAATCCGTCTTTTTGAGGCATCATGATGTCAAGCAATACTCCGTCGAATTCTCCGGCGCGAAACCGTGCAAGGGCATTGAGAGGATTGTCAAAATAGGTAATCTTCATATCTCCCGAACGCCCCAACGCTTTTTCCAGCATCATACCGATTGAGGGCTCATCATCTACTATCATCAAACGTATCATTTTATACCTCCGTAAAGTTGATCGATGGCACTCCCCATCAAATCTTCCGTTTTTTCCGTGACCAAGACGTCCAACGCGGCAAAGACATTTCCGCTCGCCTCTTCAATCGTTTTGATCCGCTGTTCGATCTGGGAACGCGAACAGAGTTTTTTACCGTCGCCGCAATCGGCGATAAGGGCATTGGCTTGAGCGTGCACCGTTGCATGCGGTGTTTCAAGCCGCGAGTACGATTTCAGATGGCCGAACTGCTCTTTGCCGACCCCTCCGTCGTACCATTTGCCCAGTCGGCACGTATGGTGATCGACCGGTTTAAAATCATTTTCCTGACCGAACAAAAAGGCGTAGACGTTGTTTTTATAAATGACATGGTCGATCTTGGCGAGATTACTGAAAATATAGTTGCTGATATCCATGATCTCATAGACGCTTCGGGAGGCATTGCGCTGGAATGTTACCATCCGACCGCTCATCTGAGAGACTTCGTCTTTGGTCTCGGAGACGATGTTCGAGAGCTCTTCGGTCGCCGTCTCGATCTCACTCGTATCTTGCGTCATGGACTGTATCACGATTTCGATCTCTTTGGTCGCTTTTTGGGTTCGCTCCGCCAATTTCCGTACTTCGTCGGCGACAACGGCAAATCCTCTGCCGTGTTCGCCTGCCCGTGCAGCCTCGATCGCGGCATTAAGGGCCAATAGGTTGGTCTGATCGGCTATATCTTTGATCAGGGCGACGACACTCGATACTTCATGCGACCTGGAGACGAGATTGGCCGTCGTCGAGAGGGTGCTCTCCATCAATTCGGCTATCTTATTGATATCCGCATCCACGTGCTTCGCGATCTTAAGCCCTTCGTCGGACCCTTCTGAAGTTTCGCGCGATTGCTGAATCATATCTTTGAGTTTTTCGAGGATATCGATAAAAACTTTTTGGGTCGCACTTAAAGCCCCTTTGATGCTTTTTTGGTGCATCTCCAGCAATCCGCCGTCTTCTCCTCCGACGATGGACGATTTGATCAATACAAACCCTTTTGCCCCATTGCTCAGATTTTTACGGATAACGGACGCCTCGCACTCCCCGACAACAATCTCTTTGGACCCTTTTGCCAGTTCACGGACGACCGCTTCTTTGTCGCTTATCGATTCTTCTGCCCTCGTGTTATAAAAAATCGCTTTCCCGTCTTCATTTAATATGACGACCGCTTCTTTGTCGCTCAGCGAGGCGATCTCTTTGTAGAGTGCCAGTTCGGCGGCTAGAATATCACGTTCCGCACGCAACAGGTCGGCTTGTTCTTTATATTTCGTCACTTCTTTTCCAAAAAACATCTATTTTTCCTCCTTATAAGTTTTCAACATAATCTCAAACACGGCGCCGTTATCCTCATTGGATGCATGGATTGCGCCGCCGTGTTTGTCTATGATTGTCTTCGCGACATTCAGTCCGATACCCATGCTCTTTTTTTTCTCTCCGCCTGTAGCAAAATCAAATATCTTGCGCACTATTTCTTCCGGTATCCCCCCTGCATTATCGACGATCTTGACAGTAATATTTTCCGAATCACAGTAAAAAAAGATATCAAGACGACGCTTATCGTAGGCGATCTTCCCTTTTTCAAATTCATCCAAAGCGTTGTTAAGAATGATAATCCAAACCTGCTCAAGCCGGGTCGATATCCCCATCGTAACGCATGTCGAAGCAGCGTCATAAGCGGTATTGTTCGTGAACACATCGCCGTTGATCGTTATCGGAACGATATGTTTTGCCCGGTTCATAATGATACGAAGCGAGTATACCAAGGTCATATGAACGTTGCAAGGTTTCATCTCCTCTTTGCCCGTCCCCGTAAACTCATACATTGACCGCACAATCGATTCGATTCGCGCAACCCCCTCTTCGATCGGATGAAGCATAGATACAGCATCGGGTATCGTCCCTTCGCATTCGAGCTTCAATAGCTCCAGGTTTCCCTTGATATAGGTGATGGGAGTATTGATCTCATGGGTGATCGCTGCAGCCAGGCGCCCTACGCTCATCAGCTTGGCATCATTGAGCCTCTCTTCGTTCGAACGTTCCAGATCGGTGACATCGACAAAATAGAGGATATGATACTCCTCATTTCGGATCATCGGATTGAGCATCGATGTCGTATGGATCGTGAAATGGCACTTGTTCAGATTCTTGTCCATAGCAACGATCTTATGTCCGTGGATTTTTCCTTCCTGCATCATCTCGAATATCGCTTCGAGCGCCTCTTTCTGAGATCCCTCTTTTCCCAATACCGGAGACATCTCCCCATCCTCTTCGACCATCCATGTGCATGTATCGTAAGAGTCGAAAAACGGCTGACTGGAGGTATACCCTTTCAGAGCAAGAAACTTCTGATTGACCAGTACCGCATTATGGCGGTCGTCGAACAGCACCGCAAGCGACGTATCGTGATCGATGAGCTGCTCCATACTTGTCAGAATCGCCTTGTTGACTTCCGTTTGGTCATCTCCGATAAAAACGATCTCTTCGATCTCTCCGCTGTCATCACGTATCGCATAGATCGTTGCGTCGACAGTGATCGGATCACCGCTGGAGGCGAGAAGTTCTATAACGCCGCGGTAGATCTCCCCTGCTTTGATCTTTTCCTGGACCAAAGTCTGAAGATAGACCCAAAAACGGCGTTCGACAAACCGCATCCAGTGCGAATCGATCATCTCCGATGAGGCATATCCCAGCAGTTTTGCGAGGAGATTATTGACCTCGATGATCATCCCGTTGCGTTCTGTCCGGACCAGCAACGAGGTCTTTGAGATCGCACCGAACATCAGGTTGATCTGTTTAAACGCTTTTTGCGCCTGCTTGGCTTCTATGGAGTGCTGTATCAGCCGCTCGGCCACTTTTTTAACGGCGCTTCCTGAGAGAGGCTTCAATAAATATTTATCCACCCCTACGTCGATCGCATGCAAAAAAAGGTCGCTTCCGTGCGCGCTGGATATAACGACGGTCTTAATCGCCGGATTTTTCACCTTGCTGTCGCTGATAATGTCAAATATTGCAGCACTCATCTGAACCGGATGGAGTATCAGCAAATCGACGTCATCAAAAGATTCAGGTGCCTCATTGCATACAAACAGCTTCGCATCCAGAGTTTGTAAAATATCATAAAAAGGGTCTTGTGCCGATTCGCCGTGGTTTTCAATGAGCCAGTCGGTGACATAAACGATTTGTATGGATTCTGTCATTATACGTATGCTCTTTCATTATAATCGTCAATTACATTTTAAATCTTGACGTCAGCTGTAGATTTTTTGATATCTTTATTATTTTATCCATATTATATATTTATATTATTATTTTGCGATTTAAAAATGTCTATTTTTTCATCTTATTATAATCATTTTCCGATACAATCCGCGTCTTAACTTTCAAAATTTAAAATCGGGACCCATAAATCATGAAAAAACTACTTATTCTTTTGGTTATGTGCAGTGCATTAATCCATGCAGAGGACATCTATGAAGACGATCTGAGCGCTACGGAAGCCTATGCGATGCAAAAAAAAGGGGAAGCGATCATCGTCGATGTCCGAACGACGCTCGAATTCATCTACACCGGACACGGTGAAGGATTTATCAATATCCCTGCCTATGAATGGACCTATCTCCCAAAATCGGTTGAAGAACGGGTAAAAAGTGCCGAATTCGAACTCAAAACCGATAAAGCAAAAGGGCATATTGAGATTCAAAAGCTCTATGAGGCAAAAGAAGTCTTCAACAAAAATTTTGTCTCCGATGTGATGAAAGCGATGAAACTGAGCAATGTAAATTCAGTCATTCTCGTCTGCCGAAGCGGCCCGCGTTCAAGTGCGGCAGCCAATCTCCTGGCCAAAGAGGGGATCAAAGCCTATAATTTAGAAAATGGATTTATGTTCGGATGGAAAGAGGCAAAATTGCCGTGGGACGGATATTAAAGGTCATTCAAAAAAGATCCCGTGAAAAAGAAAAACCGATCAGCCCTTTGGTCACGCAACGGTCATAATCGATCAGACTTTCGCCGTATCCGTTAAAAAATTTGACATACCAAAAGGTATTTTCCGAGTTTAAAAACGGATACGACCAATGAAAATCAATCGCCCCTCTTTGTTTGCCGCCGGCGCCGAAATTGTAGCGGAACAATGAACCCATCTCATGTTTTCCGTACAGATACTTCAGTTTGATATCCCCGTACCCGAGATATTTTTCGATATCGGGATTATCATCCCCCTTGACGTTCGGCTCATATTCGCCGGTTGCCGAATTGGGGAGCCCCTCAAAATAGCCCTCGTATTTTTTTCTTTCCGTCATTTTATGCCATACCCGTGTCGTCATAAACAGGTTGTCCCACTGCCATATCATGCTGAGATAAATACGGTTCCATGAACGCGAGCGGTAACCGTCCTGCCCGTTTGATTCATGCATAATACCCAATTTTCCCAATTTCAGCCCGTACCCCTCATTGACCGACTGCGGCATGGGAAGACCGATAAACATCTCGGGCAGATAGTTGGTCTCCCGAAACGGAGCCGAAGCGCTGTAAACCTGCCACCACACTTTTTGGGTATAGGCAAAATTCAGATACTCGTTCCATCCGAATACATTGTACATCAGCATTTTGGTCAGACTGATCTGAAATTCCGCCTCCGTATTTTTCCCATAATAGCCGTATTGATCAAGATATTCGGGAGTATAGTTGTTTGGATGAATGGTCGATGAAGGACGGGGATACTTATGGGTCGAATAGCCGACAGGGAGGATAAAATTGGTCTCATAAGGACGCAGGCCGAAGAAGTCATAAAGAGATGCATCCACCAATTTGGCCGTTTCTGAGGTATTGGTATCGATGATACGCAACATATTCGCCACCCCTTCTTTATTGGTGGCAGGGTTCATCTGATCGTTTAAGATTTCAAACAAAGACTTTTTTGCTTTGATGGTTTCACTCTCCATACTCAGCGTATAGTTGTAGTCGGATGCGGCCTGCTGAAACAAAAATGCCGCTTTTTTATAATTCGCCCCGACTCCAAGCCCGTTTTGGTACATGTAGGCGAGTCGGTAGATCGAAGGTTTCAGCCCCCGGGTTGCCTCCTCTTCCAGCAGTGGAAGTGCCTTCTTATACGCGTGCTCATTAAAATATTTTTCTCCGGTCACCTCTGCGACCGTTGTCTCATCGGCCATCAGAAGCGCTGAAACAAAAGCAAAAACCAAAAAAAGTGCGCGTTTTTGATTACCGACGGTTTCACCCTCAATAACACTTCGATAGGTATCGTTCATAAACACTCCTTATCTTC
>Ga0265297_10006024_pt1 | contig 17942 bp, 17 predicted proteins | sample Munlanlwell13791_FD_192502 | JGI IMG/M metagenome (GOLD analysis project Ga0265297, IMG submission 192502) | Leachate microbial communities from a municipal landfill in Southern Ontario, Canada - Leachate well 137-91 | ecosystem: Engineered > Solid waste > Landfill > Unclassified | place...
TATCGCCGGTGCGGCCAAGCAGGCCGAAGGCACCATGGCGACCATCACCGGCAAGATCGCCGGCAGCACCAGGCTGGCCAACGAGGGCCAGGCCGAAAAGGCCGAAGGCGCCGCGCAGAGTGCCGCCGCCACCGCTCAGAACAGCCCGAAGAAGTAACCCCGAGGAAACATCATGACACGCTTCACCTATACCCTGACCGGCGCCGCCCTGATCGCCGCCGCCCTGACCGTCCCCGCCTTCGCGCAGGGCACGCCGCAGACCATGGCGCTGACCCGCGTCGACCCGCAGTCGCTGGCCACCGGCTACCGTACCTCCAAGGTCGTGGGCAGCAGCGTCATCAACGAAGCCAAGGAGACCATCGGCACGATCGACGACCTGATCGTCACCGACAGCGAGAGGGTTCCCTTCGCCGTGCTGTCGGTCGGCGGCTTCCTGGGCATGGGCACGAAATATGTCGTGGTGCCCTACAGTTCCTTCCAGGTCCAGGACAAGCAGATGATGCTGCGCGGCGCAACCAAGGAATCGCTGAAGGCGCTGCCCGAATTCAAATACGCCAATTAATCAGCCTGGTCTGATCAGCTGTACCGGGGGCGCGGTATTTCGCCCCCGGTACGGCCGCCGAGAAGAAGACGGCCAGAAAGTCGGCGCATGAGTATTTTCCGATTCTATGGCCAAGGCGCGATCGTCACTACACTACGATACATAGACCGGCATTGGCCGCAAAGCGGCAGCGACAGGCTCATGAAGGCGGGAACAGCGACGGGGCCGGCCATCGAAGCAGCGGCGAGCTCGGCCGCGACACCCCGCAGATCACGCGCCCGCGCCATTCTTCCTAAGGAGTTCAGACCATGAGCCTAGGCACCATTCTACTGATCATCCTCGTGCTGTTCCTCGTCGGCGCCCTGCCGCGCTGGCCGCACAGTGCCGACTGGGGTTACTTCCCGAGCAGCGGCCTGGGCATCGCCGTCGTCGTCGTCGTCGCCCTGATGTTGCTGGGACGCATCTAGACACACCGGCATCCGACCGGCCTTCCCACCCCACCGTTCCCGAAAGGTGACCACCATGTTCAAGAAGACAATGCCCTTGGCCCTCACTCTGCTCGCCCTGCTGGGGGCTGCGCCGCTGATCGCGGCCTGCCACACCGTGGCGGGGGCCGGCGAAGATATTTCCAGGACCGGCGATGCCATCGGCACCAGCGCCAAGAAGAACACCCCCTGATCCCTCAACACGAAGGAGAATGCCCATGAACAAGGATCGTATCGTCGGATCGGCCAAGCAGGTCGAAGGCTCGATCAAGGAAGCCGTCGGCAAGGCCGTCGGCGACGCCAAGCTGCAGATCGACGGCAAGGCCGAGAAGGTCGCGGGCAAGGCCCAGAACCTTGTCGGTGCCCTCAAGGATGCCGCGAAGCCCTGACCGAAACCTAAAGCAAGGGGCGCTCCAGCGATGGAGCGCCCCTTGCCTTGTCGGCTGCGCGCCGAGGGACGGGTCAGCGATCCAGGCGGTGCACGTTCGCCGTGGCCGTCCGCAGCACCGGCGCCAGGGCGGCCCCCTGCGAGCGCATCACCAGCGCACCGAGCGACAGCGACTGCGACCATACCCGTTCCAGCCAGTCCGTCGCCGCCTGCTGCTGCAGGGCGACCAGGCCGGCCGGCGAGCGGCAGCCGGCGACGGCCGCGACCGCGTTGTCGGCCAAGGCCATTTCCCGCCGGACATAGCGGGCGACCTGATCGGCGATCCGGCCGGACCAGCGCAGCCAGATCGAACCCGCTTCCGAAAAGGCCCCGATCTTCTCCGGGATCATGCGCGAGAATTCGGCGTGATCGGCGGCGGCCGGGTTCATCAGCGCCTTGGTGCCCAGGGTCATGCGATGGCTGATGACACGGCCGGCGGCGACCGCCAGTTCGCCCGTCTTGCCGGCATTGTCGCTGGCGAGGTGCAGGGTACGGTTGAGCTTCCGTGCGTTGCGATGAACCTGGGTGGGGGATTTCATGACACTGCTCCCGGCGGGTCGCCCGACAACCGTCGGCGCCGCCCAATGAAGAGGATACGAAATGATCGGAAACGGAAATCGAATTTCGATCATCAAAACGCCTGACCTTAGAGCCCGCGAGACGATTCCGTAAGTATCGGACAATACCTATGGGGTTCGATTGCAATTCTCGCGGGCGCGTGTTCGAGGGTTGTCTTGAATCCACCCCGGATCGACCCGGGGGCGATCCGGGGTGATGACAGGACCAGGAGGGCCTGCACCTCGACGGGTCGACACCCGTTCAGCTCGGCCGAGGATCGGCCTTGACGGCGATGAACTGTGCCTTGGCGAGGTCGGCAAAGCGGCCGCCGGCCGCCACGAGCTCGTCGAATGTGCCGGCCTCGACGATCCGCCCGGCGTCGAAGACCAGGATGCGGGAGGCGTCGCGGACCGTGGACAGGCGGTGGGCGATGACGAAGGTGGTGCGGTTGCGCATCACTTCGTCGAGCGCCTTCATCACCTTGGTCTCCGTATCGGCGTCGAGGGCACTGGTCGCCTCGTCCAGGATCAGGATCGGCGGATCCTTCAGCAGCGCCCGGGCGATCGAAAGACGCTGGCGTTCCCCGCCCGAGAGCGAGCGCCCGCGCTCGCCGACCAGGCCGTCGAAGCCTTTGAACTTGTGCTCGATGAAGGCCAGGGCCTGGGCCCCGCGGGCGGCCGCGCATAATTCGGCCTCGGTCGCATCCGGCTTGCCCACGCGCAGGTTCTCGGCGATCGAGCGGTTGAACAGCAGCGCTTCCTGGAAGACCACGCCGATATTCTGATGCAGGGACTGGAGCGTGAGGTGGCGGATGTCGATGCCGTCGATCTCGATCACCCCGGACTGGGGATCGAAGGCCCGGTCGAGGAGGGCGATGGCGGTCGACTTGCCGGCCCCGGTGGCGCCGACCAGGGCGATGGTCTCCCCCGGCAGGGCCTTGAACGACAGGCCCTCGACCGCCGGCTGCTGGCCGTCATAGGAAAAGGTCACGTCCTTGAATTCGACCAGGCCGACCAACCGCCCGGCGTCGACCGCATCGGGCATGTCGCGGATCGCCGGCACCGTGTCGCAGACCTGGAAGAACTCGGCGAGCCGGGGCGCCTCGAGCACGACCCGGCTGACGAAGCTGACGGTCTGCTCCAGCCGGGCGATGATCAGGCTGGCGAAGGTCATGAAGGCGACCATCTCGCCGACCGTCGCCCGCCCGTCGAGATGCAGCAAGGTGCCGACGACGATGATGGCGAGAACCGTCAGGGTGGTCGAGGTGCGGGTCAGCACCACCGCCAGCGCCCACCACGACAGCACCGGCATCTGGGCCGCCAGCAGACGGCCGACGATCCGGCGGAGGTCGGTGACCTCCGCCTCCAGCCGGGCAAAGCTCTGGACCAGCGCGATATTGCCGAGCGTATCGGCCGCGCGCTCCGCCAGATCGGCGTAGTGGCGCTCGACCGAGCCCTGCAGGGTCCCGGTCTTGCGCACGATCAGGGCGGTGAGCAGGCCGAAGAACACGGTGAGCAGGATCAGCAGCAGCGCCAGCCGCCAGTTGATGACCAGCGAGACGGGCAGCAGGACGAGAAGCGAGACGAAGGACGACAGATTATCGCGGAACAGGCCGACCCAGAGACCCCAGAGCGAATCCGTGCCCTGCAGCATGACCTTCAGCAGCCGGCCCGAATGGGTATTGCCGTGATAGGACAGGGGCAGTTGCAGGACATGGGCGAAATAATCGGTCAGCACCGCCTGGCGCCGGCGATGGGCCAGGCGATCGGCGTGAAGCGCCACCAGCGTGCCACAGACGATGGTGAACAGGCCGAAACCCGCCCAGGCCGCGAGCAGCGGCACCATCTGCGGCCACAGGGGCGCCGCATGGGAGCCTTCCGTTCCGGTCAGCCGGTCGATGATGCGGCCGAGCAGGACCGGCTCGGCGAACTGGGCCGAGGCCAGCGCCACATTCGCCAGGGCCAGGGCCCAGGCCAGGCGCCGCTCCCCGCCGAGCAGGGCGAGAACACGGCCATAGAGACGGATAATGTTCATGCCGACTCCGAGCGGGTGCGAAACGGTAGGAGAGATCGCGGCAGGCACAGCTTACTCCGGCGCAACCTGCCGCAGCTCGGCGGCGGACGGCTTGCGGCCGGCGCCAGCGATCAGATGGATGCCCGGCGCCTGGCCCGGCCGATCGACCTCGTCGAGCGCCAGCAGCAGGGATGCCACCCGGTTGGCGGAGGCGGTCCATTCCGCCAGATGGCCGTAACTGTCGGTGATCCAGTTGAAGGCGCCCTGCACCATGACGAAGGCGGCGGCGGCCTGGACTGCCTGGCCCAGGGTCATCGCGCCCGTCAGATATTTGGGCATGCAGAGGAGAAGGCCGACGATGGGCGTAAGCAGTCCATTCGTGTGGGTGACCAGGGTCATCCGCATCAACTGCCAGCAATAGGCCCGCCAGCGCCGGATGACGTCGTCCAGCGCGGCGCCGATCGCCCGGCGGCCGCCGCCCGCGGCGTCGGGCTGGGCCGGTGCCTCGCCGGTCTGGCGGAGATGAGCGCCGACCGAGCGCAGGTGAGCCTCGGCCCGCTTGTTCTCGGTGATCACCTTGGTCAGGTGCCGGCCGATGATCATCATCGTCACGGTCAGGGCAAACGAATAGAGAACGACCGCCATCACCAGATAGCCCGGCAGCGTCAGGCCGCTCGCCCCGAGCGGCAGGGCCCCGCCGACCCCCCAAAGGACGCCGATGAAGGTGATCGCGGTCAGGCAGGAGGAAAACAGCCCGAGCACGAGGTCGATCGGCAGGTCCGTCGCCACCCTGGCATCTTCCGCGATCCGGTATTCCGGCCCCTGATGGTCGCCGCGCATGAAGCGCAATTGCCGATGGCGGTCGCGGTCCAGCCAATAGTCATAGAGATGGGCGCTGAGCCAGGCCCGCCAGCGGCGCTGGGTCGTCATGCGGGCCCAGACGGAGATGACGGCCAGCGCCAGACTGCCGGCGCCCAGCGGCACGAAGAGCACCGCCTGGCGCCACAATTGCTCGCCGTCCTTGCGCTCGATCGCGTCGAAGAAATAGCGGTTCCAGTAGTTCAGGCCATAGAGCGTGAACAGCTGGAGCAGCATGACGGCGATCATCAGCACGACCAGCAGCCACACACGCCAGGACGACCGCCCCCGCCAGAAGCCGGACGCGCTACGCCAGAATCGCTCGAGCAGCCGCTTCTGGCCCGGTGCCGACGCCTCCGACCCGGGGGCCTCCGGGGACAAATCCCGCACCTAGACGAAAACGTCGGAAGGGCCGCTGCGGCATCGTGCCCGCCAGCCCGCCGGGGAGCCGCCACCAAGGGCGCTCCGCCATTGTATCATCTCATCCATTCCTTCCGACCCGGCGCGAGAAAGGCTCGGCACCGCCCGCGTCGCACGATTCGCCACGGTACCGCACCCTGCCCCTTTCCTCCCCCGTGGGGCAGCCCCGGAAACTACTCAGCCGGTGACCTGCCCCCCTTGCTTCATCCAGCTGGAAGCAGAAATCCGTGGTTAGTTGATCTGGGCCCCAATTTTGGACGGCCCAAAAAGCGAACACCCCCGCGGCGGGGCCTGCGGGGGTGTCGTTATCAGTGGTTGCGGGGGCCTGGTGTCATTTCAAATTGCTGTTTCAGGTGGCCGCTTGACCGCCCGTTCGAAAGCCCGGCCTGGCCAGTAACCCCGGGCCAATTGCTCTCAGGGCATGGTCCGACCGCGGCGGTCAGATCGGCCAGACGGCTTGGCCGACCTCGATCCGGTGGGGGATCAGGGCGCGGGCGCGGAGGCGGTCGGCGATTACCTGTTGCTGGCGGACCACGGTTTCGGTCAGGCGGCCGGCGTCGCAGGACTGGCGGGCCAGAAAAGGTGCCAGGTCGGCGGCGGAAAGGCCGGTCGGCCCAGCCAGACGCCGGGCCAGGGTCGGGGCGTTGGCGGCGGCGTGGTCGCCGGCGGCCCGGAGTTCGCCGAGCAGGGCCTCCAGGGCTGCCGGATGGCGCCGGCCGAAATCCGCCGCCGCCAGATGAAATTGGCGGTTGGGCACTAGGTCGCGGCCGTCGAGCAGCAGGCGGAAGCCGCCCCGGTGCAGCAGGGCGCCGAGCAGCGGGTCCCAGATCGCCCAGGCATCCACCGCGCCAGATTCGAGCCGGTGCCGGGCCAGGTCGGGGGCCAGGAACTGGATCTCGACGTCGTCGAGGCCGAGGCCTCTGGCCGCCAGCGCCTCGATCAGCAGGTAATGCACGTTGGAGCCGCGGTTCACGGCGATGCGCCGGCCCGCCAGGTCGGCAACATCGACGATGCCGCTGCCGTCGCGGACGACCAGGCCTTCCGCCGCCGGTGCCGGCGCCTCCCAGCCGACGTAGACAAAGGGCACGCCCGCCGCCTGCGCCAGGATCGGCGGCACCTCGCCGGTCGAGCAGAAATCGATCTCGCCCCGCTCCAGGGCGTCGAGCAATTGCGGCCCGGCGGCATGGTCGACCCAGCGCAGACGAAATCCCTGGCGGGCCAGCCGTGCCGCGACGCCGGGCCTGGCCCGGAGCAGGCCGGCGGCACCATAGGGCTGGCAACCGATGCGCAACTCGACCGGTGCCACGGTGCCGGCGCCACGGCTGCGGCGCGGCGCGATGACGCCGAGTTCGGCGAGACGGGTCCGGAAGGCGTTGCGCGACAGGCCGAGCGAGTCCGCTGCGCGTAGCTGGTTTCCGCCGGCGAGGTCGAAGGCACTACGCACGACCTGGCCGATTACCCGCTCGAACAGCTCGGCCTCGCCCTCGAGGATCGCTCCTTCGATCAGGCCGGCCAGGCGGGATTCGAGATTGGCCGCGTCCGCCGCCGGCATCCCGGCGCCAAGACGAAGCGCCGCCGCCTCGATCAGCGGCCCGGGACTGGCCAGCAGGGCACGGTGGACGGTGTTCTCGAGTTCGCGGATATTGCCGGGCCAAGGATGGCGGACGAGGCGGTGCAACGCCTCCGTCGTGAAACCTGTTACATTCCGCCCCTTGGCGGCGGCATGGGTGGCGAGGAAGTGACGCGCGAGCGGCCCGATGTCGCCCGGACGCTGGCGCAGCGGCGGCAAAGCCACCGTGGCGATGCCGAGGCGGTAATAGAGGTCCTGGCGGAAGCGGCGCACTGCCACTTCGGCGCAGAGGTCGCGGTTGGTCGCGGCGATCACGCGGATGTTCAGGGGCAAGGCGCGCCGCCCACCGACCCGCACCACCTCGCGCTCCTGAAGGACGCGAAGCAGCCGGCCCTGAAGGGCGAGCGGCAGGTCGCCGATCTCGTCGAGCAACAGGGTGCCGCCCTCGGCCGCCTCGAACCAGCCGGACTGGCCCTGCTGAGCGCCGGTATAGGCGCCCTTCTCGTAACCGAAGAGTTCCGCCTCGATCAGATTTTCCGGCAGGGCGCCGCAATTGACGGCGACGAAGGGGCCGCTCGCGCGCCGGCCCCTTTCGTGGAGATAGCGCGCCGCCAGTTCCTTGCCCGTGCCGGTCTCGCCCGTGACCAGAATGGTCACGTCGCTGCCGGCCAGGAGGTCCAACTCGGCCTTCAGGGCGCGGGAAGCCGGATCCTCGAACACCATGGCATTGGCCCGCGCGGCGATCCGGGCGTGGCCGGGCGCGGGCGGGCCGAGGCGCAAGACGCCGTCATCGGGCCGGGTCGGCTGCGCCATCGCCCCCCCTTCAGGAATAGAGGCCGGGGGTGGGCACCGCCCCGGTCAAGACGAAGCTGCCGATCTCCTTCAGCTTGTAATCCAGGGGATCATGCAGGGTGTGGGTCCGCAGGTTGCGCCAGAAACGGTCGAGCCCATATCGCGCGGCGGTCGCCCGCGCCCCGGTCTGCTCGAACAGGCGGCTGGTGATGTCGAGCCCGGCGCGCGCCGCCGCCACCTTGAAGGTGGCGATGGCCAGCGCCGCCTCGCCCCGTTCGGTCGGCGTCACGGCTTCGCCCCGGTCCCAGGCCTTCTGCAGGGCCGCGATCGCCAGGGTGGAGAGCGCCTGGGCGCCGGCCAGGTCGACCTGCAACTCGCCATAACGCAGCTGCAGGTAGGAATCCTCGACCGTGGTGGCGGCGCCGGAAGCCGGCCAGGGCTGGGATTTCTCGCGCGTGAAATCGACCGCGGCGGCGAGCGCGCCTTCCGCGATGCCGAGATAGAGCGTGCCCAGGATCGCCTGGGCGAGGCAGGCGCGCAGGGTGGCCCGCGGGCTGCCACCGGGGCCGGGCGGGCCCAGGACCTCGGCGCCGTCGACCGCCACCGCCTCGAAGCTCACGGTGCCGCTGTCGGTCTGGCGCTGGCCCATGTTGTCCCAATCGTCCAGCACCGTGATGCCGGATCGGTCGGTCGGCAGCGCCACGATCCGCAGCGTGTCGGTGGGATCGAGCGCCGAGACCAGCAGATGGTCCGAATCCGTGGCGCCGGAGCAGAAGCTCTTGGTTCCGTCCAGGCGATAGCCGCTGCCGTTTGGCACCAGGCGGGTGCGCGGGTCACGCGGATTGAGCGCATTGCCCCAGAACCAGCCCTGCTCGACCGTGGCGCGCGACAGGCTCTCCTGCTGTTCGGCCGAGCCATAGAGCAGCACCGAGGCGACCTGGAGATGCTGGAAGGCGAAGAGATGGCCGAGGGAAGAATCGACCTGGGCGATCAGGCGCACCGCCTCGAAGACGGTGGCCCAATCGGCGCCGATGCCGCCGAAGGCCGCCGGCACCGCCAGGGTGAGCAGGCCGGAGCGGCGGAAAAGGTCGCGTTCCACCTTGGCCGTGCCGCCCGCGCGGTCGCGCTTGATCGCGGTTTCGGCCAGGGCGGCACGGACTTCGGCCAGGACAGGCCGCCAGCCAGCGCCATTATTTACATCAATATTTTGCATAACACTCGCTTTGTCAACTTATGCAGGTTGTTTGTGAGCATGTGCTGACATTCGGATCTATATCCAGCTCAATCCGTTCACATAGACTTGCGGAATTATGAATTGACGCCGGTCAGCCGCCGCGCAGCCGTTCGAGATATTTCAGGCGTTGCGTTTCTGTCGCCCTTCATGCGCCGGCCGCCCGCGGATCGCCATGAGGCCTAGCACGGTCAGGGCGGCGAAGCCGGCGCCGGCGAGGAAGGTGCCCCGCGGCCCGGCCAGGTCCCAGAGCGCGCCGGCCAGGAGACTGGCGAACAGCAGGGCGAGGCCGGTGACCAGATTGAACAGGCCGAAGGCGGTACCCCGCAGCTCGGCCGGTGCCGTATCGGCGACCAGGGTCGCGAGCAGGCCCTGGGTGAAGCCCATATGCAGGCCCCAGAGCGCGACGCCGACGCCGAGCGCCACGACGCCCCCCGCGAAGGCGAGGACGAGATCGGCCGCGACCAGCAGGAGAAGCCCGGTCAGCAGGATCACCGTCCGGTCCATGCGGTCGGAGACGATGCCGACCGGATAGGCCGAGAGCGCATAGGCGAGGCTCATGACCACCATGACGGCGGGCACAAGGGCCGGCGGCAGGCCGACCGACTGTGCCCGCAGCACCAGGAAGGCTTCGCTGAAACGGGCCAGGGTGAAGACCGTGGCGACCGCGACCACGCGCCAGTAGGCCGGCCCGAGCCTGGCCAGTTCGGCGCGGCGAAGCGGCATGCGGACGCGGCCCGCACCTGCCGGCCGGGCGGGTTCCCGGACCGCGACCACCAGCACCGCGACCGAGAGCACGGCGGGAACGACGGCGACCCAGAACACCGCCTTGAACTGGTCCCCCGTCAGTGCCATCAGGCCGATCGCCAGCAGCGGACCGGCGAAGGCGCCGACGGTATCGAGCGACTGGCGCAGCCCGAAGCTGGCGCCCCGGAGTTCCGGCGGTGCCAGGTCGGCGACCAGGGCGTCACGGGGCGCGCCCCGGATGCCCTTGCCGACCCGATCGACGAAACGGGCGGCGACCAGCCAGCCGAGCGAGCCCGCCAGTGGAAAGACCGGCTTGGTGACAGCCGCCAGGCCATAGCCGAGGGCTGCGAGCAGCTTGCGCCGGCCGAGCCAGTCACTGAGCGCGCCGGAGAAAACTTTGGTGATCGAGGCCGTCGCCTCGGCGATGCCCTCGATCACGCCGACCGCGAAGGTGGAGGTCCCGAGCACCGTGACCATATAGACCGGCAACAGGGCGTGGATCATCTCCGAAGAAATGTCCATCAGCATCGAAACGAAGCCCAACGCCCAGACGCCGGCCGGAATACCCTGCCGCATCGCCACTATTCTCCCGTCCCGCACCTCGCGGCGCCTCATTGGATCAGGTTTTCCGATCTTCTCAAGTCGGCATCCCGGAGGCTTCCATCGGGGCCTCGACCCGCCGCACGTGCCGCGGCGCGTTCCTCGCCGCCGCGGCGGAAGCGCATTACCAGAAATCGTGCAGCATTTCGCCTTCTTCGGGATTGAGCACGGTCGCCCTCCCCTTCACAAAGGAAAGCTCCAGCCGGCCCTTGTCGGGTGTGTCTTCGATCGCCACAACACCATCGAGCACGCAGAGAAATCTAAATACAGCAAGATCGGCAGTGTCGGCGATGATGGAAGAGAGCATCCTTCGATCATCGTCACTCAACGAATTGAACCAAACGGATTGGGCCACCAATTCGTCTCGAGGTCGCCTGCCGGGAGGCTTTCCCAATGCCTCGATCTCGCCCCTGGCCGTGCCGTCGCGGACGACGATTTTGAGAAGATCGACAAATTCCTGACCGTCCATCATAGCCCTCTCCGCGACGGCCACAGGATAGGCCCGTTCATCCGAGCCGACGAGAGGGCGAACGCAATCCGGCAGTCCCGCGCCCGGCCACGACGCGGCCCTCCGGCCTGTCCCGATTTCGACTGTTCTGCACCGTGGCTGCCTGGATCTGTACAGTTACACAGGTAGCGGATGTTCTTATCGCCTGACCATGCCCCGGGCGACACCGCGACGCGCGCCAGTTTCGGCCCGAGACACCCCCCGCCGCCTCAATTGGCACACACATTGCTGTAGTCAGATCTGAAATCCAGACAAGAAGTGGATTTCCAGAGATTACACGTGTTTAAGAGGTCGCCTTCATGCCGATGCCCAGAGACCAGCTTCGCCGCTCCGCCTGCACCGCATGCCGTTGTTGTCGTGCCACCGCCCTTGCCACCGGGCGCTGAAGCCCCCGATCTCTTTTCGCAAAGGCCAAGACAATGACCGTGATCCCCAGGATCGACCCCGCCACCGCGCCCCGGGTCAATTCCCCCGAACCCTTCCAGGCCCGGCCCAAGCCGATCGTCCCCGCCCATGTCGTCCGCTCGGACGCCGAAGCCATCGCCATCGCCCGCGAGCTGGCGCCGCAATTCGCCGCCGAAGCCGCGCTCCGTGACCGCGAAGGTCTCCTGCCGCTGGCCGAGCTCGACGCCTATTCGCAGTCTGGCCTCTGGGGCATCAACATCCCCAAGGAATACGGCGGTGCCGGCGTCTCTTATGCGACGCTCGGCAAGGTGATCGAGACCATCTCGGCCGCCGATCCCGCGATCGGCCAGATCACCCAGAACCACCTGGTGCTCAGCGTCCACCTCGCCCTCGACGGCACCGAGGACCAGAAGCGCGACCTCTTCGGCCTGGTCTTGAAGGGTTACCGCTTCGGCAACGCCTTCTCCGAGCTGCACAGCAAGAATGTCGCCGCCTTCGAGACGATCATCCGCTTCGAGGGCGACGACGCCGTGGTCAACGGCAAGAAGTTCTATACGACCGGCGCCCTCTTCGCGCATATCGTGCCGATCATCTCGGTCACCACGGACGGGCAAGGTTACATCGCCTTCGCCGACCGCGAGGCACCGGGCCTGACCGTGACCAACGACTGGTCGAGCTTCGGCCAGCGCACCACGGCGTCCGGCAGTGTCGCGATCGACAATGTCCGCGTGCCCAGGAGCCGAATCATCCCGATCAAGGTGTTCGAGCGGCCGACCGCGGCCGGGGCCATCTCGCAATTCATCCAGGCGGCGATCGACACCGGCATCGGCGCCGGCGCGCTCCAGGATGCCATCGCCTTCGTCAAGACGAAGTCGCGCGCCTGGATCGACAGCGGCAAGGACAAGGCGAGCGAGGACCCCTTCGCGATCCAGGCGATCGGCGAACTCGAAATCGGCCTTCATGCCGCCGAAGCCCTGCTCGACCGGGCCGGCCGCCTGATCGACGAGGCCCTGGCCGAGCCGAGCGAGGAGAAGGTGAACGCCGCGACCGTCGCTACCGCGGAAGCCAAGGTGCTCTCGACCCGGATCGCCCTCGACGCCGCCAACCGCCTGTTCGAACTGGCGGGCACCCGCTCGACCCTGGCCGAGCACAACCTGGATCGCCACTGGCGGAACGGCAGGGTTCACACGCTGCACGATCCGGCACGCTGGAAGCCCTATCACATCGGCAATTTCTATCTGAACGGCGTGTCCGCCCCGCGCCATCCCTGGAGCTGACCGCGCCATCACCGGTGCCCGCCCGGGCACCGGTCACCTTTGCTGGAGTTTTCTCATGTCTGATTTCGTAACGCGCCTCGCCGGCGCGGCCGCCCTCGCTCTGCCCCTGCTCGCCGCCGCCCTGCCCGCCCATGCCGGCGACCTCTTCGATTCCGCCCGGCCGACCGCGACCGGCGGCGTCAATACGATCGAAGGGGCCGGCGGCGGCGGCCTCGCCGCCTGGGCGCTGATCACCGGCTATGGCTCGGGTGATGCCATCGGCGGCAGCGCCTATACGACCTATGCCAAGACCAACGACTATGCCCTGACCTCGACCGGCGTCGCCCTCGGCCTGTTCAACCGGGTCGAAGTCTCCTTCGCCCAGCTCGGCTTCGATACCCAGTCGATCGGCACCAAACTCGGCATCGGCAAGGACCGCACCTTCTTCACCAATATCGCCGGGCTCAAGGTCCGCGCTTTCGGCGACGCCCTGGACCAGGAGAAATGGTGGCTGCCCCAGGTTTCCGCCGGCCTGCAGTACAAGGATTCGGGCCAGGAAGGCATCCTGCGCGCGATCGGCGCCCGGGACAGCAGCGGCATCGACTATTACGTCGCCGCCAGCAAGGCGATCCTCGATTGGAAGCTGCTCGCCAATGCGACGCTTCGCTTCACCAAGGCCAATCAGTTCGGCCTGCTCGGCTTCGGCGGCCCGGGGCATGACGATTATCAAATCCAGCCGGAACTCTCGCTCGAATATCTGCTGACTTCGAATTTCGTCATCGGCGGTGAATATCGCTTCAAGCCGGACAACCTCGGCTTCGCCAAGGAAAACGACTGGAAGGACATCCACGTCGCCTATTTCCCGGTGAAGAACGTTTCGGTCACCGTCGCCTATGTCGACGCCGGATCGATCGCCAACGAAGCCGACCAGCAGGGCCTCTACGCCTCCCTGCAACTCTCCTTCTGAGACGGAGTACGACCATGTGCGACAGCAAGATTCTGCATGAAGTGAAGACGGCCAACGAGGCCTATGCCGCCGACTTCGGCGACAAGGGCAGCCTCGCCCTGCCACCGGCCCGCGGCTTCGCCATCCTGACCTGCATGGACGCCCGCCTCGATCCGGCCAAATACGCCGGCCTCGCGGAAGGCGACGCCCATGTGATCCGGAACGCCGGCGGCCGCGCATCGGACGACGCCATCCGTTCCCTGGTGATCTCGCACAAGCTGTTGGGCACTCGGGAATGGTTCGTCATCCATCACACCGACTGCGGCATGGAACTCTTCACCACCGAAGTGATCGGCGACCTCCTGGCCGACGACCTCTCGACCGCGCATTTCGACGGCAAGAAATGGAGCAACCCGCAGCACAAGGGCGGTTCTGTCGCCGGACGTTACATCAACTGGCTGACCATCGGCGACCTCGCCGGCAGCGTGGTCGAGGACGTGAAGCGGATCCGCAGCCACCCGCTGGTGCCGGGCGACATCCCGGTCTACGGCTTCATCTACGATGTCCGCAGCGGCAAGCTGATCGAAGTGCCCGACGCCACCGCCGCCGGCAAGATCGCGGCCTGAACGAGAACACAAGAGAAAACCCCCGGCATCTTGCGATGCCGGGGGTTCTTCTTGGGGACCGCTCAGCTCCAAGCGTGGAAGGGCGGGTTCACGCCGTTCAGGAAATAGTTGCCGAGGATGGCGTATTTCCAGCGCACGGGGTCGTGCAGCGTATGCGTGCGGGCGTTCCGCCAGTGGCGGTCGAGGTTATGCTCGGCCAGCGTGGCGCGGGTGCCGGCCAGTTCGAACAGCTTGTTGGTCGCCTCGATCGCGATCTCGGTCGAGAGCACCTTGGCTTCGGCGGTGACGATCTGCGCCCAGGCGACCTTTTCCGCCGTCGGCTCGACGAGCGCGTCGTCGATCGCCTCGGCCGCCTTGTCGAGCAGGGCCTGGGCGGCGTGGAGGCGCAGCGTCAGGCTGCCGATCGCCTGGATCGTGTAGGGATCGGCGGCAGCCTTGTCGAGACCGCTGTCGATCCAGGGCCGGCTCTTGGTCTTGACGAAGTCGATCGTATCGTCGATCGCCGCCTTGGCGATGCCGGTATCGACCGCGACCTGGATGATCTGGAAGATGGCGCCATCGGCCGAAGGCTTCTCGTAGCCCTTGTAACCGGGCACGACGTGATCCTTCGGCACCTTGACGTGGTCGATGATCACCGTCCCCGAGAAGGTGGTGCGCTGGCCGAAGCTCGACCAATCGTTGATCACGGTAAGACCTTCGGCATTGCGGTCGGCGATCACGTACCAGGCGCGGCCCTGGTCGTCGGTGGCGACGATCGGCACCAGATGGGCCAGGATGGCGCCCGAGGAATAGAATTTCTTGCCGGTCACGACGACGTGATCGCCGTGATCGGTGAAGCTGGTCTCGAAATCGGCGGCGCGCTTCGAACCGAATTCAGAGAACGCGTTGCCGAGCCGCACACCCTTCAGCACTTCGCCGAACAGCAGCGCCTGTTGCGCCTCGTCCGACACGGTGCGGATGGCGGCGACGATGCCGAGGTGGTTCTGGGTGATCTGACCGATCGAGGGATCGGCGGCCGAGATGATCTCGATCACCTTGACCAGGGTCCTGTAGGAGACTTCCGGCCCGCCGAATTTCTTCGGCACGTTGATCGACCACAGCCCGCTCTGCGAATAAAGATCGACTTCGGCGACCGGCAGGCTGCGGTGCTGATCGCGCTCGGAAGCGCCCTTCAGCAGTTCGGCGGCGACGCGGTGGGCGACTTCGATCGCTTCTGCGTCGGACTTGACGACATGGGCGGGCGTCGCCGGACGCGGCAGGCCGGGCACGCCTTCGGGCGCCTTGATCGATTCATGGACAGTCATGACGGAACTCCGGTGCTGGAATTGAGGCCGAAATAGAGGTCGCGCACGTCGGATCTCGCGGCGATTGCAGCGGCCGGCCCGTCGATCACGGCGCGGCCGTTCTCGATGATGGTGGCGTGGTCGGCATGTTTCAGGGCGACCGCCGCATTCTGTTCGGCGATCAGCAGGCTGATCCCCTCCTCGTCACGCAGGCGATGGAGGATTTCGAAGATCTCCTCGACCACCAGGGGAGCGAGGCCCATGGAAGGCTCGTCGAGGGCGATCAGGCGCGGCCTCGCCATCAGGGCGCGGCCGATCGCCACCATCTGCTGTTCGCCGCCCGACGTGTAGCCGGCATTCAAGTGACGCTTGGCGACCAGGCGCGGGAACAGGTCGTAGACCCGTTCCAGCGCCACCCGCAGCGCCTTGCCGCGCAGCCGGCGCGAGACGGCGCCGCTGACCAGGTTTTCCTCGACCGTGAGCTGCGGGAAGCAGTGGCGGCCTTCGAGGACCTGGATCACGCCGGCCTCGACCAGGTCCGCGCTGTCGAGACGGCCGATGTCGCGCCCCTCGAACAGGATGCGACCGCGGGTGACGCGGCCGCGCTCGGCGCGCAGCAGGTTGGAGACGGCCTTCAAGGCCGTGCTCTTGCCCGCCCCGTTGGCGCCGAGCAGGGCCACCGCCTGCCCGGCTTCGACGGTCAGCGACAGTCCCCGCAGGGCGAGGATCGCCTGTTGGTAGACGACCTCGATGTCCTCGACGACGAGCAGCGGTGTCCCGGTCATGGGCTGCTGCCTTACGACGGCTTGTCGACCGAGCAGTCGCGAAGCTGGATGCCCTTTTCCTTGGCATAGGCTTCGGACGACTGTTCGATCAGTGGGCGCAGCAGGGCGCGGTCGGAGGCGACCCAGTCACTCACCACGTTCCACTTCTTGCCGTCCCATTGCTGGAACTTCACGGCACCGCCACCTTCGTGATCGGCGCAGGTCACATGCAGCGGCTGGACGAGACCGGTGGCGCCCAGCTCGGCGATCCGCTTGTCGTCCAGCACCAGGTGGTCGAAGCCCCATTGCATTTCTTCGCCGGTCAGCGTCCGGTTGCCGAAATGGGCCTGGGCGATCCTGACCGCCTCGACGTTGAGGATGCCGTTGACGATGCCGAGGTTGTGGTAGACCGAACCGATCCGGCTCTTGTCCTCGAGATTGCCGAGACCCTTGGCGTAGATCTTGTCCTCGATCTCCTTCACGACCGGGAATTCGGTGCCCGAGGGATGGGTGGTGACCGAGACGTAACCTTTGGCGGCCTCGCCGGCCGGGATCACGTCCTCTTCCGAATTGGACCACACGTTGCCGATGATGTGATCGACCGGGAAGCCGGTCTTCACCGCGGTCTTCAGCGCCACCGGATTCATCACGCCCCAGCCGCGCAGCACGACATATTCGGGCTTCAGGCGGCGGATGGCGAGCCACTGCGCCTGCTGCTCGTTACCGGGATGCGGCACCTCGATCTGGGTCACCTCGAAGCCGTATTTCTTGGCCAGGAGATCGAAGATCGGAATGGTCTCCTTGCCGTAGGGCGAGCCGTGATAGAGCACGGCGATCTTCTTGCCCTGGAGCTTGTCGAGCCCGCCGAGCTGCTGTCCGATATAATTGACGGTCGCCGAAGCCTCGCTCCACGGGTTGAGCTGGAGCGGGAAGACATAGGGGAAGACGCGGCCGTCGGTCGAATCCGTGCGGCCGTGGTTGATCGTGATCAGCGGGATCTTGTCCGCGGTGGCGCGGTCGATCAGGGCATAGGCGATGCCGACGCTGAGGGGATTATAGGCCGCCGGGCCGTTCGGGCCGTGGGTCGAGCGGGTGCGCTCGTAGCATTCCACACCGCGCTCGACCTTGTATTCGGTCTCGCATTCGTCCCAGACCAGCTTGACGCCGTTCACGCCGCCATCGCGCTGGTTGATCAGGTTGAGATAGTCGATGAAGCCGCCGAAGAAGCCGGTGCCGCCCGCCGCATAGGGGCCGACGCGATAGGATTGCAGCGGGAAATAGATCCCGCCGCCGCCCTCGGCCTTGGCGGCGATACTGCCGAGGCTGCCGGCGAGGGCCGCCGCCAGGGCGAGCCGGCTGATGGTTTTCTTGAAGGACATGAAAGGCTCCTGGTTGGTCCGGATTCAGGTGGGGCGGCGCCGGGTCAGCCGCGCGATGAGGGCGGAGAGACCGGCGGGTTCGGCGATGAGGAAGGCGATGATCAGGCCGCCGACGACGATCTTCTGGGCGTTCTCGAGCACGCCCGAATCGAAGAGATCGCCGAACAGGGCCTGGCCGAGTCGCGAGAGGATCAGCGGGAAGACCACGATGAAGCCGGCGCCCAGGAAGGCGCCGCGGATCGAGGCGAGACCGCCGATGATGACGATGAAGAGGATCTGAAACGAGCGGTCGAGGTCGAAGCCGGCCGGCTCCACCGTGCGCAGATAGGCGAAGGCCCAGAGCGCCCCGGCGACCCCGACCACGAAGGAGGAGACGGCGAAGGCGACCAGCTTCACGCGCAGTATCGAAATCCCCAGGCTGGCCGCCGCCACGTCGCGGTCGCGCACGGCGACGAAGCTCCGCCCGATCTCTGACCGGGTGAGACGCCAGGCGGCCAATGTGAGCACGGCGACCACGCCGAGCGAGAACAGGT
>Ga0265297_10006025_pt1 | contig 17938 bp, 52 predicted proteins | sample Munlanlwell13791_FD_192502 | JGI IMG/M metagenome (GOLD analysis project Ga0265297, IMG submission 192502) | Leachate microbial communities from a municipal landfill in Southern Ontario, Canada - Leachate well 137-91 | ecosystem: Engineered > Solid waste > Landfill > Unclassified | place...
TTTCAAAGCTGCATGTTTTCATCATGGAATTCGTCCAACGGATATAGATGCAGTTTATGTTTCACATTTACATGGAGATCATATTGGTGGTTTGGAATATTTGGCGTTTGCTTCATATTTTATGCCGCCGTACAGAAAACCAAAATTATTTATTACATCCGCACTTATGAAACAATTATGGGATGATTCTTTGAAAGGTGGATTGGAATCTCTAGCTACTAATCAAATTAGAGATGGCAAAACAATTTCACAGCTTGACACTTATTTTGAACCATACCCGGTTATGTATAATGAATCATTTGAATTTGAAGGAATTAAATTTTCTCCGATTCAAATGGTCCATATAGTTACTGGACGTTATTTCAAGGAAACTTATGGGTTGATGATTGACACCGGATATAACAAAATATTTTGGACTTCTGATACGCAATTTGCTCCCAAACAACTATTTGGAAACTATAAGGAAGCTGACATTATTATTCATGACTGTGAAACTGGACCATTTAAATCTGATGTACATGCGCATTATACCGATCTTATTACACTTCCATCGGAAATAAAAGAAAAAATGTGGTTAATACATTATCAGGACAATCCAATTCAAGATGCGAGTTTAGAAGGTGGATTTGCTGGATTCCTACAGCGTGGGCAAGAAATTGAGGTTAATTAAATGAAGGAAAACACGTGGCTTCTTGCCAGCAACATTCTGATTGGTATTATAATTCTTCAGGATATGGTTATATCAATAATCTATAGATGCAAAGGAGAACTATCCTTATCAGTTGATTACTGGCAGTCAGTACTGCTTTGGTGGATCATATGTCTACTGATCAATAGGGAGAGGTCATGAAAAAAATTGCAATCTATCCAGGAACATTTGACCCTATTCACAATGGACACGTTGATATCATCAAAAGATCAAGCAAAATATTTGATACACTGTATATTGGATTATTTAATAATTCGTCTAAGAAATCAATGATTGATTGTGAAAAAAGAAGATTGCTGATAACAAAAACAATTGAAGAACTAGAATTGAAAAATATTAAATTGTATCATGCTCTGGATTGTTGGTTGATTTTTTGAAAGAAAAAAGAATACCATATATTATTCGAGGTATAAGATCATCTTCTGATTTTGATTATGAATTTCAAATGGCGATGACTAACAAAAAATTATCAGAACATTTTAAAATTGAAACAATATTTCTTCCATCAGATCCAGAACTTGTAATATTAAATTCTTCATTGATAAGAGAATTATACAGAATGAGAAATTACACATATGAAAAATACGTTCCTAAATCAGTGAGAGAATATTTGAAAATTGTGAATTTGTGATTGGAATAGAAAAGAAAAGGCTTGATTAAAAGCCTTTTCTTTTTCCTTAAGGATATAAATTATTTTTTTGCTTCAACTTCTTTTAATCTTTCATCAAGATCATTTAACGCATTTATTGTTTCATTAAATCTATTTGTCAATGTATAATCTAAATTCTTAAATCTTTCACTAGCATCCCATAAACAACTTTTAATATTATCCAATTGTTCATCAAATAAAAACATAGTTTTGCTCAATTTATTATATTCTACCACTGGAATCATAAATCTGTCCAAATGACTACATAATAATTTATATGTTTCAACCCATTCTTCATTAGCAACTTTAAGATCCCTTATTTCTTTTTTACATTTCAAAATTTCAACATCTGCCCAAGCAATAGAAAACGAAATAAGCAAAACAAAAATAGACAATAATAATTTCTCTCTCTTAGTCATAATCACACTCCCCACTTATATACATAAGTGTTTTTTTAATATGTGGAAAAAAAATATTCAATTAGATTTTTTAAAGCTATCAAAATTCCAAATATAATACCAAATAGGAAAATACACCAATTCACGATTACAATTCTATAATTTTTTATTTTTTTATGGCAACTCATTATTTAGATCTCCTTATTCTAAAATTAACCCATTTTTTATCATATCAAATTTATGCTGTGATTCATTAATTGCGTTTACTATTTTAAATATTCTATTATATTCTGGTTTATCTTTAATTGGAATTATAAAAGGTAAAAAATTTATTCTTTCCCAGTTATAATCTCCCATTGAATCTTTATCGGTGCTTTTCTCAAAAATAAATATATTTTCTCTATCAGCTAAATCATAATTGCATATCAATCTATATTTTGCACCTTTATATTCGTCTTCATAAATAATTTTCATATATGCTCCTCTGAATAACTAACACAACCTCCACCGAATTCTGGAATTTCATATTCATATGGTTTTATTTTTATTTTTGATTCATCATAATTCACAATTGTTGATAGATGATCGTGATTTTTTTTATCATCTTCATATCCACTAAATAGACTATCAATTAATGACTGCATCTTTTTTTCTCCTTCCTTTACATAATATTATATCCCCTGTTAATTGCTTAATTATCTTTTTTAGATCCTTGACCTCATTTTCTAATGCCAAAATTCTAGACTCATATCCAAATAATTTACTTAGATCTAAAGACCCAGATACCTTATCCATTTAACCCCCTTCATGGATATTAATTCAAATCGTTTGTTTATGTTCAAGATAATTTAGATTCATATTTTTTTAGTTTTCATGTGCACAAGAAATACATATATATTTTATATGTTGATGGTGCATCATCTAAAATTTTATTCGGGTGGTTTATGATGAAAGAAAAAATTTTCAAGACTTACAACAAAATAATGGAATACTTATTTCCCATTAGATTTGAAAAAGAAAAAATAGAAAAAATGACATCAGAAGAAATAAAAAAATATTATGAAGAAAAAGTTATGAAAAGCATTAAAATGCTAAAAAAACCAGTTCATTCTCATGACTGCAAGAAATGTAAATACATGGGAACAATCAAAATGAAAAATGAAAACTATAAAGGAAAATATGATTTATATTATTGCCCACATGGGAGACCAACCGTTATTGCAAGATATGGAAGTAGTGTAGAAAAATATGGAAGTGGAATGATAATTGCCGAGGTAGAATCCAAATGTGAAGATTGGTATAATTACCCGTTGGCCATTGCATATATGAAAGCAAAAGAGTTAGGATTTGTGAAAATTAAGAAGGAGTAAAAATGAATCAATTACCTAAAAGAGAGTACATTGAATTTAAGAATTATTTACATAATGATCTTGGAATAACCAGGGATATTATCAAAAAGTGGGTGGATGAAGCGATAGAAAAAACAGTAATAAAATATATCCGAAATTCAGAAGAATTGAAAAAGGAAATAGATGCATGTGCGCGAAATACTACGCGAAATGAAGTTCGTACAATATTGAATAAACTTGTACTAAAAGAAGAAATATTAGGCATTATAACTAAAGAAATAGGAGCCGGAGCACTTCGTGATATGTTAATAGATAAGATACGGGGAATGGAAATGCATGTTAATTTTTAATAGGAATAAGAAAGGATTAAATGATGTTGGTTAGATTAGAAAATACTCCAGTTTTACCAGAAGAATTATTTCCATTAGTTAGAGTTGGGGTAAGAAAAGAAGATCATTCCTTTGAATTAAAAGGACACAAATTAAAAAATTCACAGCGATATCAATTATTTAAATCAAAAGGATTAAAATGTGTCTGTTGTGGATTAGAAGGAAAAGTTTTTTATTTTGAAAAACCAAATGGACAAACGACATATCATTTGAATCTATATGGGTTCTTTAATGGAAAAGAAATATTATTTACAAAAGATCATATCATTCCGAGAGCAAAAGGTGGAAAAGATCAATTGGAAAATTATCAAACGATGTGCACTGTATGCAATGGTATTAAAGAATCATTGATAAAAATTGATATTCCACATATAACTTGCAATTTAAAAACAAAAGAAGAATTGGAAATCGCATATAAACAATTGATGCATTCAATGGTTGTCAATCTCCTTATAGCGTATGGAAGAGAAAAGAAAGATTATCCTGATGTTGTAGGAAGAATAAGGAAAAATGCAAGGATATTGTTGAGGTTGAATAATATTGAAGAAAGATCAGAGGAAGAGAGGTGAGTGATGGACGAACGGGAGCGATATCTTGACGAACTCGAATCGCAAGGCAGGTGTCTGCTGGACAGAAACACGGGAAGCATCGAATGGTTTGACAAGCTGCGTGAAATTGAAGAATTGAAAGGCGGCGAATGATGCTTGATGATATTAAAAAAGATATAGATAAATTGTGTGATAATACGATAAAAACAAAAGAAGCATTTGATAATCTTTCTGAATGTTCACGCATACTATCTGAATCTATGCATTCACAACTCGGTAATTCATGTGTAGAGACAGTCACATATGCTTTAGCAAAAATTATGGTGGACAAAGGATTATGTACAAAAGAGGAACTAATGAATGCAATCTCTGATACATCCAATTATGTGGCAGTAGGTTTAGAAATGAAATCTCCTAAAATTATATTGAAAAATATATTAAGATAGATCTAGGAGGACATTGTGAAAGAATACAAGGTAAGATCATGCCCATTCTGCAAAGGAAAAAGATGTTATACATACACCAATGAGCAACCATACTGGCGCGTGTACTGTCGTGACTGTGGTGCTATGGGACCGAAATGTCCAAGTGAAGAAGAAGCTGCTAATGCTTGGAATATAAGAAAAAAAGAAAACACGGCTACACAAAATACATTAGAAAAAAAATCAAATACTTTTGAACATTCATGTGAATTTGTAAAAATACAATTGAGATGTCAATGTGGATGTGCAATAGAATTATCAGAATCTATAATGAATGGGATTATTTCTTTTAAACCAAATAAGGTTGAATACATAAACAACTTTTCGTGTCCAAGATGTGGAACACATATAAGTTTTGAAATTTCTAAGTGAAATAAGAAAGGAAAAGTCAAAATGATGAGCACCTGTGAAATTCTTATCCAACAAGGATGGAGACTAGTTCCTCCAGATTCTATGCAATGGGCTGGTGTTGCAAAAGACGTTCTTCCATACCTCTTTGTATGTATGACGATTTCGGTTATTTTCTTTTTATGTAATCTGGAAAGTAAAAGGAGTTTGTAAGAAATGAGAAATCCTGGTGAATTATCCAGAATGATTGCGACTGTGATCAAAAGAAATTTGAATGTGAAAATCGAAAGATATGATGATGAAAATGCAATCGCTGTAAAATTAAACGAAAGAAACAATGATGATTCTGAAGTGTTTGAAGGAAAGTCAAAAACAATAGAAGGTGCTTTTGGAATGGCACTCCTACAAAGAAATATTGATCTTGAAAATAGAATCACAAAACTAAATAGAACTATAATCAAAATGAAGAAAAATAAAATTAAGAAGCCATTAACAAGAAAGAAACATCACCATATTTAAAATAAAAGAAAAGAGGACTTGAATGGGATGGTTTTTTAAAGATAAATGTAAACATGATTGGGAAACAGTAAGTGACAAAATAATAACAAGCACATATCCAATTGAACCAGAATTTTCCGGCTCGTTATTTTATCAGACGATATCGGAAGAAGCATATATAAAAACACATACTAAAACAATACAAACACATATTGTTATTCTCAAGTGCAAGAATTGCGGAGAGTTAAAGAAATTCACAACTTAGGAGAGGTAAAAAATGTTTGGAAATTCATCTATACAAGAAGGTCAAATTATTTCATGTTCACAAATATTTGAATATGGGATACATGATATCGACAAAGAACAATTTATGAGAAAAAATCCAGATATTGGAAGAATGGCGACAGGAACGACACATCTGCTGATCCAAATAAAAGAAGATAAATGTGTTGGTCAAAGAACTGAAAAAATTTATATTGTTGCATATGTTATAAATGAAACATCAATGGGAACAGATATTCAAATAAAAAAAGAAATTTTTGAAAAAGATATTCAAGATTTTTCAATGATTGAAATTTTAAGAATGATTCCAGGTGGAAACTCCTTTTGTAGTCCAAAATATACCATTGACAGATTGGTAAAACAATATGTTTTTGTGGATAAGGAATTTCAGAAATATTTACCAGAAACAATTAAAAACTGGAATAAATTTTCTGAAATGATTGATTGGATTGCATAAGGAAAAAGAATACATGAAACGAGGAGCGGTTATATGTCCTAGATGCAGAAAGAAAGAGGTCATTGTCATTGATCATATTTTGAAATGTGATCATTGCTTCTCAACTTGGATGTATAATGGATATGAAAGTGAAGTTGCAGAAAAGGAAAAAGAGAAACAGAAAACTGCTTGATATTATTATTATCGAGAGGATATAGATTTAATTTCTATATCCTCTTTTAATTTTTTTAGGAGATAACAATGAGAGTTTTAATTACTGTTGAAGGCGGATTAATTCAAAATATAATATCCGATCAAGCAGATACAGAAGTTTTAATTATTGATTATGACGGAAATGAAATGAATGTCCCCCAAGACAATGGAATGACATCAGAAGCATGGGTTGCAGATAGGGATGCTCATCATAACAAAGAAGAAGTAGATAAATATTTTGATTGGTATAAGAATGAAAAATCCAATGAAGAAAAAAATTTCCTAAGCACTATTTCTGATGAGATGGATGATATTGTTTCTGTGATGGGTGAAAAATGAAATATATTGCTGAATTATCATTAACAAAAAATCTAACATGGGAAATTGATGCTAATTCAATAGAAGAAGCAAAGGAAATAGCAAAGAGATATAAAAATGAATATCTGGATCACGGAGTTTTAACAGTTCAAGATATGGAAGTGATCTATATGTTGATATCAGAAAAGGGAGAGAATTAAAATGTCAACATCAGAGAAAATATTAGAAGAAAAAAGAAAAAGAATGATGCACCTCATGGTCTCAGATATTAATGAGGAAGAAAAAAAAGAATTTGAAAAATTGATATTGGATAAAGAATTAACAGAATATATAAAAGAATATAGTCTGAAATGGCTAGAAGAATTAAGAAATACTAATAGACTGAGTGAAAAAAATAGGAAGAGGTTGAATAATGGGTGAGATTAAAGATACGGATAAAATTAATGAAGGTTATGATTATAGATATATAAAAGTCATAGGATGTTCATATTGTCCTTTCCTTTATGGGTTGGCAACCGATCCTAACGGATGCAGATGGTGCAAGTTACAAAGCAAAATCGGGAATATGAAATTTATTGATGCTAATAAAACTCCTACCGAAAATGGATGTCCTCTTCCAGGTATTGGGCATTTTATGCCCGTAGCATAAAAGATAATTAATTCTCAAACACGCGCCCGTAGCTCAGCTGCATAGAGCATCGGACTTCTAATCCGGTTGTCGCAGGTTGGACTCCTGCCGGGCGCGCCATCTTTAACAAAGGAGACTATAGTGAAAAACAAAGTTGATGAATACGAAAAAATGATAAAAATATTAAATGAAAAAATAGAGTATAAAAATAATCTGAAAAATATTATTAAATATCTCAAGAATGGTATACAAATATCACATGGCATTAAAGAATTCAAAATCATATATTCACTTGGAACCAATGATCATTCTTTCACGATTAAAACTGAAAAAGAAAGAAAAGGTGTTTTAAATAATCTGAAAAATATTTACATTGAAGAATTTAAAGATGCAATATTATCAATAAAATCCTTGATGCGCGAAGTAAATAAAATGAAAGAGAAAGATTATGATGTGTTACATCCGGAAGATTGAGGCACGTCCTTATAAATGTTGGTTTGTTGCATTTACCTGCGATAAATGTAAAGATTTGAAAGGAAAAGGATTTAAAGTAACAAATAACTTTGAAAGACCAACAAAATATATTTGCTGGGAATGCGCCGATACAACAGAGCAAGCAGAAAATATAACTCGGGATCTCTTATATGGCCCAAGACCTAATCCACCAAAGAGGAGATAATATTCGTGTTCAAAGTAATTCTTACTGTTGAAATTGAAAAATATGTGTCCGATGATGTTATTAGTCCTAAAACAACCACAATGATTGAATTCTGCAAGGAATTTGCAAAAATGGGTGAATGGGATTTAAGCAAAATTAGTGCAATAGAAAAAGATATGGGGGCTGAATCTAATGATATCTAATTATGAAAAAGAAAAAGAAATCATAAATAAAACATCCATAGATGATGTTGAATATATGGAAAGAATGATGGAACTAAACAGGAGATATGGATTTACAGAAAAAGAATAGTGGAATGAATGAAAAGACAGAATACCATCTGTCTTTTTTTTGTCTATAAAACCACATATATGTTTATTATGTATAGTTTAAATTTCATTTTATTTTGTGGAGGATTATTTTGAAATTAGTTTTATGCTCAAAATGTCAAGATATTTTTAAATTAGAAAGAGAAACAAGAAAATGTAAATGTGGAAGATGCTATGGAAAATATGAAGAAGATGGATTGCATGCAATTGTCTCAAAAGATTGCATATGCATTGGGATAGATAACAATTCTATCGTTGAAGGATTAAGAAAATATTATTCCAAAAAAGATGAAAATTTAGGACCAGAAATAACTACATGGATTTTTACAAAAAAAGCAAAGAATATTAAATGGGAGGAAAGTGGAGAATGGTGAATATATTTATCTAATCTTTAAAACAGAGGAGGAAATATGTCATTAATGGATCTTTTAACATCGCCCGGTGATCTTTTTATCTTTACGTTTCTCTTGTGTTTCATTATCTATTTCAGCATGAAATTTATTGAAGAATTAAAAAAGGAGGATGAGGAATAATGTCCATCCCAAAACTTGTTAGAGTCATAGGACCAACTGAATCACACGATCCAAATGAAGAACCAAACATGGAATATTGTGGGTTGGTCGGGATTGTTGTTGGAACTTGTAAATGTCTCGATCAACACCAGATTGTTCAATTCAAGGGAACGAATGTGAAAGCAGAGTTTCCAAAAACATCCCTTGTAGAAATGGAGTGAGGAGAGTATGCCAGGGATTATCGAAGATATCTTAAAAGAAAAAATAACTGAACTGAAAGAACTGCAAGCAAAATGTTTAGATCAGGAAGAGTCGGAGGAATTACAAGCGGAAATAGAAGAAATTGAGAATGAATTGAAGCAGTTCAAACAAGACATGGGAGATCCGGATTTGTTTGGCGATGACGGAGATTTCCTTCTGGATGAGATGAGAAGATTTTCTAAGTAAAATTAACGGAGGAGTAAACATGGAACAAAAAAATTATGATTTCAAAAAAGACATGGAAGCAATGACTGAAATTTTTCACGATGTCATGCTGGAAGAATTATTGAAAGATCCATGGTGGAAAAAGAACATTTCTATTGTGGAGGACAAAAAGGAACAGATGATCAAAAACATGAAGGATCTAGCGGGGATCATTGAGACTGATGCTGACCACCCGGACAACGAATATTTTGTGTTAAGGTCGGCTATCAACTCCATGCTCCTATACAGAAAGATTGTTTCTGAGCGTATGCAGAAAGAGGAGGAGAAGGAAAGTTGCCCACTCGGGTTTGATCAAAATGGGAGATGAGAGAAATTGAAAACGCTGACATCAAATTCAACAGGATAGCCATGCTATCCTTTTTTTTGATTATAAAATATAAATATATGTTATATTTGTAATGAGTGTATTGGTTGTTTCAATCTATATACTTGTTATAAATTTTATTTTTAGAGGAAATGTATGAATTACATGCCTAAGAGAAAAAAGAAAAAAAAGTCTCCTAACGATCTCAGAAAACACACAGAGAAAAGATTAACGCAAAGATTTGGAATTAACGATGAACAAGAATCACAGAAAATACGTGCAACACTAAAAGACATAATACAAAATAAAAAATCTGAGTTTATGTATGACAAAGGAAGAATTTCTTTTCATTACATAAAAGAGATGGGGATAGAGTATGTAGTCGCATATGACAGAAATAAAAAAGAAATTGCCACGGTATTGGATACAAACTGTGGGCAATATAAAAGATGGAAAAAATCAAAGGATACCAACATCAACAGAAAAATAAGTACCACTGATTATCAAAATGTATAACGGAATAAAAAACTAGGAGGGAAAATGTTTACATTTGAATTCAAAGGAAAAGATACTGATATTCTGGGTGATCTCACAATTTCACTCGATGTTCAATTAAGAAATCCAGAAAGACACGATTATAATGTAGTAAAACAATCAATTCAAATTTTGATGAAAAGACTTCAGAAGATGATATTGAGGATTATTATAAAAAATGGAATGCGGAAAATGAGTTATAATCTTCTTGAAACAAAAAGATGTCCGGATTGCAAGGGAAAACTATTAATTGCTAATGAGAAATTAATCCCAGAAGCAGAATGGTTTTGCCCTACTTGTAAATTCTTTTTTGATAATGAATTGGAAATTATCGAGGAGGATTAAATGACCATTGAATTTGAAGAACAGATAAAGGAACTGACAAACAAATATGGTCAATTTTCAGACAGAGATATTGGACAAATTTGCATATGGATGCAAGATAATGGATGTCAAAAATTAACTCTTTCCGAATCTTTTGAGAAAATGTGTGAAAAAATAAAATGAAGGAGTAAGATTAACAATGGGTGAAGTTTTTATCGTGTATCATCCATCACATAGGATGGATTCTAACACATCCTTTCCTGCAAGAATCCTTGGTATATTCACAACTTCAAAAGAAGCGGTGCCATTTGCGGAAGAATATGCGAAGAATAATGGCTTTGAAAAAGATGAGTGGGATCGTTATTTTAGAGATACAGATACGGATGAAGATCCAATTCCAACCGAAATATACATAAAAATTGTTCCACTCAATAGTTCACTCCTTGATGAGCATATTTGGTTGTGAAAGGGATTGGTGAAGATGAACTGGAGATTATATAGAAGGAAATGAGGAGAAATAAATGAAAAAATGTGAATATGAATGTGGAGATGGTTGGATATCTATAATCGAAGAAGCCATTGAAAAGTTAGAGAAAGCAGATCCTGAAATTGTGATTGAACAGGTTAAAGAGAAATTTGGAGAATTGAGAATTTATATTGAATCTGTCAATGAGGAAACACGTGAAATAATTCGTTCTATAATCAATGAAGCTGAAATCAAAGCAAATAAAACTTGTGAATGTTGTGGTAAACCGGGTAAGCTTAGACAATCAGGTTGGTGGAAAACACTATGTGACGATTGTGATTCAAAAACACAAAAGTGAAGTGAGGAGGTGTTATGCTTGTTTCCTTAAAATTTTATGTATGTTCCCATTGTGGACAAATTGTACCCTTTCAACACAACTGTTGTTCACAATAGGAGGATTAATGTATAAAAATCCAATATACAGCCAAATGAATTTTTCATACAAAGAACTTAGTATAATTGAAGAAGCACTAAATCTTCGATGTAGGAATATTGAAAGAAAATTTAATTGTAGGGGAGGGGAATGTAAACACTGTAATATTTACAAAATCACTGACAAAATTTCAAAAGAAAGGTGTATAAGATCACAAAAAATTTTCATGAATTTTCATAATGACATTTTCGGTTGTCTTCCTTAATAAAAAATGTAAGGTGATTTTATGAAATTTGAATTTGATTCACCCTTGCTTATCGCAACGTTATTTTCCATCTGTTCTGTCGCATACTTCTTCCAGAAAAATTATTCCCTTGGATTTGAGGCAATTCAAGCTGCTGCACTCTTCGGAATTCTTAGTGCAGTGAGAGCAAAGAAGTAAGCATAAAGAAATGAAAAGAGAGAATAACATAGAATTATTCTCTCTTTTTTTATATTTAAATTTCTTCTTCTATTTTATGTTTCTTTTTCCTATCATATTTTTTCTTGTCCTTGAATTTCTTTGTGGATGGCAAAATATATTCATCTCTTGATTGTTTCTTTAATATTTTAACAATATTTATTTTTTTATCTTTAGACATAATATTTCTCCATAAATAATATTTTATTTTTGTTCCATTATCTTAAAAACAAACAAGCATATATCCAATCAATATTCCTATATAATCAAAAGCAATATCCCAAATATCACATGATTGTCTTCCAATATCCAATATCTCTTTGAATATTCCCAATCCAATCGTTATTAACAAAGCAATTTGAATATTGCTAAATTTACTAATAACAACCACGAGCAATATAGAAATAATTAGGTGCAACCATTTATCAATTCCATAAGTGAAGTTAGTGATCATAAAAACAATATCTCCTTTCAATTTTTTTGAAGAGTTAAAATACATATATAAATTATATGTTAAGAGAAAAAAATATATTTTGGAGGTAGAATTATGAAGTTAAATGAGAATGAATTATTGGCTATTGATCTTTTGAAAAACAAGGTTCTTTTAAGTCTTGAAACCTATGACGGCACTGAAGAAACAGAAAAAGAATATAAGACTGCAATCAACAATCTAAACAAATACTTGGATGGAACATTTAAATCCATCCAAGCAAAAATAAATATCATAGATAAATTCAAAAGAATCAGGGAAGTAAAAGAAAGAGAAATCCCAATGTTTTAAATATATTAAGATCTAGGATAATTTAAATCCTAGATCTTTTTATTTATTTTTAATTTTATTCTTCTTCCTTCAATTCATCTTTAAATAATTCAATAATTTCCTTTTCAATATCTAGATTATATCCTGTCAAAATATCATAATTTTTATCCAATGTATACGTGCAGTCTAATATCCACTCTTTCATTTTAACATTTTTATTTTTCATCAGTATCCTCCTTTTTTAAATCACAATTAAATTCCAAAGTAATGTTCAAACAATCCTTATCTCCTGTAACTTTGGATTGCCCATAATTAAAATATTTGACTTCATATATATTTCCTTCATTATCAACAACCAGCCAATCAAAATAATCACCATTGGATAAAATAATTAATTTGGCGGGATTTTCTTTGAATACTATATCCTCAATCTGGTAATATTTCTTATTATTTTTTTCTAATAATTCTTTATTTCTATGATTCATATCCCACCATTTTTTTAATATCTCTATAGCAGGATCCTGTGAAAATTCTGTAAATTCTACTTTTAAATTCATATCATTCTTTGGAGTATAAACTCCGGTTCCACCATCCGGAGGAAGAATAACTTCATCATCATCCGGTCCATGTATTGGCTGATATCCTTCGTATTTATATGTCATATTTTCCTCCATGTATTGATTTATATCTGTTCTAAAAAATTCAATTTATTTATTTTTTTATGTATCTAAAAATCACATATATTAATTTAATGATAGAACTTTTTTATCTTATTTTTTGGAGGATATTTTTATGGAGAATGTAATTATTGGTTTTTTTATTTTGATACTGATCTTATTTTCCATATTTATTTTGAATATAATATCGAGTGCAGAGATAGGTAAAATGTTTAAGGAGAATGGAGAGAAAAAATGAAGAAGCTTGAGTGGCATGAGGTAAGATGTAATGACTGGGACGGCGTGATTGGCAAAACTATTTTTTTTCAGATTTCTCGCTCTGTAGAAGAAGTAGGATATTTAGCTTGTAGTTATATACCTTGTGGGAAAGATCACAACGAGTTTGATAGTTTCGACGAGGCGAAGGAATGGTGCCAGAAACAACTTGATATGCTTATATCTATTTTGAGTTAAATTAAAAGTATGAGAGGAGGGATCAAAAAATGAAAGAAGAAAAAGTAACTAAGAAAAGTTTTATTAAAATGATTCAAGAATTTATAAATAAAAATTTTGGACTTAAAAATCCATATCAATTATTGAATAATGAAGAAAATATTTTATGGGAAATATATAATAAATATTGCCCAACTAGAATTTATCAATGCTCTTCATGTGGGAAAAAACAAGAAGAAAATATATTCACGTGTTATCATAGATATTATGATAAAGATTATGAAAGATATTATACTCGTGATTATGTTGTAAAAATAGGTGGTGATGAATATTTGAATCATATATTTTGGCAATACATTCTCAATACATTTGAAATTAAAGTGCGATTTGATGAGGAAATATTTTCTATTTTTGAAGCAGCATATGTTCCTAATATGGCAATCTGGAATTATTTAAGAGATATTTATAATCCATTAGAAGCTAATAAATCAATGCAGATAATTTCTGTATCTATAAGCACAACTAAAAATCATCATGGAAGTAAAAACCCATATCAGAAATATCAATCTGATAATGATCTACCTGCCATACAAAAAATGGGATTAGAATTCAATACACCGGAAATAATAGAATTAAGGAAAAAATCAAAAGATATATTGCGCACCATATCAAAATTAGAACAGGAACATGTTTGTATCGTAGAAAATATAAACCGCAAACCACTTGAATATTTGTTGTCAGGAAGAGACAATATGTGAAGGAGAAATAAGTAAATGTTAAGAGAAACAAGAATAACAGTGCAGTTTTGAATTCACATACAGCCATAATCCAGAGTTTAGTAAATTCACGGAATATAATACTATCAAAGGAAATATATGCTCAGTTTGTTTACTTAAAATCTTGGATGTTATTCGGGATCAATAGGAGGAAGAGTGTCAAAGAGAATACCGATCAAAGATGTGAAGGCCATGTGTGTAAAATGTGGGTTCACTCATTGTGTCGCATATGGATATGACGGATATAATGAATTTGTTGCAACATATGGCAAGACAATAGAACAATGTGATGAAGCTGCTAGAGCTGGAAATTGGATAAAGAAACAACTTGGTTGGAAAAAATTTATAGATACTGAACCATCCAGAGTGAAAGCATTGAAGAATAAGATTAAAGAATTGGAAGCTATGCTTCATAGTAGAAATGCAAGAATAATTGAACTTGAAGATCGGCTTGAAGAAGAATGGGATGTTCATGGCTGGATAGGAGGATAAATGTTTTCTACCGTTATTGCTTTTGTTTTTATATTTATCTGCATATATCTACTCATAATCATCAATTCAAAAAATAAAGAAATAAATAAACTAGAAATAACAATGAAAGAAAATAAAGGAATATTAGTTGAAGAATCAAAAATAATAGGAATAAATAAGTCTGATTTTTCATTTTCGAAAGAAGAATATAAATATTATTTAAGTAAAAATGGTATAATGACACATATATCGTCAGATAAAGATCTTAATTTAAATCTTGATGATGAAGTATACTTAGTGTTATTTAAAAAATGAAAGTGGAAAGGAGAAGAAAATAATGAAAAATTATGAAAAGCGATCGCCGACAATTTTCAATATAATACATCTGATTGCAATTCTTATTGAAGCAAAATTCTATTTGATGATCGAGTTATTTAAAAATAAAGCATTTATTGAACTGATCGGTTGCTGCATTATATTCTCTATTATGCCTTTATTTATTTTGGGTGTCTATCATCTAGCCCAAAACGAATACCTTTACTTCCCCAAGATGATAGCTGCTTTTAATTTATGCATCAGCCTATTGTTAGTATTAACGTTCAAAGCTAGGAATTCTTGAGGTATAATTCCAAAGGAGAAGCTGATGCATAATAAAGGTTTACTGACAAGAGTTAAACGTTATTTACATCCACAAATGTATTGCCGTGCTATGTTATGGGAAAAAGAAAGTGAATATTGCAGAACATGTGGAAGATGTATGCAATTCGAATATTTATTGAAACTTTTGTCTATTGGTCATCCATCATATTCAAGAATTGATTTAGCATATGGCTGGGCATACTTCAATTTAAATCCTTGTGATGGCCCCAGTGATAATTGTCCCAATATGAATACTGCCGGGTGTGGTGTATGCCCATTTATGGAAACAAACACATGTGAACAATTGAAAGTATACCGTGATCTTTTATCGTTTATGAAAATTAAGGAGAAGAAAATATGAAAACAATGTTTACGACGCAGCTGATATGTGACTCGTGTGAAAATCCACTGGAACATATAGCAGAATACAATGACAAGCAAGATCTGATGACTATCCGTGTAAAGCCATGCGTTCATTGTTACAATAAACAAGAAATTATTTGTAATGACTGTGGGCATGTTCTTAAAATTAGAGATAGGGATCAATCTATTAATGAATATATCGTATACCAGTGTGAGCACTGCAAAAAGGAGGATTGAAAGGAGAAGATATGAATACCGAAATTAAAAACAATGAAAAGATAAAAGAAAAAAAATGTTGGTGGCATGTGAAAGTAGATGATATCGATGATTATACACATGGTACTAAAAAAGATGCAATAAATCATGGAGAAAATATAGTAGAATCATTATATAATTATCCACCTGAAGATATCAAAATACATATTAAAAAAGAAATTCCGTCTATTGAGTGGATGGAAAGTGAGATATCTGAGATTGAAAGACATATGAAAAATTGTCAACAGACACTGAAATTTTTTAAGAAAACATTGATGAAATTAAATCTAAAGTAAGAAGTTGGAAAACTCATTATAATATCTAAGTGAAAGGAGAAGAAAAAATGTATTACCCGTGGGGAAATAGAAATGAGAATAATGTTAAGGGAGAAACGAATAATAAAAATGTGGAGGATAATAAAATAAATAATGCGGAAGTGGGAAAATTGGGATTTGTTGGAGTGGATAATGATGGTAGCGTGTGGTGGTATTCAGAAAAGCCAGTTTGGGATGATGATTGCAGATATGAAAATATGAATTTGGCATGTAATGAAACGGGCCAAAAAGTTCGTTTACAAGATCCCAACCACAATTATAAAGATAAAGCAGGTTTATTAATTGATCTTAACACTTTAACTCATGAGTATATGAGGAGGAGTGATAGATGAAAATGAAACGAATCAGGATGGTTCCCAAAATAATTGACAGATGTTATAATTGTGGTGATTGGAGATACGAATCAGTGTACGACAAGGATGGAAAATATGAAAGAACAATGGCAGTGTGTAATCAGATAAACAAATTTGTATTTCGTGGATCAGTAGCTGTTGATTTAATAGATTTTGCCAATAGTCCGCTTATTCACCCGGATTGTCCACTTCCGGTGTTTAAAGAAAAATGATAAAATATCCAAGAACATACCATCTTCCATTCAGTCAAGAAATACACTCGGATGACAAAACACATATCAATCCAGAATTTTTTATAAACAAACCAATAATAATAACAGAAAAATTAGATGGTGGGAATTGTTGTTTGAATGATGGAAAGGTATATGCCAGATCTGTTAATAGTGAAACAAATTGTCCATCATTTAACTACATAAAAAATAAACATGCTTGGAAGACATTGGAATGCAAAGATATATTTTACTATGGTGAAAATATGTTTGCTAAACATTCAATAAAATATACAAAATTAACAGATTATTTTTATATATTTGCTATACTCAAAGATGACATGTGGCTTCCATGGGAATTGGTCAAGGAATTATCATATGAGAAACAATGGAAAACTGTTCCTGTTTTATATGAAGGAAAATTTAATACAATAAAACAGTTGCAAGAATGGATGGATAAATATATATCTTATCCAGGAACATATAGCAATGAAACGGAAGGATTTGTTATAAGAATTTCTGATAGTTTTTCATTCAATGAATTCTCTTTGAATGTTGCCAAATATGTAAGAAAAGGCCATGTTCAAACTGATAAACACTGGTCTAAGAATTGGATTCAAAATTTACTGATGGATGGTTAATTATGTTAATAATAAGTGTGTTTCTAACAATAATACTTTTTTCTATGGTTCTTAGTAACTACATAGACGACGCAAAACATATCGTGTTTGGGATATTTTTAATAATTATGGGTTTTTATTCTTACAATTACAATACTCAACATGCCACATACAGCTGCGCAACATACCAAACAAACACATTTAAAGATATTCCTTCTAAGAATATTTATACAGTGCGAGTTGTTCGAAAAGAAATAAAGAATGATATGGATGTGTACACACACTATATATTAAT
>Ga0265297_10006027_pt1 | contig 17937 bp, 21 predicted proteins | sample Munlanlwell13791_FD_192502 | JGI IMG/M metagenome (GOLD analysis project Ga0265297, IMG submission 192502) | Leachate microbial communities from a municipal landfill in Southern Ontario, Canada - Leachate well 137-91 | ecosystem: Engineered > Solid waste > Landfill > Unclassified | place...
GGATTTTGACTGATCCGCCATTTTCTCCTAACGCTTTTTCTAACACACCGCCAGCCGTAGCCTGCTCTTTTGTGTTAAATGTTTTGATGGTTCGGTTAGTCTTATCATTTTCCAGCGCCCATTTTTCCTTCTTTTCATCAAACTCCAAAGTGTATTTCTGTAGTTTAGCCATGCTATTCTGATATCGTTTATTTTATAACTGGAATATGCTATCCTGATAATTGTGAGGTTATCTTTTTACGGATACGACCTGGCATTTCCAGGGGAACGGGGTTCGACGAAGCCCCGTTTTTTTATTTGCTATGGATTATTATAGCAAAGCAGATTATGATTTGTCAACAATTTGACGCTTTGGATTTCTATTGACACAAAGATTGGACTGCTCTATAATGAAGGCAATAATAACGTGGCATAATTCTATGCATTATATCCAACAAAAAATACTAAGCTTTGCCGATAAAATAAACCTTAAAAGGGACGGCTTGAGGCAAATAGGTCGCCTTGTTGGCGAATCCCACCCATTTGCGATTTCTTACCATCTCAAAAAATTAGAGGAAAATGGCTTTATTAAAATTGATAAGAAAACTGGCGACATTAGGAAAATTAAAGGATCAAAAGACCTGGGCGGAAATTTTATAGCTATACCTGTTTTGGGCATGGCTAATTGCGGTGATCCTACTATCTTTGCCGATGAAAAACTTGAGGGATATATTAAGGTCTCAAAAAGTATTATTAAAAATGGAGACGGAATGATTGCGATTAAAGCCTCTGGTAATTCAATGAATAAGGCGAATGTTAATGGGCAAAATATAGAAGATGGAGATTACGTTATTGCCGATTCAAAAAAACAGCCCCGTAATGGCGATTATGTTTTGGCGATTGTCGATAATTGTGCAGGCATTAAGAAATTTGTTTTAGATTCAAAAAATAAAGTTGTGTCGCTGATATCAGAATCCACTGAAAACCATCCGATTATATTTATTCACGAAAAGGATAGGTTTTTAATAAATGGCGTAGTTAAATATGTAATCAAAAAGCCAATCATGAAGTGGAGCTAATTAACTTCGTAAAAAAGACAAATATGATTTATAAGAGGGATTCGAATTAATTTTATGGCAAACGATACGCTAAAAAGAAAAATATATGCGGATAAGATAGCGGAAGAAATTGAAAACCACTATAACTCTAAAAACAATAGCGGACGCAGTGATAATATAGTATTCGCAATTTCTGGAAAATGGGGCGAAGGGAAAACCGAATTATTAAATTTACTTGAGCCCAATCTGGTTGAAAAGGGTTTTACAGTAGTCCGTTTTAATCCATGGCAATATTCCCACGAAGACATTTCTCTTAAAAGGTCATTTTTACGTATTGTAAAGGAAAAAATTGGTGATGATTCAGTTGATTTAACCGATCTGTATTATGACCGCACTAAAACGATAATAGATTGGAAGTCTTTTGTATACCCACTTATTAAGATTTTTCTAATAGTTTCATTTATTATTTTTTTAGTTGTTCCTGCTCTCTTTAATGTTCCGATCGACCAATGGTGGAACAACGTAGCCAATGCATTAAAAAATGTTTGGGGTTCTGGTATCGGAGGGGCTTTATTAACCGCCCTTGTTATTCCATTACTAATAAAAACAATCGTTGTCAGCAGCCGCGCAGCTCAAATAACCACCGCTGAAGAATTTGAAGATAAATTTAAGGAGTTATTAAGTGGTAAAACAAAAATAGTAATTTTTATAGACGATCTTGATAGGTGCACATCAAAAACAGTTAAAACCGTTTTAGACTCGCTTCGCACTTTCTTTTCTCATCCAGAATGTTCGTATGTTATAACAGGTGATCATACGGTGATCGAGCGATATGCTGCCGAAGAACTCAATCCTAAAAAAGATGAATTTACTGGAAAAGATATTGAGGAAGGCAGGCGATTTTTAAAAAAATTGTTCGACGTTTACTGGCGCTTACCACTCGCCACGCCAAAAGTCTTTAAAGAGTTTATAATAGACGAAATCAAAAAATCAAATATTGCATTGAATGAAGCTCAAGATAAAAATATTAAAAACTTTTTATTAGATGATGGCTTTTTTGAAAGGAATCCGAGACATGTTAAAAGATTTATTACCGCTTTAAAATTCGCTCTTGAGAGTGTAAAGGCACAATTAGAAGAGTTAAATCAAGGAAATAATACTGAAGATGATGACATAAAGGATCAGAAAAAGTCTATTCAAGAGATACTTGATAATCCTGATCTCTTGGCAAAAGTTTTGCTTATTCAAGAGAAATTTTATCCAGTGTACGAAAAATTAATTTTATACCCAGCTGAAATTATTAATCATGAGAAAATGCTTCGTGGCAACAATAAGCCCGAGGAATTAATGATTGGCGGTAAAATTGTATTAGAAATTTTAGAAAAAGACATTGAGTCTTTAAAGAATTATGCCAGCCTTATAAATCTTGATCCTGAATTTACTGACACTTATAATTCTACAATTTACGATCCCACAAATTTTATAGCTTTTTCTGGAGCAACTGGCTTACCCAGTTTAAAAGGGCCTGATGAAGCAAATTTCCCGCAGTATTTAAAAGCTGGTCAGCTCATTGAAAGATTGGGGTCAAACCTTGAAGCTGTTCCGAAGGAAAAAAGAGAGCGTTTTGCACAGAGAGCTCTGCAAATTTTTGACGATAAAGCCACGGTTGAACAGGAAAAAATAAATATAATTAGTGAAAGCTTGAAGGAGGCACTTCGATTGGATGAGTGGACAGCGAAACTCGAACAATGGGAAGAAAGATTGTTTACCTTGCCTGCACTACAACAAAACACTTTAGCTAAAGATTTCTGGACTGCCGCACTTCAAAAATCACCAGATCTTTTATCAAAAATAAAAACCGAGCGGCCTCAATATTTTGAATTATTATGGCCAATTTTCGAGTCTATGGATGAAGCGAGCCTCCACCCAAACGCTAAGTCGCAGTTAGAAAATATTCTTAAGGATGTTGTTGGTGCGCAACCATTAAACCTAAATGGGTTAAAAATTTATCTCGATAAATTTAGTTCTAAAACTCTTGAAGAAGAAATGAATATTAAGTTAGTTGATTTGCCAACCGCTAAAATATACTATGAGCACTGCCAAACATTTAAAAGCCCTGATAGCCACATTATCAAAATAGTTTGGCTTAAAATAAAGAGCTTCGTTGAAGATTTCACGAATATTGATTGGGTAAAAGCTAATCGTGACTTTATAAAATCAATAAATCTATTCGATAGCGTAAAAGGAAAAATTTCCCAGTGGGCTAAAGATCAAAAACAATTTGTTAAAATTGTTAGCATTAAAGGTGATTTGGAATTTTCAGAACAGAATAATGAAACAATAAGGAACCGAGCCGTAGAGTTGATTAGCAAATCAGCTGATCTGCAATTTATTGAAGATGGAAATGTTCAGGCATTATTAGATAAAGAATCCAAGCAAAAAATCTTCGAGAGTTTAACCGAAATTCTTTCAGATAATAGTGAGTCATTAGAAAAACGCAAAAAGGCTGGCACTCTACTTGGTAAGAATAATAACCTCTGGAATGGTATAGATATTAACGATGCCTATAGTTCGCTCAAACAAATAAAGAAATTAAAACTTGGTCGAACGGCTGACCTAAGAGATTTCCCTAAATCTATTTTAGATTCTTGGGGATATAATGATACTGAAAAAAAAGAAAGTGAAAAATCATAAAAATCGGGCTCAATAATTAATTATGGATGGAAAAAACGAAAAATAGAATTAATTTATGAAGAGTAAAAAGCCTAAAAAGAAAGAACTTAAAATAACTGCTGAAAGTTCCTCTTTGCCGAAAGAAGAAAAGAAGGAGTTATTGTGGAATGTTTTGATATACTTTTTGGCGATAACCCAGAAAAGAAAAATAAATTATGAAATTGAAAAACTATATTATTAAAAATAAAAATTTATGAAAATAATCAAATGGTCAGCTCGAATAATCGCATTGTGTATTTTGGTGTTCGCTTTGCCGTTTTATTTTGGCTATGGCAATCCCTTGCCGTTTGCTAATCCGAATTATTCTCTGTGGGAGAATGTTGCCTTATCTATGATGCCGTTGGTTTTTATCGGCTTGGCTTTGGGTTGGAAATATCCGAAAGTTGCAGGCTGGCTTATCATTATCGCGATTGCAATCGGCTTTATTGTCGGGCTTTTGACAGAAGCAAATCTTAGCATTAATTTAGCCGTGCCTATCATTCCAGGAATTTTGTATTTGATGGGTGGGTGTAAAAGACAATTAATATGACTTTTGAACATTTTTCAAAAAATAAAAAGGTTTTGTTTGCTACCGCCCTCATTATTTTAGTGATTGGAATTTTTGCATTTATGTATTCTCCCGTTATTTTTCAGGAGGGTAATCCTTGGCCACAAATCAAAGGGATTATTCAATTAAAATTTAGTGATGCGGACATAGTCCAATTGTCTGGTTCGGATAATAAGTTCATGACTGAAAGCAAGAACGGGATGATGATACATAATTTTATGAAAACTAAGGGGTATGAGTTTACAGAACAAATGGGATCAGGTTATTTTTTCAAGTCCCCGACAGGACAAAGTGCAGTTGCTACTCACAAATATTACAGCCGCTTTTACTCGCTTTGGAATATCACGGAGTATGCTGAAAATAAGGAGCGCGGTCTGGCTGAGGAATTAAGGGATTGTTTACCCAAAAGCGATCTTGCCAGCCATGAAAAATGTAATGAACTTTTAAAGCAAATCACTGACTTTGATTCTTGTGTTGAGGTAGGATTTCAGATATTAAAATCCAATCCAGCCCAGTGTCAAACAATTGATGGAAGAATTTTTATCCAGGAAACAAATAGCACCTGGGAGCAAGCGTTATTGGCCGTTAATAACTGCGAGGTTGAAAAAGTTTTTCAGACTCATAGCAGATTAGTAACCCTTGCACTAAAAAATGGAAACAGGTTAACTGCCAGAGAACCGCAGATAGACGATATTATTACTATAGTAAGAGCATCCGAATCAAAATGCGGTAAAATTCCAATAGGAACAGAATAATTAAAAATAAATAATCATCATAAATAGAAAATTATATGACTTTAAAAATTAATATTATTAAACAAAATTTATGGTTCTATTAAATATTCTAATAGCTTGTTTCTTAATAAGCATATGCGTCTGGTTAGCCATTTTATTTTTGTTTTTTAAGAAAGAAACTCTTTCTAAAATAACAATGTTTTTAGTATCCCTTTCGGCAGGAGCCTTGATTGGAGGCGCTTTTTTACATTTATTGCCAGAAGCTTCCGAAGGAATGGAAGCAGAAAAATTATTCTTTGTTGTGCTGTCCGCTTTTGTTCTTTTCTTTCTAATTGAAAAGATATTCCACTGGCGTCATTGTCATAAAGAGAATTGCGAAGTTCATACTTTCGGCTATATGAATTTAGTCGGGGACTCTTTGCATAATTTTATTGATGGACTTGTAATCGCAAGTGTTTTTATGGTTGATTTCAAATTAGGTATAATAACAACCCTCGCCATAGCTTTGCACGAGATACCGCAAGAAATTGGTGATTTCGGTGTTTTGATTCACGCAGGATTTAATAAGGTAAAAGCATTAGTATTAAACTACATTGTTGCGACAACGATTATCTTGGGCGGTGTTGTTGGGTATTTCGCTTCTTTTTATATCGAAGGCGTAATGCCGTATCTTTTGCCAATCGCCGCAGGTGGGTTTATTTATATCGCCGCTTCTGATTTAATGCCAGAAATACGGAAGGAGAGCAATTTTAAAAAATCAATTATGTCTTTTGGCATATTTCTATTAGGAATTGTTTTTATGTATGCCGTGAAATTTTTGGAACACTAAATATTTTATCGTAGGCAAATCTCGCCGTTATATTAAAATGAGGGAAGATGCCCTTTTTTTAATTATATATTGACACGAGATAGTTATGGGTATATATTCAATATAGAGGAGGATAATAAAGGTCGCTCCCCTGATATTAGAAATATAATATATAAAAATATGCCAAAATTAGACGGAACAGGCCCTTCTGGGCAAGGCCCAAAAACAGGCAGAGGAATGGGTAATTGCAGTGGAGGTAAAGGATTAGGCTGGGGCAGAGGATATGGATGCGGGTGCGGAGGCGGATTTTTCGGCAGGATGTTCTATACAAAGGAAGAAAGGGCAGAATTATTAAAGGAGAGAGAAGCAATGTTGGAAGGAGAACTAAAAGCAGTTAAGGAGGAATTAGCCGATAAAAAGGGGCAAAAATAAAAGAAGGCCGAGAACCCAGCCTTTCCTTTCGGGAAGGCTGGGGAAGCCTTCTTTAACTAAAGAGTATCAATTTATTCAATTTTTTTCAATAATTATGCCAAGACCAAGACTTTGCAGAAGAATACAATTTAATCCGAATATAACATATTTTAAGCCTCAGGGCGTGCCAATGAGAGAGCTTGAGATAATAGAATTAACCGCCGAAGAAGTGGAGGCTTTGAGATTGAGAAATGCCGAGGATTTGGATCAGGAAGCGGCAGCTAAAAAAATGAACACATCTCAGAGCACTTTTCAGCGGATTTTATCTTCGGCTTATAAAAAAATCACAGAAGCTTTGATAGAAGGTAAGGCAATAAAGATAATAAAATAAGTTCTAAATATCTATAAATTGGCTGCGAACAGCCCTTATTAAGCGGAGCAGAGCGGTGAAATCGGACTTAACAGAGGTTAAAACCTCTGTTTTTCCTTTCAAATCGTCATTTTTCTCCGGTTCGAAAGTGGCATTTACCTTTGGCACCCATTTTGTGAGAAACTCGAACGCCAGCGTATAATTAGGCGTTATTTTGTTCTCGCCGAGCTCCATGCCAGAAAAGACATAACTTAGCAGCAATCTCTTGTCTTCGGTTGTTGCCTTAGGGCTTTCATAGATCGCCCTGGCCTTACAAGCGAGCTCGTGGATGGCGTATCCGGCCTCGTAATACTCTTTCTGGCCCTTGCCTAGCCTCTCTAACTCTCGCGTGGCGCATTCTTTGTCGTTTATGGCCCCATTCATCGCCTTCTCGCATATTCCAGCCGGCATGCGGCCATCCAGCTTATCATTATAGGCCATTTCTAATCTTCTGTCGGCCGTAGTAATGATTCTCATATACTCTTCTTTTTTTCGGTTGTTGTATCTAATTTCCTCAGCATGGTCCTCTTTTAATGCTTCTTCCAACCATTGCATGATTCGGATATTTTTAGGCGCAACCTTGTCAAAGTAGGGGAACAATTGTTCTTCGGCTTTTTCCTGGCGAAGGCAGCCATGTTGGGAGCAATTTTTGAAATGATTGCAGTTTCCGTACCAATGACCTTTTTGCATATACCAGCTTATTATTCCGCCACACTCCGCGCATTTGATTTTAGCTTTGAACACAGGTAAATGTTTTTTGAATTGAGGGGCCGAAGTTTTTCTCGATAATTTTTCTTGCACCATATCAAACAACTCCTTGGTAATCAATGGTTCGTGCCTCCCCTGGTAGATTGTTCCATTCCAAAAGATTTTTCCGAAATAGAAAGGATCTGAAAGATATCCATGAATCCGGCTCCTGCTTAATTTGGCGCCGTTTCTTCCCCTTAATCCTTCTCTGTGCATGATATCAATCAGTGCCTTTAGGGAGTGGTTTCCGTTTGCATAAATCTCAAACATTTTCCTAACCAGTTGTCCGGTTTTTTCGTCGATTACGTGGATTTTGCGCCCCTTTTCGCCGATGGTTTTATATCCCAGAGGAGGCTTTGTCGGTAGCCATCCTTCCTTGATTTTTTCTTTCTGTCCCTTTTTAACTTCCTCAGAGAGGTTATTAGTGTAAAATCTTGCTATAGCTACTTTCATATCCCATACAAGATTCTCGTGGGCCTTAGTGTTCTGATTCAGAATAAACCCTTCTTTAATAAAATGAACCGACCGTTTCGGATCTTCTTTGACCCATTCGTCAATCAAATTAGCGTCTTTAAGATTACGCGTCAGTCTGTCGATCTTTTCGCAGAGGATCGTCGGTATTTTATTTTTAGTAGCGTATTTCAACATCTCGTTGAAAGTTTTACGGATTTGTTTACCGCTGGCCGACTCCGATATTTTATAGAATTTATCTACTGTAAGGCTCTTATTGTTAGCATATTCTTTTAGTAGATTCTCTTGGGCCTCTAGAGAATAGCCGGTTTCCTCCTGTTCTTTTGAAGAAACTCTACAATATGCTACAGCTTTGTTATCGTTAGTTTTGATAGTCATATTTATTTTTTATTTTGTTAATTTTAACCTTTTTGCTTCATTTACACTATGCCGCGAACAACGATTAAGTCAACTTGATTTCGTTATCCGGATGACACGCGTTCTCGTCGATCTTTGTTTGGTTAGTTTCCTTCTCTTGATGAAGCATTCTCGCCAATAGGTTGAAATAACCCAAAAGTCCTTCGGCCAATTCCGTAGCCTCTCTTATACTCAAGTCTTTCCCGTAGTCTTCCCTAGTGATTATTTTTAATTTTTCTATCAATCTTTGGCCGATCATCGAATTATATATTTATATCCAGTCAATTTCCGATTCAGGGGCATTGAATTCAAGCCAGCGTCCGCCGTCTCCAGGGATAACCCACCATTTGCCTCTTTTATCTCGTCTCATTTCCGCTCCCTTGTAGTAAGGTTTCAATTTTTTATAGAAGGAACCCCTTTCCTTTTGTGTTTCATTGCTATTGTGTTTCCTTACTATAGAAGTCCTTGTAGTAAACTCCTGAAGTTTAGCCTGTAAACCTTTGAGATTTATATGGTAAACTTCAGAAAATTCTTTTAGCGATTCTTCGTTAATTGATCTCCAGCAGTCTTTTTTAAGAAGGAAATATCTATTCGTACAATGCGATCCCACCCTTTTCTTTTTGATAATTTTCCAAAATTCAAGATACTTGATACTATCAATTGCTTTATTCCTACCTATACTTAATTCTTTGGTTATTTTCTTTACAGACGGCCAACACTTTTGTTCTTTGTTGGCATAACGACAAAGAGAGCTGTAAACGCCAACCGCATAAATCTCAAGAAATCTTGCATAACCATTTAAGAATTTATCGTCCATGATAAATCTGCCTTTTTCCCTTAAGTCCCTTACTTCAAATTTTTCTTGGTTATTGTTATTCATTTTTGTGTGGGTAATTAAAATAACCTATTTATTCGCTGTATATTCGGTTTTTTAACATTTTTATATTATCGAAGAACGATCGTGCTTTAACTTTCAGCTTGTCGGTCCAGTAATCGTCCATGACCTTTTCAATGCCGGTTGCTCGGCGAAAAACGAACTGGACCTTGCGTGGATTTACTTTGTCTAATATAACCACCTCAAAACCCGCCGTGACAAGCGATGCCGCGACGCCTAAATCAAATGTGTATAAAGGATTCGTGAAATCTTCGGTATCTTTATTTGTTTGTAATTTTTTGGTCATATAATTTCGAATCTGATATCTCCTAAGTTTATTAGAGCACGCAAAAAATCACCCTTATTTGGGTGATTTAATAGTGAAAACTTAAGAGAAATTATTTCCCTTTGATCCGCTTTCTTACGGCGGACATAGAAATAGAAAGCTCGTATTGACGAATGATTTCTTGAAATATATTTTGGTCATCTGCGCCAGTCTTTTTTCGAGAGTTGTAAAAATTGATCATCTCTTCAGATTTCTCTAAGTTTCTTTTGGCCCTTGCCGGTTTCCCTGGTAGGTATTTTCTCCTATTTTTGTATATTCTATACTGGTCTTGGTCGATTGTTTTTTTGAGCTCGTCTTTTGTTGTGTCTGCGTCGTATGTGATTGACTCCTCAAACGCTCCATCTATCGATCTTCTTGTGCTTGACCATCTTATTCCAGAAGCCGCGGGGATGATACGATTAAATAAAATTAGTTCTCTGACGGCCTTTTCGTATCTTCTGGGTAGGTCCCATTTTGTCAGGGTCTTATTTACCGCCGCGGAAATTTCCTCCCAATTTGAGGCGCTTACTCTTTCCCATTCGTCGTAGTCTTTTCTGTTCGTTGAATTTCTGAAAAACCAATTTTCAAACTCTGGACTGAACCCGAAATTCATATTGTCATAGCTTTCGTTTAGTTCTAAATCAAACTCTAACTCTGTTTTTGCCCCCTCCCTTTTTTTGATAATAAATCCCCTATTTTCAAAAGGCATCTTGAGCTCTTTTCTGAGCTGCATTACAAACTTTTGATTATCAAAGTTCTTAATTGCCCACTGATGTCGTAGATCTTTTGCTTCTCTTTTTGCTTTGTACACTTTTTCTAATGACTTCGGCTTTTCTGGCTGCTGGAATCCCAACAGAAGCTCTTTCAGTGACACCAGATCTCTAAGCTCATAAGTTTTTCTTGTAAAGCCAATCCTAAGAAGTAATTTTCTAGTAATGGTTCCCTCCTTCTCCCTATATCGCTTCAGAAGAGGGGTTTTGTTACATTCAGACAAAAATTGTTCGGTATCCATTGTTATAGTAATGTAGTTTAATCTTAATTGTGATTTTATTTTATGTTGTCATATTTTTTATTGTTGTTCAATAACACAAAAACAACCCTCGCACAATAGACTCTTGCAACGAGAGATTTTTTTATTTTGAACAATTTTCGCTACCCACCTCGTATTCGCTACCTCGATAATTTTTTTCGCAAATATCTAGGCCTATAAGAACCATTCCGCGAGGCCATTTAGAATAAAATGGAATAACCTTAATCGTGGTAGTACTATTAAGGTTTCCTATTTGCTTGAGCTCCGCGACAGATAAAGCGGGATTTTCAACGGGATAATTACCAATAAAGAAATATTTTACGGGCTGGTCGGGATCTATATAGCTATATGTTAAATCATTACCACAAACCATCATTTCGCAATCGGATTGTTTGTAAAATACATCATACTCGGTTATTCTCATCCCGCGGCGAGCTGGTACATCCTCTGCATAAAATCTTTGCATTTGATTATCAACAAATCTAAAGCGCTCAGCTTTACCGTCTGATAGTTTGTGTATCGCAGTTGGATTCCCAAGGATTTTAACAATTTGATTATGAGATTTATTCATTAGCGTTGGGATATCCCATAGCATCTTAATTTCTTTTTTATTATTATCCGAATAATTTTTAGGTGGCGCAGATGGTTTAACGGCGGAAAGAATCAATACAAAAATTATACCAAAAAAGAGCAGTGCCGCCCCAAAGAGCCGTTTGCCATGTTTTCTTTTAGCAGGATTCTCTACTGCAGCGACTTCCTTTTGCTCTATTTTCCAATTTATCTTGTTCATTTAACCAGTTTTTGGAATATCCCTATCGCCGTCTGCAAGGTCGCGATTACTTTTTGCTGGATAAAATCCATCAATGATTCCAATTTTGATACCCTTGCCTCGACAGAAGTCAACCTATCCCCACAGTTTTCCGTCCCAGCTTCTCCGGCGCTTGATTGAGATTGGAGCCTTATGTTCTCTTGTTGCAGACTGCTAATCTGTACCTGCAGCTCGTCCATCCTGGCATTTATCCGATCCTGTTCCTCTGTGGAGTACCACATTCTATCAGCCGACGCGACACAAGGAATAGTCAGCATAATCGCTAGTATGATGATAATTTTTTTCATATTTTTTATAATTGCTATTTTCTAATAGTAGTAATTGTTTCGTCAGCATTTGTGGCCTATCAAATTCCTTTCTTTTCTCTGCCGAGATAAATTAATACGCATATTGCTTCGATAATAATCGGAATGCCCACAACTACCGCCTGACCAATTTCGCTGGCATTCCCGCCCGTTAATAGTGAGAGCGATTCGAAGCCGCCTATTACTAATAACAAAATAGACCAAACCTTCAAAAATGTTTTCATAAGATTATTTTTTATATTAGTCCTGCCTCGACTGTCATCGTGGTAGGTAACAAAAAGCCCACCACGGGTAGCGGCCGAAGCCACTCATACCGGTTTCCCGATATGGCGGATCACGCGACCCCATGATGGGTTCTTTGTGCGTGATCCGACTTTTGACCATGCCCCGGATTGCTCTAGGGGTTTAGGTCTCGTTTATTAAATTGTTATTTTTATTATGCCACAACCAAACAAAAAAGCCACGCTACCACTGGCGTCGCTTCAAAGAGGCCCAAAGATGGTTTTTTCTTCCCGAAGCCCAGCTCAACTCCCCATTCCGCGTTTTTCTTTTGCCGGAGCCCCATTTTGCGCCTCTGGTGTCGCTACTCGCGACCGGCTTTCACTCAAAACAGGGAATTTCAGGGAATTTTGTTGGATTTTTAGGTTTTAACCTTTAGATTTTATTGGATCCCTACTCCTCGGAAAAGTCCGTTCTTCCTGGATTCTACCGTCGAGTTTTTTAATTTTTATCGATCCGCCATTTTGTCCGACAGTTCTCTCTAGTATTCCTCCCCGGGTTGCCTTTTCCTTAGTGCTAAAAACTTTGATAATTTTATCTGTTTTATCATTTTTGAGTGCCCAACCTTCTTTTCTTTCATTATATGTTAATGTATATTTTGGTAGTTTGTTCATATTATTTTTAAGATTTTGACCTTATTGCTTTTTTTACGCGTCTAGTACCCCTTCTATTTTTTGAAGAAGATACAGATTGAGAAAAAAGATCAAGAACTTTGGCAGAAGGATAGGTCGATAATGAGGCTATCCCATTTGCCAATTCTATTGGGAGCAATGCGCCTTCATATCGATTGCTCAAAATTTTAGGAAGAGTAGCGATGATTTTATGGATTCCGATGAGTTTATTAATTGAGGGATTTTCTACCCCTTCTCCGCGCTCTCCTGTGGGTATACTTATTACCATTTTTTGATGATTACCGTATTTTATGAAAACTTTTGCTCCATAATTAGTATCCCACCCATATATACCGGTTGAATTATTATGCTGAATCTCGGATCGTATATATGCGTTATTGGGAATAAAAATTGACCCCTCGGGAGCAGAGGTACCGATAAGTTGCAGATGGTCCGCAAAGGCTCCTGTTTTTTCTTGACCTATCATGACGACCTCTACGCCTTGTTCTTTCGCATATTTGAAAAATCTTCGAATAGGAGCGGCTAACTTCGCCAAAGTAGCACGTAATGAGAGGGGGCCATCTTTTATCAGTAAACACTTCTTAAGGACTTCTTTATTGTTTTCCCAAAAATATCTTATCGGAGTGAAAATCATCAGCGTTACGCTTATTTCCATGTAATCCGATGCGACTTGATTTGGAGCAAAATCATCTTGCATCGTCAGATGTAGTCCAAACATATCTGTTAGAAAGATTTCTTTACCGCATTTTGGACATAATCCTTTTTCTTGGTCATAAGCTAGGGTTGCAGAGGCTTCACCAGGTTTATCACAATGGGGGCATCCAAATTCCTCTAGATAATCTCTTGGCTGCGGATCCCATTTTTCATAAGCAATCCATTTTAGCGTTTCCATCATTTCACCGCCCAAGGCACCATTAAGTCCATTGTCTTTTACGGATTCAAATATGATTTCTCTTACTGCGTTATAAATATTTTTTCCTGGGATACATACATGTCTAAGAGGAAATGCTGTGGAATGGAATAATGCCGAATCTTTCATCATATCCCGGATAGCGAAGGGATTGGGGTTATTTTTGCTAAGTTTTGAAATGGCATATTGATCAATCTTTAATAGAGCAGTTTTTACAAAAGCTATTGCCTTGTGAGGCGGCTGTCTCTTCTCGATGGGCTGTAGTGACCCATCCGCAGAGAAAATTATCTTTAATTCTTCTCCTGGTTCTGGTAAGGTATTCCAGTTAGCTGAAACTAATGGGGCGATTGTGCTGTCGGGATCTTGAAAATTTTCACACAATTTTTTTACGAGTGGGCTCTGTATAACCTCTAAGTGTCCAATTTTACTGGCTCGTTCTCCGGGTAAATTTGAACCTTTTTGATAGGGCATAATTTATTTAACGCTAGGGGGTGTGAATTTAAGGGCCTGCATTGATACGACAAATCGATGCGATCGTGTGAGCATGCGGATGTATCCAGGTGTTTTTGCTTGCAAAATATCTCCCTTCATGCTCTCATACGAAATATTTAGTTTTGCTAATTTATCTACATCGTCCAGAGACGCTAAATGGGCGACGAAGAAATTTTCAGTTTGTGCTAGCAGATCTGCGTTGATTGTTGTTGGAGATTGAGTAGAATAAACCATGCCTATATGATATTTCGCACCTTCTTTGGCGAATCGACGATAAATTTTTGTGTCTTCCGAATTGTCATTATCCTTAAAGAGGTTATGAGCCTCTTCAAAATAAAGCTGAATAAAATGATTTCCAAGAGTATTGGTTGTAAATTTATTTGTTTGATGAGAGAAAACAGCCTTCGACAACTCTCGGGAAAAGTACTGCATTACTTCTTCGTTTGCATTCCCCAGATCTAATATGACCGTTTTCCCGGAATCTAATTCTGACAATATCTCTGTCACAAAATTGCCCGCATTTTTATCATGGTATATCCTCTGAGATTGGAGTAAACCTGGACCAGCGCTAGTTGCGCTTTTGGGTCTGAGAAAGTCAAATAATGCTTCATCGTCTGCGTCAAATAAAAGACCCCCTTTGGTCGAGCTAGGTATCTTTTTTGATCGGTCAGCATCGATAACTTTATTAAAAAAATCTGCTAAATTGTCTAATGTTGCGGGTTTCGGCCATAGGGTTTCATCATCCCCAAAGATTATTTTCATAGCCGCCGTATTAAGTTGAGGGTCAAAATCAATCTCTGCTTTTAGCTTTGCTTCATTTGCATCAAATCCTGCCTTCTTCAGTATTGCCCAATAAATAAGTATTTTTCTTTTTGCTCGGAAACGTTCATCAAAACTCATTTCAGCAAGAGCTTCAATTTTTGGTATATCAACAGATAAAAATCTTTCAATGTAAATAGAATTTTTTCCAGCATCTTTAAGTAGGGTAGAGACTATTTTATGAGAACTATCTGGGTTTTCATAAAAATCAAGTTTTAATGGTTTTGACTCGGTATTTCCTTTTTTAGTCAGGGCATAAACAATACACTGCTCTTTGTATGCGCTTGCGATTGAAAAGTTGTCATCTTGTTCATTGTCATTGGCGTATTCTCCATTTATGTCAAAAATCAACTGGCCAACATTTTTTGTTTCTTTAGTTGTTTCTATTAAGCTTTGGGCTATTAGTTTCACAACATTACTTTTTCCTAATCTAGTTTTACCGAACATTGCCGTCCTACAGCCCATAAAATCCTTGGTTGACAGAAAAATATTTACATCTGGCTGTTTTTTATTTGGGAGAGGTAGTCGACATTCCGTAAGACGTAATTTGCCAATTTGAAAACGATTCTCTTCAGGAACGATAGAATTACTTACTAAATCCAACAGATCGTCATCTGGAGCATAAATTTTATATTTGTGGGCACTAACATAATTATTAAGATCACCAGAGAATTCAATTTTGTCGTGCTCTGTGGGATGCGGGTAAAACATGCCCAATACAGCCGTTTTAAGAGCTCCCCATTGCAATTCGCTCTGAGTAAAAATATCTAGTTCAGGCATAGATTTTTTCTGTAATTCAAAATAAGTCTGTTGGACCTCAGACGATAACGGAGTCGGAGCTGTGTCTAAAACTCGGAGCAGGGTGAAATGGAGTGGAATTGGAATACCATCCTCTTCGAAAGAAGAGGGACACATTATGAGAAGTGAATTCCTTGGTATCCCGCCCACTGCAACCTTGAAGGGATCGCTAGTAATAATTCTTACTTCTCCGTAGCCAATGTCCAATACATAACCCACGAATCTCATTTTGTCATATTGGTTACTTTTTTCCAGACTATTTTCTCTGCCCAGAAAATCCTTTAGGATTCTTAAAGGATGATTTTGGTTTGCCGCTTCTTCAAGAAATTTTTTCATATTTTGTAGTTAGATATTAATATCTCTTGTGGATTATTCATCATGACTCCGACTATTCTTCCAGTACCCCGACGGATCTTTTTGAAATAAAATCCCCGATATAAATTTTTTATATCTGGATGAGACGAGTTAGTCATCATCCACTTTATTTCTACTCTTTTTGATAAATTTTTCAAGCTTTCTGAAAGCCTAACTTGGTCCTTAAATGAGAACTGGCCAGTTATATAGTGTGCGTGTTTTGGCTCTCTCTCACCGGGTCCATAAGGAGGATCTAGAAAAACAAAATCACCATTCTTGGCGACGTTCAATGTTTTAGAGAAATCGGATTGTACAATAATTGCGTTGCGTAAGATTTTTGATAAATCGATAATATTTTCATGTGTGATTACCCATCTTCGATCTTCTCCACCATAGCCGACGTTAAAATTCCCATCAGCACTATGTCGCCACATACCTTTGAAACAAGTACGATTCAAGTAGAGAATCCTTGCCGCCCTATGATAAATCGGTTTGCCGTCCGTATTCATATTTCTAATCTTGTAATATGATATTTTTCCTGAAGGAAATTTGCTAAAACATTCCCAAACTTTATGTGGATAATTTTTTATACCGTTATACAAATCCACCAATTCTTTATTGGTATCGGCCAGCAACGCTTTTTGGGGTTGGAGATGCAAAAACAAAGCACCGCCCCCAACAAATGGCTCGATGTAGTGCCCTTTTATGGCAGGCAAATTTTTCTCCAAGAAGTTGACTAATTTGCCTTTCCCTCCGGGGTATCTAAGAAATTTCATTTGGACCTAATAATTAACTGTTTTTTTATTATACCATTTGTGGACCCTCCTCAAAAGTATTCTTGCCCAATATTAAGTTGGCCGATTATTGACTTTCAATCATCCCCTTATATCTTCTTTTTTTGTATTCCAATCCCAGACATGTCCGGCAGCCGATCTTGGTCGTTAGCGGATGACTAAAGAGCACCCCGGCCCTTTTGTTGCATAGGGGACAGACAAACCAGAATCGGATGCCGTTAAAGCAAGTTTTAGAGGTCACCAATTTGATATCCAAACCCATCGTTTCTATCTCCGAATTCAGAATCGTTCTTTTCAGCTCGGTGCGGCAAATTCCCAAAAAATCCTTTATTTTGATTTTATGGCAGTTTTCTACCAGGATGTTTTTTCCGAAATCATTTGGGTTCAATGTTTTCATTGTTATTTATGGATTTGTTAGCGTTTACCTGTTGGTTTCTAGCCACAAAGGCGGTATTGGCCCTCACATTTATGTTAATTGTCGGCGCCTTCATTTGCCTTAATATCGTAATGGCCGATGTGTATTGCCGGGTAGAGCGGTCCACTTCTTTGCTTATCATTGAAAAATAGCCGTTTTTTTCATTGCTGTGCCATTCAATGCCCAGGCAATCACGAAGTTTTTTTTCGTATTGCAGGGCCCTCGCGTGAGAAACCGCCGCCATCTGGGCGGTCGCTTTTTCGCTGGCCGTTTTACAGTCGTACTCTTTTACGAGTTGATCGGCGAATTTCAGTGCAAACCCCCAGTATGGGCTGTCTAACGCATGTACGATGGGAGCATGAGTTTCCAGCCCATGAAGCATCATGGCTCTCTGGATGACGTTGTCGTCTTCCCCGATGTCTATGCCCTTATCCACGATTCTTTTGACGATTTCGTAGTGCTTCTCCTGTATATTTTCCGATCCATAGAAAAATTTAGTGATTTCTTTTAAGGTTATAATCTCTTCGTCGTTTTCATACGTTTTTTCAACTAACGGCGCCTCAGGTTGTTTTATTAGTCCTTTTTCCTCTATTGCCATGTTTATTTTATAATTAATATTAATTCTTCGTTTTAGCTTTAGACCAGGGCCAATAATTGCTTAACTTGCGATATAACCAGATCGGGAACGGGGCATGCTTTCTCCCACTCAAATGTTCTGAAGCCGTCTCTCCAAGCGAGCTGGGTTTTTCAAGCCTACTGCTAGGACTTGATTTTTTTATTAGGGATGA
>Ga0265297_10006028_pt1 | contig 17932 bp, 17 predicted proteins | sample Munlanlwell13791_FD_192502 | JGI IMG/M metagenome (GOLD analysis project Ga0265297, IMG submission 192502) | Leachate microbial communities from a municipal landfill in Southern Ontario, Canada - Leachate well 137-91 | ecosystem: Engineered > Solid waste > Landfill > Unclassified | place...
CCCCCCCCCCATACTTATGCCCAGACCAGACACGCTGAAGCGTGAACTCAAACGACTGGCGTCCCGTGTTTGAGTCCAGCCTTCAGACTGTCTTCGGAGTATGGCACCGGTTGGCGCGCAGGGTTTATGCTCCGGTGTTCTTCAGCGCCGGCCGCTCATCATCTCGGCAATCACCTGCTGGGCTTCCGCTTCGACAATTTTCTTGATGCTCTTGTCGAAATAACGTTCCGTGTTCTGGGACAGCTCCGGCCCCTTCGCCACCAGCTTGGTCCCCGCCGGGGTCTGCACAAAGGCCGCAATCTGGGCCATTTCCTCCGGGGTAAAGCTGCTGGCCAGACTGGCGGGATCGGCCTTGACCTTGTCCCAGGACACACTCTTGTCCAGGGTCTTTTGGGCCAGTTTCAGGCCGGCGGGTGTTTTGTAGAACTCGGTGATTGAGCCCATGTCCGCGGCGGTCAACTCACGGGCATAGATTCGCGCCAGATCCCGTTGCAGCTTTTTCCACGGCAACTTGGTCGCAATGGCCTTCTCGATCCTGGGGCGATATTTGGCGTATTGCGGATTGCCCTGCACCTGCTTGTCAATGGCGGCTTTGGCCCCCTGCTGAAACAGTTCCTCCCCATTGATGGCCTCGAACAATTCCTGGGCCGCCTTGAAGGCGCCGGGGTTGGCCGGGGCGGCCTGCACCGCCGGTGCGCCGGCCAAGCACAAGCCCATCATCACCGCCACCCCAAAAATCTGTTTTTTCATGTGCTGCGTTCCCATCGGTTGTGCGGCCCGGTTGACCCGCGCTGGCGCTTTCCTGCCGGCCTTCCCGGCAAAGCGGAAACTATACCGGCTGATCCCCCGTTGACAATGGCGGGGGCGCGGCGGCGGGCGCACTCGCCTCTCGCACTCGAATTGTTTTGGGTGAATTATTGAAGGGAGCCGCTCGGCCTCGGGCGGACCAGGGACGTCCGTCGCGCCGCAACCCTGCGGAAGGCCAAGACAGGCAAGATTGCCTGTCTCACCTTGGGGGCCAATCGTGAGGTGGCCAATGTAACCAGGCTGTTCGCACCGACGCAAGGCTTGGGGACAGGTTCCCAGCGGGTTCCCGGCCGGCCGCGCCGTTCCGAGCCGGGACCGAAGCGCCACTCCTGGGCGCGGGAGTGACCGGTCAAATCGGTACAACAAACGGGGCTCTCCGTTTCACGCATCACGTTTTATTTCAGCTTTCTGCTTTCTCAATTTCAGCTTTTCTGACCCGTCACTGACGTTCCGGGCTCGGATGGCCGTCGGACTCGGAGAGTGTGCCGTTCTCCGGCCTGACCATCGGGTCCACGGCGGGATAGCCGTGGCGCCAGCCTTTGAGATCCACGCCGAACAGGACGTAGGCCACCGCCAGCAGCAGGCTGACCAGGTTGAACGCCTGGGTGGTGTCGTGCTGGGTCACCGCCAGGTTGGCCAGCAACAGGACGGCCACAAACGCCAGCAGCTTGCCAAAGTTCGGCAGCCCCGGCCAGATGCGCTGGCCAAAATGGCGATAGGGGGTGTTGGAAATCATCAAGTAGGAGCTGAGCAGGACCACCCCCAGCCCCACTTCGGGCCAGGGGGCCAGCGCCAGCGCCGCGGCGCCGGCCAGGATGGCGCCGGCGGGGGACGGCAAGCCCTGGAAGACGCCCGGCGGCAACGGCCGGGTCGGCTTGAGGAAGCGGACCAGCCGGTAGATGACGCACACCACATAGAGGATGGCGACCAGCAGCCCGGTCACCGCCATCTCGTCGCCCAACTGGCGCCACACCAGGTAGCCGATGGCCAGGCCGAAACTGGTGCCGTCGGCGACATCATCGAACAGGGCGCCGTGGGTCGTCGAGCCAAATTTGCGGGCCAGCCGGCCGTCAAACAGGTCGAACAGCTGGCCGATGAAGACCAGAATGAAGGCGCGCACCGGATGTCCCATGGTGACCTGCCAGATGGCGGCCAGGCCGCACAGCAGGTTGGCCACCGAGAAGGTGTTGGCATACCAGACATCGGGAATGACCTTGCAGAAAACGGACAGGAAGGCCAGCACGGTGCAGGAGACGGTCAGCAGGTAGACCAGGCGCGTCCCCAGGAAACTCAGCTCGCCCAGCCCCTGCAGCGCCACCACAAAAAGCAGGATGGTGACCAGCGCGGTCTTGGCCTTGCCGAAGGAGTTGGCCGCCTTTTTCTTGACCAGCAGGCGCGACGTTTGGCCGAAGGTGTCGAGGCAGATGAAGGTCACGACCCAGGTGGCCGGCAGCACGCCCCGTGAGGCGAAGTAGAGCAGCGGCGGGAAATACATCGCCTTGTCGCTGAGCGGATCGAGCCACTTGCCGCTCTCGGTTTCCAGCTGGCAGGTGCGGGCGATGGTGCCGTCAGTGAGGTCGGTGATCATCCAGGCGGCAAACCACAGCAGGCCGGCCACGGGCGCCCCGGTCATCCACAGCCCCACGGCGACCAGCCCCATGGGGAAGCGCAGGTAGGAAATGCTGTTGGGATGGAACAGGCGGTGGCGCACGATCCAGTCGCGGCCGGCGGCGCTGGCCGTGACCCAGCCGATGCCGACCCGTTCCACCAGCAGCGCGCCGATGATGATCAAGGCCAAAAAAGCGGTTTGTGACATGATGAGGACCTAGAGTTCAGGGTTTGAGGAACCGCTCCGCCGGCAACCGACTAGCGCCGACGGCCTTGGCTTGCCGTCTTTCCGTTTTCTGCTTTCTGCTTTCTGCTTTCTGCGTTCTGCTTTCTGCTTTTCCCCGCCGCCCCAGTCCCACAGGGCGTCGAGGTCGAAGTCGCGCCGAAGCCCGGCCATCACCCGGCGCTCGGCGGCGCGCATCCGGCGGCGCGGCGCCGGCGCCAGATCGTCATGCCCGGCCAGGTGCAGCAGGCCATGCACGATGTAGAGCGTCAGTTCCGCCGCGGCGGACTGGCCGTGCCGGGGCGCCTCGGCGAGCGCGGCGGCGGGGTTGACATAGAGTTCGCCGGCGCAGCGCGGCCCGGCCTCGGGCGGCAAGCCGGAAACCGGGGGCGGCAGGGCAAAGGCGATGACATCCGTCGGCCCGGCATGGCCGAGGAAGGCGCGGTTGAGGGCGGCAATGCGCCGCGGCCCGACCACAATCACCGGCACCTCGGCGCCGGCAAAGGCCGGCTGGCGGTCCAGGCCGCTAAGCGTTGCCGCCCGCTGCAGCAGGCGCAGCAGGGTGGCGCGGCTGGGCACCCCGGGATGCCGTGTCTGCCGGCTGATCCGGATCCGAGTCATGAGCGTCCTCCTCAACGTCTTCGTCGTCCTTGGGATAACGGATGCGGCTGTGAAGCATGGTGGTCAGGGTGTGGATGATGGTTTCACGGACGGTGGCCAATTCCTCGAAGGTCAGGTCGGCGGCGTCAAACTGCCCGTCCTCGATCCGCTTGAGCAGCAGTTCCTCGATGACCGACCGGATCCGCTGGGCCGTGGGCTTCTCCAGCGACCGGGTGGCGGCTTCGCAGAGGTCGGCGATGCTGACAATGATGATCTCCTTGCGGCGGGGCAGCGGTCCCGGGTAGCGGAATTCCTGCTCGCCGACCTCCTGGCCGCCGGCCGCCTCCGCGCCCTGGCGGGCCTTGGCGCGGCGGAAGAAGTAATAGACCAGGCTGGTGCCGTGATGGGTGGCGATCGCCTCGCGGATGGGCGGTTGCAGCTTGTAGTGGCTGGCAAACTCCAGCCCGGCCTTGACATGGTTGAGGATGACCAGGGAGCTCATGGTCGGCTGCAGATCCTGGTGCGGATCCGTGCCCATGGCGTTTTCGGTGAAGTAATTCGGGTTTTCCAGCTTGCCGATGTCATGGAAATAGGCGCAGACCCGGGCCAGCAGCGGATTGGCGTGGATGGCGCTGGCGGCGTCCTCGGCCACCGTGGCCACCGTCAGGCTGTGGTGGTAGGTGCCGGGGGCCTCGACCCGCAGCCGCTTGAGCAGCGGGTGGTTGAGGTCGCTGAGTTCCAGCAGGCTGAGGTCGGTGGTGACGCCGAACACGTATTCAAAGAACGGAGTGACGGCGGCGGCAATGACCGCCGTGATCAGGCCGATGACCATGCCGTACTCCATGATCCGCACCAGCAGTTCGCGGGGCACCGCGCTGGGGACCAGGAAGATGACGGTCATGAACGACACCAGCACCCCCACCCCGAGGCCGGCCCGCAGGGCGTGGTAGCGGCGGCGGGCCCGGCGCATCAGCACCCCGGCGACAAAGGACGCCACCGTGCCGGTCAGCAGCAGGGGCAGCGACAGGTCAAACTGCAGCGCCGCCACCAGGGAGGTCAGGATGCCGCACCACAACGCCACCCGCAGGCCGATCAGTTCGGCCAGCAGCATGGCCCCGAACGACAACGGCAGCACCGCCGGCAACAGCGCCTGGTTGCCCTCCCCGTAGGCGCCGTACAAGCCGGCGGCGGTCCGGTTCAACACCAGCTGCAGGATGACCACCACCGCGATCAGGGCGACATTGGCGTTGACCGCCACGGCCTCGGGATGGATGGCATGCAGGCAATGCACCGCCACCAGCAGCAGCACCAGGAACAGCAGGGACTGGAACAGGTTGCCCGCCCACGACGGCGTCTCCCCCTGCCGCTTGGACAGGGTATCCTGGTGCTTCTCCAGCCGGACCAGGCTGTCGCTGGCGACCCGTTCGCCGGGCAGCAGCAACGGTTCCCCGGCCTGGACCAGGCAGCGGACCGGGCGCACCGCCGCCGCCGCCTGGGCCTGCATGCGGTGGGTGGCTTCGGGGTCAAACTGGATGTTGGCCAGCAGCACATGGGGCAGCAGCGCCTGCAGCAGGTCCTGTGCCGCATCGTTGTTGTCCGGATAGGCCTTGAGAAATTCATCACCGATCCGGCGGGTGGCCAGCATCGGCGTGTCCACGCTGTCCAGGGTCAGCAGCCGCTTGCGTCCGGCCTCGTCCACCAGATGGAAGCGCTTGCCGGCCACCCGGCCGTTGAAGTGCCCGGCCGCATCCCCCTCGCCCGCCAGGCCGCAACTGACCGTTTCCGTGACCTGTTTCTGCAGGTACTTCCACTTGACCGGCGAGGTGGCCAGATACTCAAGCGCCGCCCGCCGTCCCGGCGTCAGCGCCGGCAGTTCGGCAGAGGCCGGCACGCCGGCGGTGGCCGGCGGGGCGCCGGGCGCCGGCGGCGCCGCCAGTTCCGCGGCCGCCTGCAGGCGGCGCAGCGACTCCTGGACCCGGGAACGGTCGACCCGGAACACCGGGGCCTCGCGGAGCACCGCGTCGCGCTTCAGCCGGGCGGTCTGCTCGGCGTTCTCATATTCGAACGAGACCTCGGCAAAAATGGCGCGGTCGGCGACCTGCCCTTCGACAAACGGCAGCAGCCGGCGCTGGGGGCGGAGCAGCAGGACGGTGGCGGCGGTCGCCCCGACCAGGGCGACCAACACAACGCGCAACAGGATGTCGCGCCACGGCATGCCGGCTTCCACACGGCCCGCCGGGCCGCGGAACCGCCAGCGAAAGAGCTCTTTCACCTTCATGGTGCCGCCGGGTTAAGGCTGCCGCTGTGAATCCACGCGTCCAAGCCCGTCTCCACGCCGGAGCGGGGCCCCATGGGGTCAGCGGCCGCCGTCATTCCTCCCAGCGCTTGAAGATCAGCGCCGAGTTGTGTCCGCCGAAGCCCAAATTGGTGTTGAGCGCGAAGCGGACTTCGCGGCGCTGGGCCTCGTTGGGGGTGTAGTTCAAGTCGCACTCGGGATCGGGCGTGTGGTAGTTGATGGTGGGCGGAATGATGCCGGTCAGCAGGGTCTGGATGCAGACGATCGATTCCATGCCGCCGGCGGCGCCCAGGGCGTGGCCGGTCATCGACTTGGTGCTGCTGATGGCCACCTTGCGCGCCGCCTCTTCGCCGAACGCCTTCTTGATGGCCATGGTTTCCAGCTTGTCGTTGAGCGGCGTCGAGGTGCCGTGGGCGTTGATGTAGTCAATCTGGCCGGCCTGCAGGCCGGCGTGCCCCAGGGCCACCCGGATCGCCTGCGCCGCGCCCGCGCCGGTGGCGTCGGGGGCGGTGATGTGGTAGGCGTCGCCGGTGGCGCCGTATCCCACCACTTCCGCCAAAATCCGGGCGCCGCGCGCCTTGGCGTGCTCCAGTTCTTCCAAAATCAGGATGCCGGCGCCTTCGGCGGGGACAAAGCCGTCGCGGGTGGCGTCAAACGGCCGGCTGGCCGTGGTCGGATCATCGTTGCGCTCCGACAGCGCCCGCATGGCGCAGAACCCGGTCAGCCCCAGCGGGCACAGGCACGCTTCGGCACCGCCGGTGACGACCACGTCGGCGTCGCCGCGCTTGATCACCCAGGCGGCCTCGCCCAACGCATGGGAGCCGGAGGCGCAGGCCGTGACAATGCCCATGTTCGGCCCCTTGAAGCCGTAGCGGATCGACAGGATGCCGGACGCCATGTCCACAATCATCATCGGCACCATCAGCGGCGACGAGCGGTCGGGGCCGCGTTGAATCAGGGTGGTGCACTGTTCCTGCAGGGTCTTGATGCCGCCGATGCCGGCGCCCACCATGACGCCGGCCCGTTCGGGCTTGACCCCGGCGGGGTTGTTCAGCAACCCGGCCATGGTCATCGCCTCTTCGCCGGCCGCCACCGCATAGTGGCAGAAATGGTCGAGGCGCCGCGCCTCCTTGGGGCTCATGTACTGGTTGATGTCCAAGTCCCGGATTTCACCGCCAACGCGGCACTTCAGGGCGCTGGCATCAAACTGGGACATCGGGGCGATGCCCGACTTGCCGGCCACCAGGCTGTCCCAAAACTTAGGCAGGCCAGTGCCCACGCTGGAGACCACCCCGACACCCGTAACCACGACCCGGCGCGATTCCATCATCGTTCTCAACCCTCTGCGGTACCCGGGCCTCTGCCCGCGCTTCCGCGGTTCCGTATGGCGTTCCCGTTCGCCCCCGGCGGAAAAACATAGAAGGGGCGCCCTACCGGCGCCCCCTCTGTCAGACCGACGTCACTTGCTCTTGATGTTCTCGACGTAGGCAATGGCCTGGCCGACCGTGGTCAGCTTCTCGGCTTCCTCGTCGGGAATCTCGGCACCGAATTCCTCTTCCAGCGCCATGACCAGTTCCACCGTGTCGAGGGAGTCGGCACCGAGGTCTTCCACAAACTTGGCCTCGGGAACCACCTGCTCGGGGCTGACACCCAGCTGCTCGACAATGATTTCCTTGACGCGGTCCGCAACGGAAGAAGCCATGATAATCCTCCTGACGTGATTACTGATGAGGTTTGCAACCGGGGCTGAAACCGCACGCCGATTTCAGCCCGTCCGTGTATGAAGCTTGAACTAGGTAATGTGGCCGCGAAATCGGCCTTTTCAAGCCCGGCACCGGAACCGGCCGGGGAGAACGCCCGCCGTCAGCTCCCCAGGTACATGCCGCCGTCCACCGAGATGACCTGGGCGGTGATGTAGTCGCTCTCCGGCCCGGCCAGGAAACGGACGGCCTTGGCCACATCCTCGGCGGTGCCGGCGCGCTTCAGCGGGATGTTCTGCAGAAACTGCTGCTTCGCCTCTTCCGGCAGCTTCGCCGTCATGTCGGTCAGGATGAAGCCCGGCGCCACCGCGTTGACGCAGATGTTGCGGGAGGCCAGCTCGCGCGCCGCCGACTTGGTCATGGCGATCACGCCGCCCTTGGAGGCGCTGTAGTTCATCTGGCCGGGGTTGCCGATCCGCCCCACCACCGAGGCGATGTTGATGATCTTGCCGCTCTCCTGCTTCATCATCGGCCGGCAGACCGCCTTCATGCAGTTGAACACCCCCTTCAAATTCACCGCGATCACCGCGTCCCATTCCTCTTCCTTCATCCGCATCAGCAGGTTGTCCTTGGTGATGCCGGCGTTGTTGACCAGGATGTCAATCTTGCCGAACGCCTCGACAATGGACTTCATCAGCGCGTCCACATCCGCGACCTTGGCCACGTTGGCGGCGAACGCCTTGGCGTCCACGCCCCGACCCCGGAACTCGGCGGCGGTGGCCTCGGCCACCTCCGGCATGATGTCCACGATGGCCAGCTTGGCCCCGTCGGCCGCCAGCGCCTCGCAGATCGACTTGCCGATGCCCCGGGCGCCCCCGGTGACCACCGCAACTTTGTCTTGCAACTTCATCTCATTCTCCTGGAAAAACCGTTTGCGACTGGAGCCGGCGTCCCGGCCATGGGAGTTGCTTACTGTACCGCCAATTTTCCCTGAGTCCATGACTGCCGGAACCAGCGGCCCGGCCGGGCATGGGTCCCATGAGACCTAGGAAGCTTGGGGACAGGTTCCCAGCTGGTTTTGACGGCCTTTCTTTTTAGCGTTTAACCGGCGGTTATGTCAGGCGCCCCCCCCCCGCCGGGTACTTGGGAAAAGCCGCATAAGACGTTATCTTATTTGGTATGACCACCACCGTTTCAAGTCGCGGACAAATTGTGCTGCCGTCCGAAATCCGCCATTTGGACGGCATTCAGGCAGGTCAGCAGTTCGAGGTGGTTCGCGTCGATCGGGGCGACTATCGCCTCCGGCGCTGCGAACCGGCGCCCAATGAAGGGGTCGTTGACTGGTTGCTGGCCTGTCCCGAAAAAGGGTTTTTTATACCCGTGCCATCCGAATCAACGGATACCCTGTGACTTACCTTGTTGATGCCAACGTACTCAGCGAGGTGACCAAGCCGGCGCCAGCCGCACCGGTGGTTGCTTGGTTGCGCCGTCACGAGACGGAACTGGCCGTTGATCCCATTATCATTGGCGAGATACGTTTCGGCATTCATCTGTTGCCAGCGGGGCAGCGCCGGGAACGTTTGGAACGGTGGTTTTCGGAAGGCGTCCAGCGTCTTCGATGCCTGCCATGGGACGCCGCCACCGGCTTGCGCTGGGCGCGGCTGTTGGCGGATCTGCGCCAACAGGGCAAAGCCATGCCGATCAAAGACAGCATGATTGCCGCCACCGCCCTCTGTCACGGGCTCAAGATCGCCACCCGCAACGGCACCGATTTTGCCCAGGCCGGCGTCACTCTCGTCAACCCCTTTGCGGATCCATAAAAAGCTACCGCCCAGGTTCAGCGGAGCTGGATCGTGCCGAAGGTTTCCGGGGTGTGCGGCCACTGTTTGACATAGGTGGGCCACAGGCTGAGGAAGCGGTAGGCGGGGCTGGCGGGGTTGTCCATGCGCCGGCGCTGGAAGCCGGTCTCGCCCGGAGCCCGGGGATAGTCGAAGCGCAGGAAGTTGCCGTGGAACTGGGCGCCGGGCACGGGGCGCCGGATCTTGATCCCGCTCCAGGGAATGGCCATTTCAACGCTCCAGCCGCCGTCCTCGTCGGCGGCGTCGTTCAGGGTGCCGTCGATCCGCACGGCCACCCTGATGCCGCCGCGATAGGCGGGGTCCGAGCGCAACCGGTTGACCGCGTCAAAGTGGTTGACGGCGTCATAGAGGGTGCCCCGGGCGTTGACCGTGAACTCGTAGTAGTCGGTAATCTTTTCCGGGGCGATCACCAGTTCGACGCAGTCCTCCCAGTAGACGGGGGCGTCGGGCTCGGTCAGATAGCCGAACACCTCCTGGTCGCGGCAGGAGAACGCGACATAGAGGAAGCGGTCATCCCACAACAGGCGGACGCAGGTTTTGACCTCCCGCATGCGGACATCGCTGGTGCCGTCATAGTAATTCAGGTAATGGGGAACCGCCCGTTCCCAGGACGGCTCAGCCAGACCGCCGTCAATGACGATCGGTTCCTGGGCGCGGACGACGACCAGCGTCCGGGGATCCGGCGGCGGGGGCCGGGGTGGCGGGGTGCAGCAGCCCGGCAACAGCAGGCCGAGCCCCAGCATGAGCAGCAAGGTTTTTAAGTCGCGCATGAGGGTTCAAGAGCCCAGTCAAAGCTGTTTTTCATCGCTCTCGGGGTCGGTTTCGGCATCGAACGTCCACGTCTTCAACGCCATCGTTACTTTATCTCGATGAGCTTGGTTTGCCCCGCGATGCTGGAATGGCGGGAATTGGCTCTGACGGTGGGGGGGACGGCCAGGAAGGGCTCTTCAAGGGTGGTGATGATGCGGGAGTTGACGATGGCGGCGGTGGTCGCCGGACCGGTGGTCAGGCCGGCGGCTGGGGCGATGGCATCGACCTGGCCTTCCCGGATCTTGGCGGCGAGTTCCGCGGCGGAAACCGCCGCGGTCTTCGGCGGCGCCGCCGCCGAGCAGCCAAACAGGTTGCGGTCCTTGTCCGCCTCCAGGGCGAACTTGAGGTCGCTGCCGGAGATTCGGCCGTTGTCACCCAGTTCCAGCAACGGCGCTTGGCGGTTGCCGGCCATGCCGCCGAAAGTGACGCCGACAGTGGCGTTGACCAGGCCGCCAGTGATCCGCATGAAGGTGGCCATGCCCTCAACGGTGCCGCTGTAGGTCAGGTTGACCAGCGACCCGTAAACGTCAAAGGCGACATGCGAGTCGTTGGCCTGACCGCCGATGTACAGGTTTTGCGCGCTCAGCGAGTTGACGCACTGGGTGGTCACCGCGGGGGCCCGCTGGGACAGCAGGAAGCATTCGCCCGAGAACGTGGTCATGCCCAGGGAATGCACCTGGAGCAGCTCGACATAGGACTTCCGGTAGTTCAGCTTCAGCGGGCCGGCGGGATTGGGGAAGTTGTTGAAGGCGGAAAGCACGACCGGCCGGTTGGCGTGGATGTAAACGCTCTGGTAGGTGTGCTCCTCGGCGGCAAAATTCCAAATGCCGATGGTGCCGAGGCCGTCGTTGGCCTTCATGTCATCGCCCAAGCTGATATAAACATGGAAAACCTGGTTCTGGCACTGGGGCAGCGCCTTGGGGACGCCGGCAAAGACGCCGACCGTGCTGGGGGTTTTCCCGCCCTGGCCGATGATGAAGTTGCGGAGTTCGAGCCATTGGCTGCCGCTGGTCTCGATGACGGCGGCGCCGTCGCCGGTCTCGCCGAGCAGGGCGGTGGAGGAGAAGGAGGAGCCGTGGATTTCCAGGCCGTCGCGGCGGATGGTGCCGGGGAGCCGCAGGTTGGTGCAGTCCAGGGTCCTGGTCAGGCGATAGCGCCCCCGGCCCAGGTCGACGTTGAGGATCCCCGCCGTGCAGGCGAAGTCGACGGCTTGCTGGAGGGCGCGGGTGTCATCGGCCCGGCCGTCGCCGGCGGCGCCGAACCATTGCGGGAGCACGGTCGGGTTTTGCAGCGCACCGTCCAGCCGGCCCTGTTGGGCAAAGATCGGCCAGGGACCGGCCTGGAGATGGCCATTGAGGGTAACCTTGGCCTGCGGCTCGATGACCAGAACCGCGCCCCGCTGGAAGCACAGTTCAACCGTGTCCGGGATGGTCAGTTCGGTCGTGACCGGATAGCGCCCGGTCCCGGTCAGGATCACCGTGGCCGGCTGGGTGCCGATCTGTTTCAGGACGCTGGCCAGAGACCCCGCCGTGGCGGCATTGCCATGATCGGTAACGGCGGGCGAGGCGTCAACCCGCCACTCGGCGGCCAACGCCGGCAGGGCGGACAGGCAGAGCGCGGGGATAATGGCGGTGAAGCGCATGAGGAGGGAACCTTATTTGGGGGTTTAAGTAGGGGCGGGCTCCCATGCCCGCCGCGGATTTGTTTTTGGGCAATCCGACCGATCTGGCAGATCAGACCGATCCGCCGGATCCGTTTGAACGCCAGCCACGCTCAATTCCTGTCCAGCACGTTCAGCCACAGTTGAACGTGACTGGAGGCGCCCTGGGAATGGTCGCGGCCGTAGCCGTTTTGGCCGTAGCTGTTGGCAAGGTCGCCCGCGGCGTCATTGAAGGTGCGAACCCCGCCGTCGACATGGAGGACCTGGTAAACGCCCCGGCCGGTGGCCAAATCGAGATGGGGTGAGCGCATGCTCAACGGATGCACGCAGGCATCGGCGCCCAGCGCCTGGCTGCCGGAGGCCCGGGCCAGGTTGAGGCCGCGGAAGGCGCCGAGCCCCGCATCGCCCCACGGCTCGCCCGTGCTGCAGCGGTACGAGTAGGAGCCGAAGGTGAAGGTGGCCGCGGGCAGGTCCAGGATCGGCCGGTTGACCGCCGGGGCGGCATAGGATTGCGGTGACTGGGCGGGGCACCAAAAAACGCCGCTCCGGCCGTCGATGTAACCGGCGGCATGGAGCAGGCCGAACCCGCCGTAGAACATGCCGTTGGGCCAGCTGCCGCCGCCGGAGGAGACCACCTCCGGCCACTCGCAGCCCGCCAGGAAGGTGTGCGGCGTGTTGCTGTCAAAGTCGCCGGCATAGGCGTTCACCGCCACGCCGAGCTGGTGCAGGTTGCCCAGGCAGGAAGCCCGCTTGGCCGTGTCCCTGGCCTTGCCCAGCGCCGGCAGCAGCATGCTGGCCAGGATCGCGATGATCGCGATGACCACCAACAGTTCGATCAGCGTAAACGCTGCTCGAACCTGCCTCCGCCCTTCGCCACGGCTCGGGGCTACGGCTGGGCATGCCAGCAGTTCAATGAGGGTGAAGGATTTCATGAAGCATGCTCTTCCGTTGGCGAAAGATCGACGGCTATCGAGGGCCATCGATGGCCCTCGATAGCCAGCGATGACCGCCGCGGGACAGGGAAAAGACGCCATTCGCATTCACCGCCGCCGGCGCAGCAGCACGAGGCTGCCAAGGGCCAGCAGCCCCAAGGCGGCGGGTTCCGGCACCACCTCAATGGAAACGTTGCTGATATTGTAACCGGTATCGAATCCCACGGTGGTGCCGTTCCAGGGGGCGGTCGGGTCGGCGTCGTTGTCGTTGTAGAAGCGCAGCGCCAGCCCCTGGGTGCTGGAGGCGGAGGCCAGCGCGGCCTTGAAGATCGCGGTAATGTCCACCGTATAGGTGCCGCTGACCCAGCCGTTGCTCTTTACCGCAGCCAGGGAGGTCGCATACATCTCATTGCCCCAGACATGCAGGTCGGAGGCGACCTGGTCCACCGTCACCGCGTTGCGTCCGGCCTGCCACGGCGCGGTGGTGAACTTGAGGGTGGCGGAGGTGACGTTGGCAGCGGTGATGCCGAGATCATCCAGGCGAAAATCATAGACCACCCGATACTCGGCGTTTTCCGCGGCCACCCAGGCCGTAAAGCTGTTGCCGGCAACAACTTGGTCGCAGACCACGCCGATGCCAGTACCCGACGCCCGTTCCCGTGCATAATTGGTGGTGGTCACGGTTCTCAGCACGTCGGCCATGGCGGCGCCCGCGGTCAGCAGGGCGATGGCGGCACTGGCGTGAATGACGGTGGGGATTTTCATGCGCTTCTCCTGGGGTGGACTGGGGGTATCATGGTTTGGAAACAGGGGAATTATTCCGGGGGCAACGGCGTGGCCGACGGCTGAACCGTGGCGACCGAGGCGCGTTCAATCCATTCGGGGGCGATGAGCACCCGGCGCGGCAACCGCCCGGCCGGCGGCTCCGCCATGCCGGCGGCCAGCAGGCGCCAGACTTCGCGGGCCAGCGCGTCGGTCGGCAGGCGGACCGTGGTCAGGGGCACCGGGGCCAGGCCGGCCAGAGGAATGTCGTCGCAGCCGACCACCGACAGGCTGCCCGGAACCGCAATCCCCTGGACATGCAGGGCGGACATGACGCTCAGCGCCAGCAGGTCCGTGGCGCAGACCACGGCCGTCGGCCACGCCGCCCGCGGCTGCTCCGCCAGCCAGGACGCCACGGCCTGGCCGCCGTGCAACGGATCATCCGAGCGGAGATGACGCAGGGGGGTGCCGCACCGCTGCCAGGCCGCCGCGAAATGCCCGCGGCGGATGGCATGGATGCGGGCGCTGTTGTCACCGGCCTCGTCGGCGCCGAAATACAGCACGTTGCGGTGACCGCGGTCCTGCAAATGACGCGCCGCCAAACTGCCGATCCCCGCCTCGTCGAACCCGGCCGCCATGTAATCCACCCCGGGCGTGTCGACCGTGCCGAGCATGAGCACCGCGACTCCCTGGGAGCGCAGTTGCGCCAGCAGGTCGGCATGATCCTCCAGCTGCCCGCAGGCCACCACCACGGCGTCCATGCGCCGGTTCAGGAACGCCTGCAGGTTGCGGCTTTCGCGCTCCCGGTTGAATTCGCTGCTGGTGACGAACACCGTGTAGCCGTCGGCGTAGCAGGCATCGTCAAAGGCGGTGAAGAAACCGCTGAAAAACTGGGTCGCCAGACTGGGCACCAGGATGCCGACCATCTTGCTTTTGCCGCTGACCAGGGAGCGGGCCAGGTCGTTGCGCGCATACCCCAGCTTCCGGGCGGCCTCCAGGACCCGCCGCCGGCGTTCCTGGCTGATGCCGATATTGGTGCCGTGCTCCTCATTGAGGGCGGCGAAAGCCGCCGAGCGCGAGACCTGGGCGGCGCGGGCGACATCGGTCAAGGTACAGCGTTTGGCGGGACTGATGGCACCCATGACTCACCAACTAAATCAGTGTTTAATTGTACATGATACGATTTATGCACAATTATAACACGATTTATAAAACTGTCAAACGCGGCCGCAAAAGCGGGACTGGAGTTTGGCATAACTCAACTGGGACGGTTTTCCCGTCCCAGCGGGACGGGGCGCGAATAGGCAGGGGCTTCAGCCCCTGTTTTGCCCCCCCCCAAAAAAACGCGTGCCGTCAGGTACGCGGCGAATCGCGGCGTACCTACGGCACGCCATCCTTGTTTATTTCCCGGAACAGGGGCTGAAGCCCCTGCCTATTGTCATTCAGTCCCTCCGGGACGAAGCCGCCCCCAAAATCCGTATTTGTGCCAAACTCCAGACACGCTAAAGCGTGAACTCAAACACGATGCGTCTGGTGTTTGAGTCCAGCCTTCAGGCGGTCTTTTGTCGTTCAGCACTTGAGCACGGGCAGGCCGTGCCGGCGGCGGGCGTCATTGGCGCGCTGCCAAAGCTGGGGCTCGGCCGCGAGTTCCTTGACCAGGCGGGCCGTGTTGAGGCCGGTGGCGGCGGCACTGTCCGCCAGCGCCCAGCCGTGGGCCTCCAGAATGTCGAAGAGCCGGGCCAGCCACAGCCAGCGCTCGGGGGCGCGCCCGCCCGGCGCCGGCCCGAGGGCCGAGGCCGGCGGCGGCAGGCGCCACTGCCCGGCCAGGCTCAGGCGCAGCCGGCGCAGGGCCAGGTGCAGGTTCTGATGCTGCGAACGGGTGTCGTCCGCCGCCCCGTTGTACCCGGACGCCACGTGGGTGACCAGCACCGCCGTGGCGGTCTTGTTGCGCTTCTGACCGCCCGGCCCGGTGCCCAGGCGGCGGTCCACCCGGCAACAACGCACCAGCGCCGCGTCGTCCAGCATCAACAATTGATCACGTCCAAGTTCAGACATCGGCGTCAGCACCTTAAATTTCACCGGATTGGGGCCACCCTTTTGAAAAAGGGTGCTCCCCAAACCCCTTCCCAAAACTTTTGTTGCTTTTTGCGGAGTCCGCAGGCAGGCCGCCCTGCCCCTGGCACACCACCCGCCCGAGGCCTGCCTGCGGACTCCGCAAAGAAACAAAAAGGTTTGGCGGAGGGCTTGGGAACCGCCTTTCCTCAAAAGGGGGTTCCCAACCCAAGAAAAGGGTCAGCCGCGGCCGGGCGGCGGGGGGCGGCGGCTGCGTTCGAGATAGAACGGTTCGATTTTCCGGGGCTGGCCGTCGCGGGAACGGAGCCCCTGGGAGGGGTTTTGCCGGGCCCAGCACTCCACGATGCCCAGGGAGCAGCGGAGGTCGCGGGGGTCGAGGCCGAGGACGAGCGCGGCCGGCCACACCAGCGCCCGCAGGACGGGCAGGTAGGGCCGGACCTCCTGGAACGCCTTGAACTTGGAATCCTCGCCGGCGGCCTTGAACCAGTGCCAGCGGGTGATGCCGGCGGGGTTGCCAGGGGCACCCAGCCGGTCCAGGCCGTCGAGGAACGGGGTCATGAAGTCGCGGGCCAGCTCGTCATCGGAGAGCGGGTTGATGTTGCCGGCCTCGGTCAGCCAGACCTGGCGGGAGGTGGCATGGGCCGCCACCCATTGGCTGAGCGCACCGAGCCGCCGGCAGTGTCGGCGCAGGTGGGTGGCCACCGGTTCGCCGGTGGCCGATGCGGCGTCCGCATAGACCCACGGGTAGAAGTGGAGGTTGCCCAGGTCGACCAGGGCGCCGCCGCGACGTTGCAGCTCCGCCTCGCCCAGCGCGGCCCCCTCCGGAGCGGTGCGCTCGCCCAGCGCCCGCAGGAAGCGCCGGTAATAGAGTTCCGTGCTGACAGCCTCCGGCGCGGCGAAGCGGCGGAGCACGGCCACCCCCGGCGCGGCGGAGACCTCCCACACCCACAGGCCGCCGGGCATCAGCCGCACCTTGCCGGCCGTGCCGTGGCGGGCCGCGGCGGCGAGAATGCAGCGACGCCATTCCCCGTAGTACCAGGCGTAAAGCTCGGGCGACATGTAGGGATAGGCATTCGGCTCGTTGGCGATCTCGAAGCGGTACGCCTCGCGGGAGGAGCGCCCATAGGCCTGCAACAGGGCTTCCAGCTCGGGAGCTTCGGCGGCGAGCTGGGCGGCCAGCACGTCCTGCTTGGAGCGCAGGCCGGCGGGGACGCCGAGGCGGTCCAACAGCCGGTGGTAAAGGCTGTACCAGCGGCGGGGCGGGACCTGGTCATGCCAGTCCACCAGCGGCAGCCAGCGGAGGTTGATCTGCAGGAAGTCCGCCTGCAGATGCGCATAGGGCCCGCCGGTGGTCACGTCCAAAGCGCCCACAGTGACGAAGTCCGCGCCCTGGTCGACCAGGGCGGCGCCGCACCAGCCGTCACGCCAGGGCAGCGACTGGCCGGGCAGCCGGCCAAAGGTGCCGTAACGCGGGTCGGCGGCGGCCGCCGTCCAGGCGGCGAGTCCGAGGGCGCCGGCTAGCAGGAGATGCCGCAGGCGCGCCATCACCAGGCTTCGGTGACGGCGGCGACGGCCTGCCGGGCGGCGTCTTTGGTGGCGCGGCGCAGGGCTTCGTCGCGGGCCACGGTCTGGTCGGCCAGCTTGCCATACTCGGCGATGCCGCGGACGGTGCGTTTTTCCAGCACCAGCACCGGCTGTTTGGGATCGGGGATGACCAGTTCGAATTCGACGGTGACCTCGACCTGGTACAGATTGCTCTGGTAGCTGTTGCGGTATTCGCTGGCGTCGTCGTCCTCGTTGATGTAACGATAGCCGATGGAGCGCATCTGATACTTGAGGATGCGTCCCTGGAGGACGGCATCGGCGTCCGCCGGGGCCACCAGCTTGAGGGAGCCGTCGGTCATGAACGACTCGGCCAGCCCCTGGCGGAAGCAGACGGTGAGCCCGGCCTCCTGGGTCTTGTTGTAGAAGTCCCCCACCGCCACCGTCTTGAACTGCGGGTGCATGAGCGAGCCGCAGTGGTAGGAGGTGCAACCGGCGGCCGCCATCATCAGGAGGGCGGCGGGAAGCAGCTGGCGAAACAAGGTCATGGCGGCGGCGCTCACGGTTTCGGTTCTTCCTTGGCGGCAGCCGGGCGCGGCATCCACCGGCTGTAGTCTTCGAGCGGCAGGAGATACTTCTGCACATCCCCCGGTTTGGGGGCCAGCGGGGTGGAGGGCTCCGGCTTGCGGGGCGGCGGCAGCGGGCTTGACGCCCCCGGCCCGCCGGCTCCGCCCGGAACGGCACCGACACCCCCCGGACCGGCCGCCGCGGGGGCCACAATGTCCAGGTGTCCCAGCAGTTTCCGCGCGGCGACGGCCGCCTTGGTATTGGGATAGGTGCGGACCACATCGTTGAGATAGCGGCGGGAAGCCGCGGGCCGGTAGCTGTATTTGCGCAGGTAGAACTTGCCGAGCTGGAACATGCGGTCGCCCTGGCGCTCCTCGATCACCAGCAGGAGCCCCTCCGCCTCGCGGCGGCGGGAGTCGGCGGGGAAGTCGCGCAAAAATTGTTCGACCTCGCTGCGGGCCTGGCGGATGAGGGTGCCGTCGCCGTCGCCGTA
>Ga0265297_10006029_pt1 | contig 17929 bp, 17 predicted proteins | sample Munlanlwell13791_FD_192502 | JGI IMG/M metagenome (GOLD analysis project Ga0265297, IMG submission 192502) | Leachate microbial communities from a municipal landfill in Southern Ontario, Canada - Leachate well 137-91 | ecosystem: Engineered > Solid waste > Landfill > Unclassified | place...
ATTCCATTGACAATCTGTAAAATTCCCTCTAATATGTCGACATGATTGACAGAACCCTTGCTGAACAACTGGACGTGCTCTCCCGCCAGTACCCGGTCGTGACGGTTACGGGTCCCAGGCAATCCGGAAAGACCACCCTGGTGAAGGCCGTGTTTCCTGAATGGACATACGTATCTTTGGAGGCGCCGGATATCCAGGAATATGCCTTGCGTGATCCTCGCGGGTTTATGGAGGCCTATCCTGAACGGGTCATTCTCGACGAGGTCCAACGGGTCCCCGATCTGTTCTCCTACATCCAAACCCATGTGGACCAGATGGGCAGGGAGGGCGTCTATGTCATGACCGGCTCGTTCAACTTCGGTCTGATGGAAGGAATCAGCCAGTCCCTCGCGGGTCGCGTCGCGGTCCTGGAACTCCTCCCCCTGGCCTTTTCCGAAATGGATCGGGCAGGCGTTGTGCCGGACTCCATCGAGGCATTGATGGCGGCCGGGGCCTATCCGAGGATCTATGACCGGGGCCTGACGCCCCAACAGTGGTATGCCAACTATGTCACCACTTACCTTGAAAGGGACGTGAGACAGATCAAAAACGTCACGGATCTCTCTCTGTTTCAACGGTTCTTGAAGATGTGCGCGGCCCGTTCCGGGCAAATCCTCAACCTATCCTCCCTCGGGGATGACTGCGGCGTCACTCACAACACGGCAAGATCCTGGCTCTCCATTCTCGAAGCCAGTTATGTCGTCTATCTCCTAAAACCGCACTACCAGAATTTCAACAAGCGCCTGATCAAGAGCCCCAAGATCTATTTCTGTGATACGGGGCTCCTCTCCTACCTGATCGGGATCTCTGACCCCGGAATGCTGCTCACGCACGCATCGCGCGGACATGTGTTTGAAACATGGGTGATTTCCGAGCTTCTCAAGGGAAGGCTCAACAGGGGTTTAAAGGACAACCTCTATTTCTGGAGAGACAACACAGGCCATGAAATTGACTGTATCGTCGACCAGGGCGACCGTCTCCTCGCCCTCGAAATCAAGTCCGGCAAGACGATCTCCGAGGATTTCTTTAAGGGGCTCAGGTTCTGGAGCCGAATCTCGGCGGCCGATGCCAGGGAGATGGTTCTCGTCTATGCGGGGCTGATGGATCAGAAGAGAAAAGAGGGAACGGTCCTTTCCTGGAGGTCATTCGGCAACACCCTACCGCTGGAGATATGACCCCTCACAATTGGCACATGGTCCCTTGAGGCCGCGGGGTGCTGACGTCGCTCCGGCGGACATCGACGGTTCCTGATCCTACGCGGTTTTGCCTTAAACTGAACGGTAAGCTTCGAAGTGCATAAGGAGACGGTCATGAAATAAGCAGATCTATGATATTGGAAGCATGACATACGGTGACTATGTCGCGCAAAGCCCGAATAGATGCCCCCGATGCACTCCGTCATGTTATCTGCCGCGGGATAGAGCGGCGAAAACATTACGGCGCGGAAAAACGATAGAATGGATATTCTGGGATAGTTGCGTCATTCAGGAGAAAGACAAAAGCCCTTGCCATTTCTGGTCGACGCGATGTACCGTACCCCCTCAAACACCACCACCAGACAGAGCCTATCCGATATATTGAAGTTTATGGAAAATCTCCCTTTTGAACTGGTTTGCGACCCGATCGAGGAGATGCTGGAAGACAAACGGTTTTCGTACAGACTCAAGCGGAAGATGAAAATGATCATGCAACGCTGACGGTCACAAGCCAGGGGGTCGTTTATCATGGGAGATACGCCGCAGCAGATTCTCAAGGAAGTGTTCGGTTATGATGCATTCAGGCCGCTTCAGGCAGATATCATTGAAAATGTCTTGAACAAACACGATACCCTGGTGATCATGCCCACGGGCGGGGGCAAGTCGTTGTGTTATCAGATTCCTGCATTGACCTTCCCGGGCCTGACCATCGTTGTATCTCCCTTGATTTCGCTCATGAAGGACCAGGTGGAACAACTGATCCAGGCGGGGGCCCCGGCCGCATTTCTGAACAGTTCATTGACGAACGCTCAATTCCGACGCAATGTAGAGGCGGTGAGGGACGGGACCGTCAAGCTCCTCTATATGGCGCCCGAGGCCCTGTTGCGGCCCAACATGCTGACCCTTCTTGCCTCGCTTCGAGTGGACTGCCTCACCATTGACGAGGCCCACTGCATCTCGGAATGGGGGCACGACTTCCGGCCCGAATACCGTCAGATCGCCGGGGTCAGAGGCCGCTTCCCCGATGCGGTGTGCATGGCCCTGACCGCCACGGCCACGCCCCGGGTGCGGGAAGACATCAAGGCCAGTCTCGGGTTCAGGGACGCCAACGAATTTGTGGGGAGCTTTAATCGGGAAAATCTCTTTATTCGAGTGGACCACAAGATAGACCCTTTTGCTCAGACCGTTGACTTTATCCAGGAATTTCGAGACCAGTCCGGGATCATCTACTGTTTCTCCCGCCGTCAGGTGGATGACCTCTTCGCGGCCCTCCATCACCGGGGATACTCGGTCCTTCCCTATCATGCGGGCATGTCGGATGAGGACCGAAACCGAAACCAGGAGCTTTTTATTCGGGACGATGTCCAGATCATGGTGGCCACCATCGCCTTCGGCATGGGAATCGACAAGCCCAATGTACGGTTTGTGGTCCACTACGACCTCCCCAAAAATATGGAGAGTTATTACCAGGAGATCGGCCGGGCCGGCAGGGACGGGCTCCCTGCCCACTGTCTTCTTCTCTTCAGCTACGGCGATATCCAGAAGGTCAAACACTTCATCGACCAGAAACCGGACCGCGAGCAGCGGATCGCCCACATCCATCTGAATGCCTTCTTAGGGTTCATCGAGACGGAAGCGTGCCGGCGCATCCCGCTGCTGAACTATTTCGGCGAGGCATATTCCATAAAAAATTGCGGGGCGTGCGATAACTGCCTGACCGATAAAAAGGATTTGACGGATATCACCATCGCTGCGCAGAAGTTCCTCTCCTGCGTCAAACGGACCGGGGAGCGGTTCGGGGCCGGACACATTATCGATGTCCTGCGGGGATCACAGGCCAAAAAAGTCATTCAATCCGGCCATGATCGGCTCTCCACCTATGGGATCGGGGAAGAACATTCCAAAAAGGAGTGGTTTCATCTCTCCCGCCAGTTCATCCAGAAAAGACTCCTGAATCAGGATATGGAGTTTGGGGGGCTCAGCCTGACCGAAAAGGGATGGAAGGTAATGAAGGGCGAAGAAACGGTCATGGGGCGGCTTGCGGAGCGGCGGACAGATCCCGAGGCGCAGGAGGAGAGGGTGTATGACAGGGCCCTGTTCGATCTCCTTCGCAAGGAGCGCAAGCGCCTGGCCGACAGCGCCAATGTCCCTCCCTACGTGATCTTCCCGGACCGGACCCTGATGGAGATGGCCACATTTTTTCCCCAGAGCGAGATGCGGCTGATGGATATTCACGGGGTGGGCGCGGCCAAGGAGAAGACCTACGGGCCCCTGTTTCTGGATATGATTCGTGACTACTGCCGGCCCCTCGGAATCGCGGAGGTCGTCAAAGGGGCGCGCAAGCGACCTGTTTACCTCCCCAGAAGAAATGGTGGAGCGGGCATATGACATTCAGGGAGATCGAATCGTGTATGTTCAGGAGAACGACAAACCCCCGCATGAGAGCGGGAGGGAGACCTAAACGCCATGAAACTGTTTACCATAGGCTTCACACAGAAATCGGCTGAGGTGTTTTTCGGCAGACTGTCCAGGGCAGGGGTGAAACGGGTTATCGACATTCGCCTCAATAATGTCTCGCAGCTTGCCGGATTTGCCAAACGGGATGACCTTCGCTATTTCCTAAAGGCCATTTGCGGGATTGACTATATCCACCTGCCCGAACTGGCCCCCACACAGGAAATTCTGGATCATTTCAAGAAGAAAAAGGGAGACTGGTTGGCCTACGAAAAGGAGTTCCGGCCCCTGTTAAGCCAAAGAAAACCCGAAGAGACCCTTTCAAGGGACCTGTTCGACAGTGGGTGTCTCCTGTGCAGTGAGGACAGGCCCGACCACTGCCACCGTCGCCTTGTGGCCGAACATCTTGCAAAAAAGTGGGGTAATCTGGAGATTGTTCATCTGTAATCCCGAGTCCTGTTCAGGAAAGGAAATAGGTATGGGTCGGGCATAAAACATGGGGGCGGGACGAGGTGCTTCGAGTGGTGGTGCAGCGGTTGCGGTTCAGTTGTTTGAGTTTGTGCGAATCAAAAAAGCGGATCTGTTTGTCGGTGATCGAATGGACAATAGACCAGTGATCCCAGAAAGGCCCCCCGATGCCGATAAGGATGGCCCGTGGCTGACCATCATCGAGGAATTGCATCATGCTCGACCAGAACTCGTCCAATGAGGTGTCCGGGTGATGTTTGAACGGCATATTCCGATGCTCTATTCGATCACCCACCACATCCCGAAGCACGCCGCCGATGGTCGGCAGACCGATTCCCTCCGTTAAAATCCGGCCAAGGTGATGATTCTCTTCCAGGTAGATGAGTATCTGCTGAAAAAGATCTCTCGCTTCCTCATCAGCGATCCGGTTGATGATTCGGGTGGCGTTTACAATGCTGTATATGGCGCACAGTCCGTCCAGGGCGCCCTGTATATAAGGTTTCATATCGTTACATTTTTGCATTCGATACCATTATCTATTCAGGCAGTAGAGAGCAGAAAACAGGGGATGCCGCGCGGCGGCGAGATGGACCAACTGGCTGGCCACCATCCCGTAGCTCAGGCCGGCAGCCTCGGCCGCTAATGCCAGGCTGGTTTCCGGAGTGACATCCGCATTCGGGTTGATATCCAGAACATACATTTGGCCATTAAGGCTTCTCAGATCGATGCGTCCATAGTCTCGGCAGTTGAATACCCTGTACGCCCTCATGGCGACATCTTTGAGCTGGTCGAACTCCTGCGCATTCAATCTGGCGGGGACACGGATCTCTATGGATTCATAGGGAATCGAACCGGGAGTGAACTTGGAATCAAAACTGCACAACCGGTCCCTCGGACTGTCAAAAACCGAATAATCCATTTCTGCCGGTGGAAGCATTTCCACGTTGCCATTGCCCATGATGGTCACATGAAATTCCCGACCATCAATAAAATCTTCTACAATTGCAGGCTGATGCAGTTCTTTATGGACAAATTCAAGCCGGGCGGCAAGTTCCTCTCGATCCATTACCACAGCTTCGGGAGTAATGCCGACACTGCAATGCTCGAACGCAGGCTTGACAATGGCGGGGAACAAGTCCCAGTGATCAGGAGTCTCACAAGTGGCAAGCTCCCAGGAGGGCGTAAGGATACAAAACTGGTTCATCAGCGATTTGCAGGCCGGCTTGTCCCAACTGAGGGCGAGGACATTCGATGGGGCGCCTGTATACGTAAACCCCATGCCTTCCAGAATAGCCGCCACGCGGGAATCGCTTCGCGTCAATCCGGGCAGCTCTTCACACCAATTGAACACGATAAAATGATCGGGGTTGAATGGCTCAAGTATTCGATCCAGACCCTCGTCGCTTACCGGCGCCTCGACAACCCGGTGACCCTGTCCTTCGAGCGCGGTCCTGAGTTGGTGAACCGCCGCCGTCGTTTCATCGACAGCCTCGCTTTCCCAGCACGGGTCCAGGTTGTGGAGCAGCAGGACCGGAAGATCCGTTTGTCTGTGTGTCCATTCCGTATTCATGCAAACTCGGGCTGAAGGGTCGTGGATGCGTATTCAAGAGCGGTGGTCAAGCGTTCCCCATGGCTGCCATTGCCACACGGAATGATGCTTTCCTCAGCAGGGCTTGTCAAGAATAAACGGTCGCCATACTGAAAGATGGTTTTGAAAGTGTTTAGCCGTCTGATAGAGGCGATAACAACGGACCGGTCCATGGGGGTCTCTTTTCCAAGGACGCAACACAGAATTCCACTTCCCGTGGAACGTACTCTGTACCCTCAATGCGTTCTGGAACAGGCAGCGGGGACGTCGCCTTTGATCGAGGGTATCCTCCTGGAGCCGTATCAGAACAGCAATTCTCATTATAGAAAGCCGCTCATGTGGGAGCGGCTTCCAAGTCCCGACGGCGGGCGGGATGGCAAGATGCCACTCTCACAGCCATTTAGCTCTGAGTCTACAGCAAAATGAGAATTGCTGTTATCAGAAGGATTGCCTAAATTCAGAATATCTGTTATAAAAAATCCGAAATTCCTGATAGTGACTCAATTCCCATGGTGGAGGAAGCCGGCCATGCCAATCTATGAATATGCGTGTCGACGCTGCAAAGTGGAATTCCAAGCCCTGATCATGCGTGCGTCCGATGAAGAGGGGCTTGTCTGTCCCACCTGCGGGGGTCGTCACTTGGACCGATTGATTTCCAGGGTTGCCTATCACCAGTCCGAAAAGGATCGTCTGAACAGCTATGATCCTGGCGGTCGCCACAGTGACAGCTTTTATAAAGACAGTCGAAACATCGGCCTTCAGGCCAAAAAGCGTGCGCAGCAGATGGGAGTAGACTTAGGGAGCGGTTTTGAATCAAAATTGGAGAAGCTGAGGACCGATCCGGGCTCTGTCCTAAAAGACAGTGAGTAAGAACTGAACCACGGATGGACACCGATAGGGATAAAAGCCCCTAACCTACTGAATTCATAGTTGATTCTAACGCCGAGGCTTCGGAACTGCTTAAGGGGGCTGTTTTTGGTCCTTTAAACATCTGTGTGTATCGGTGTCCATCTTTGGTTTTCCATACTTCCTGACTATAAAAAGAGAGTACGATGGCAATAGAAGGAGATGTGGTCCTGATTTATCGTCAGGAACAACCGACTGTTTTTGCACGCGTTGAGCATATCGAGCCGGATATCAAGAGGGATTGGTATCACATTACCTTGCTCCTCCTCACTGTCCCCACTCAGGTCGTCACGTGGATACTCAGAGGTTCGTATATCGAGGGCGAGACATTCACCATGGGGGGCGTGCCGATGCGGTTAGAGCTGGTCAAGAAGACGACCATCAGGGAAAAAGCGCCGTCTCAAATGGAGTCCCGCAAAAAAACGAAGTCCAAGAGACCAGGGACGGTCATTCCTTTTAAAAAGCCTTGAACACAGACCGTCGCCCTTTGTGGGCAACCGTTGACAAAGGCTCGCAGAATTATTTTTCCGGAGTGTTAATCAATGAAAAAGACTCGAATCATCGTGATCCGTCTGGTCCTTTCCGGCATATTTGCAGTTGTCATTTCCCGCCTGTTTTTTAACGATATGTCAGCGGCAAAAGTCGTCGGGTTAGGTGTGGCCTTATTTGGTTTCGCCTACCTATTCGAGTACGTGAGAAACAGAAACAAGGAAGGAGGCGCGTAATGGAAGCTGTGAAATATGTCTACTCGTTTAACGAAGGTGACGGAAAAAACAAGAAACTCCTTGGTGGAAAAGGGGCCAATCTGTGTGAAATGACGCAGATCGGGCTCCCGGTGCCGCCGGGATTTGTGATTACCACTGAGGCCTGTCTGGCATATCTGGATCAGAAGAAAGGGAAAGTGGGGCTTGACCACAAGGTCGTCAAACAGATACGCGATGCCCTGACCCAACTGGAGAAGGACACCGGAAAGGGGTTCGGCAATCCCGAAAATCCCCTCCTGGTCTCTGTAAGGTCCGGGGCAGCCATGTCCATGCCGGGCATGATGGACACTATCCTGAACCTCGGGCTCAACGATGAGACGGTGGCGGGTTTCATCCGTCTCACCAAAGACGAACGATTTGTCTATGATCTTTACCGACGGCTGATACAGCTCTTCGGCAGCGTGACGTTCCACATGAGGGATGAAGACTTCGACCATATTTTCAATGAGTTGAAGAAGGAACAGGGCGTTCAGCAGGACGTCGAACTGAATGCCGGTTCTCTCAAGAAGGCATGCAGCCGATTTCTCGACCTCTTCAAGGAAAAAACAGGCACTCCCTTCCCGCAGGACCCCTACGTGCAATTGGACCTGGCCGTGGAATCGGTCTTCAAGTCCTGGATGGGAAAACGGGCCGTGGATTACCGAAGGGAATTCAAGATCACCAAGGAGATGGCCAACGGGACGGCCGTCAACATCTGCACGATGGTCTATGGGAACATGGGGAACGACAGCGCCACCGGCGTGGCATTTACCAGAGATCCGGCCACGGGCGAGAACCGCTTTTTCGGAGAATACATGGTGAATGCCCAGGGGGAAGATGTGGTGGCCGGCATTCGCACCCCGAAGCCGATCCGCGACCTCAGAAAGGACATGCCCGATGTCTACCCCGAGCTGGAGAAGCTGCGGCACACCCTGGAGGACCATTACCGGGAGGTTCAGGATCTCGAATTCACCATCGAAAAGGGGAAGCTCTATTGTCTTCAGACACGAAACGCCAAGATGAACGCAGCGGCCTTTATCAAGACCTCTGTGGATATGGTGAACGAAGGTCTCATCTCCGAGGAGGAGGCCCTTCTTAGAATCCAGCCCGATATGCTGGAGCAGCTCCTTCACCCCCGCCTGGATCCCCACGCCAAGGCCGAGGTATTGGCCCAGGGACTCCCGGCATCCCCGGGGGCCGCATCCGGAAAGATGGTCTTCGATGCGGACAGGGCCGAGAGCAAGGCAAAACTGGGCGAAAAGGTCATCCTGGTCAGGGAAGAGACCAAGCCCGACGACATTCATGGGTTCTTTGCGTCCCAGGGGATCCTCACCAGCAGGGGGGGCAAAACATCCCACGCGGCCGTGGTGGCGAGGAGCATGGGTAAGCCGTGCGTTTCGGGGTGCGAGGCCATCGTCATCAACGATCTTAACAGGGAAGCAGTCATTTCCGGAGTGACCCTTCGGGAGGGGGACCTGATCACCATCGACGGTACTACCGGGAATGTCTACCAGGGGAAGGTCCCCACCATTGAACCGGAATTCGTGGAAGACCTGCTGGTTCTCCTGGAATGGGCGGACGAGATCAGCGACCTCCAGGTTATGGCCAATGCGGACACCCCGGACGCGGTGGCCAAGGCCAAGAAATATGGCGCCGTGGGCATCGGGCTTTGCCGAACGGAACGGATGTTCAACCAGCCGGAGCGGCTGCCGGTGGTCCAGGAGATGATCCTGGCCGATAGCACCCAGGAAAGAGAGGCCGCCCTCGACCGGCTCCTCCCATTTCAGAAAGAGGATTTCAAGGAGATCTTTCGGCTCATGGACGGCGACCCGGTTACGGTTCGACTACTGGATCCTCCCATCCACGAATTTCTCCCCTCGGCCGAAGAGCTCTCAGATGAAATCAACAAACTGAGAGAACTGAAACAGACCGTGGAGGGTATGGCGTCCCTGCCCGACACCCTCAAGATGCTGGATCCCGAACTGAATGACCGCTATTCCTCAAACCTGGAGGTGATCATTAAGGGCGTGGAAGAGCTGAAGACCCGGCATCTGGAAGGTCCCATGATCGAATCCAAGGAGGCCATGCTCAAAAAGGTCAAGTCCCTGGCCGAGATCAACCCCATGCTGGGACATCGAGGGGTCCGGCTCGGGATCACCTATCCGGAAATCTATTCCATGCAGATCAGGGCCATACTCGAGGCTGCGGCCGAACATATGAAGGACGGCGGACGGGTCTCTCCTGAAATCATGATCCCCCAGGTCTGCACATTGGAGGAGTTGAAATGGGTCCACCGTTACGTGACGCAGATCAACAGCGACGTAGAGAAGAAATATAACATCAAGATTCCGTATAAGTTCGGAACGATGGTCGAGGTGGTCAGGGCATGTATGCGGGCGGGACGGATCGCCGAACTGGCTGAATTCATCTCCTTCGGAACCAATGACCTGACCCAGGCGACCTTTTCCTTTTCCAGGGAAGACGCTGAAAACAAATTCCTTCCCCTGTATGAAGAACGAGGTATATTGCAGCATAATCCCTTTGATGTCCTGGATATCAAGGGCGTCGGCAGACTCATGAGGATCACCATGGAGTGGGCACGGAAGACACGGCCGGACCTGAAGGTCGGAATATGCGGCGAACAGGGGGGGCATCCGGACTCCATCCGGTTCTGTCATCATATTCATATGACTTATGTCTCCTGCTCCCCTCCCCGGGTCCCCATTGCCCGACTGGCTGCGGCCCATGCCAAGCTCAAGGAGAAGGAATTTGTCCTGGATTGATCAGGAATTATCAGCAACGGTGGGCAGGCTGAGCAAAAGGCAACGGTGGGCGCATGAAAGATTGCATACGGCGTGAGACATAGATGTTGGCGCGGGGAGGGCGCCCATCGGTAACTGTTTTCTGATAGAAGCGATGACAACCAACCGGTCCGTGGGGGTCTCTTTCCCAAAGGACGCAACACAGAATTCCACTCCCCGTGGAACGCTCCCTGTCCCCTCAATACGTTCTGGAACAGGCAGGGAGAACATCGGCTTTGATCGAGGGGATCTCCTGGAGCTGTTGGGGTGCTCAGTTAACGACCTCACTGCCGTATCTATGCAATGACTCTCGGATTTGCGTCCTTTGGGAAAGAGACCCCCACGGACTTTTTTCACACACCTAAAATGATACGCCCATCGTTTTTTTCAAGGGGGTGTTCAATCGACAATCATAGATCGACAATCGCAAATCCTGGAGGTTATGCCATCCAGATGGACGTCAGATAGGAGTTGGTAAAATCGACCATGATGAGCGGTCGGTTGGTTTTAATCTCCCACGAGACAAAGCAGGAGAGGAGGTCATTCAAGACCTCCTCTGCCACATTCAATTCTTCAGAAACAGCCCGGTGCGCCTCCTTCACGGTCCCGGCAATCATTCGGTGGAGTTTCAAGGAGTTATCGAGTGTTTTGAGACAGGGTGAACTCTGAATCTGCTCTACCGCCTCTTCCCAGTGAATCCCGCCAATTTTTCGGCGCAGTACATAGGCGTTTCCCCTGTCACGGATCGTCAGAAGCGGGCGGTTCACATGCAGGCTGGTACTTTTAATCCGCCAACCGTGCATTCTCGAGCCTATTTCTGCCAATAGCGCATCCTTTTTCTTCAAATCCGGGAGTTGTCTCGCTTGAATTCGTTCAAAAATACAGGGGAAACCGTCAATGTCGATTTCCTTAAGACGCGTCGGATCAAATCCCAGGTCCATGAGGTCCCCGATCGTCAAGGGACGGTCCGTGTCGCCCATTCGCGTCTCCAGCCACGATGTGAGGCTGGGTCTCTCGTAGTTGGGAAGCCTCTCGATAAACCGGGCGGGATGCTCTTTTAACGTCTCAGGGAGCCGGTTCCACAGCTTCATGTCCCCGTCTACGAGGGTGGGACCATTTTCCAGGTCGAAAGGGGCATAGGACTGGGCCGGCAGTCGAGCAATATCAGGCGTAAGTGAGATCTGCTCCAGAGAGTCGCCGCCGGTATACCCGACCAGCGTTTCGATGCGGCGTCTGAAGGCAACCAGTTTGGTAACAAAACGGGTGAACATGAACCGCATGAGAGGCGACGATTTGCCCCGCTGAATTTCCTTTCCAAAATAGGTCATGAGGGCCGAATGGAGCCCCTTGAATTCCTCGATGGTCCGTTGGACCATGATCTGGTTGTCCCGCATATCGATTACAGTCTGTTTTCGACGCAGGTGGTGGAGCAGCTTTTGGATCGGCCCTTTCAAGTCCTTTCCTTCCAGACTAGGGGGCGTAAAGATCATATAACAATGCCGGTCTGCCAGGGAGGAGTTTCCAATGATGCTCTCGGCCGGTCTCCACGATGCCTTCAGGTAAATATCATAGGTCGGGTCTTCCTCGGGGATAATGTTATCCAGAATCCCGATGGCCGATCGTTTGATCAGGAATTTTCTGAAGTGCTTCAGTATCTGTGTGCCCAATCCCTTTCTTCTGAAGGGCGCTCCAATCTCCACATAAACCAGGTAGTAGCAGGGAACCGGTTTACGAAGGTAGAGCATGTTCAACCGGCCCAGGTTTTCGCCGGTCTCTGCGTTGACTTCGATCACTCGAAACCCATTTTGGGAATCTTCCGGTTTGAGCCTGTTGATCCGGCTTCCGGATACCGTTTCGCTGACAAGGTCCCAGAGGTTGTTAAAGAGATCCGGCACAATAGGCGATTCAGCGGATTTCATCCGCATGCCTTCATCAATCAGGCTGATCAACCCGAGCCTTTCGTTGAGGCCAAGGTCTTTTCGCGCGGCCTCCTCGTTTTCGACTACCCTGTTTTGAGGTAGGTTGTTTCTCATCATCCATCTCCTGCGGACGGGACTGATTTTTCATCAAAAAAAAGGCGGAGCATGTGCTCCGCCTTTTTTTCATATGATAGTTGCGAAAACACACACTAAGGCATTCCGGCCCTCCGGCTAAAGTAATAATAAAAAAAGCCCTTCAGTGTGTGCGTAACGCTCATTTTCGTTCTCCTACTGTGGTTCTATATCTCAGTCTGGTGACATTGTCAACCCCAAAATCGCATGAGCAGCCCCTCGGATTTCAATAGTGTCTTAAGGTATTATCTCACTTCCCTTAACATTGATGGGGCTCGAGCGCTGGCGGAAAGACAAGGGTAAATACCGTGCCCCCGGCCCTCGCGCATTCGGCCGAGTCCCGGACGTGGGAACATTCGGATATGACGCCAGGGCATGTTGCGTCCTCACCGGAAAGATGCACGCACCGGGCGCTCTCGCACAATACCTGGAACTGGTACGTATCTGCGAACATCCTGACTTTGAGAAGTTCGAGGCCTTTTCCGCCTGCATCAAAGTCAAACGGCCTTTTGGTGGAATAGAAGTCGGTCTCCCTCGCATGGTAGAAGCCGCCAAAAATCTGCTTCTGACTCTCCTCGGTAATCCCGACTCCGGTATCCCGGACTGCCACTTCAACGCCGGTAGGTGAGGGGCCAAGAGAAATAGTTACGGTTCCACCGTCAGGAGTGTTCTCGACGGCATTTTTGAGCAGGCTGAACAGCATCTTCTCCACGACCGCCTCACTGATCAGGGCACAGGGATCTTCTCTGATCTCAACCTTCAAATCGAGGTTCCTGTGGGATGAAAGTTCCGGAATCATGGCTGCTACCCGTTCGATAACTGGCTTTAGTCTCGACGCCTTCAAATCGATGTCCCCAAAAGGAAGATGAGCCGCTACCATCTTTTCAACCGTCTTAAGGGCATTGACCTGAGCCGGATCTTCTTCTGCAAGGACGTGGAGCAGGTCGAGGGTCTGCTCCACACAGGGTTTGAATCCATGCTCGCGATCCGCTCCTTCTGCCCTGACGATGTCTTCCACATCCATCTGAATATCCTGAAGCCGCTTCAGGTTCCGCCGAATCCGGTCCAGGGTTTTTCGGTTCTGGGGGGTCTCCAGACTCCTCAGAGAAGCGGCGGCAATGGAGAGCGGGGTCCGCAGTTCGTGGGAAAGATGATCCAGGACCCTGCGACGCGCACGATCGAGCGCCTTGAATTGGGTAATGTCCTTGAATACCATTACGATACCCGGGGTATCCCATTTTTCCGCCTCGAGGCGCAGAAACGATGTGGTGACGCCAAGGTCGAGCAACCGGCCATCCTCCCTCCTGAAGGGGACCTCCTGGTAGAGTCGGCTCTTCCTCTCCTGAATGCCTCGAATCAGGATATCGTTGAAAGCATCGTTTTCCGGCTCCTCCATAAAGAGCTGAACATAGGTTCGGCCTTGAACGTCTTCAGCCCTGAGGCCCAGTATATCCAGGCCCGCAGGATTGATATGGGTTATATATCCCTGAAAATCAAAGACCAGGACTCCATCGCTCATGCTTTCAATAATCACTGAAGAAAAGGCATTGTCCATGGGTGAGACCTCGTAGGAATTGACGATTGACCACAGATTATAACGAGAATGGCTCCTCTTCACAAGCCCCTACCCATTTCTTTTCAATGGTGTTAACATGAGAATAGTTTCAATTTCCCTGCGCAGGGTTGCCGGGCTCTGTGGAGAAACGGGAAGTGGAAAAGAGGGGCCTTCAGAATTTTCCAATGGATAGATATCAAAGCTTTGAAGAACTGTCCCGCCATGAGGCTGAGGGAGTCGATTATGTGATACTGTCGAGAAAAGGTTCCGCCTCACTTGCCGTCATTGCCCCTCACGGCGGGGGCATCGAGCCCGGCACTGCGGATATTGCAGATGCCATCGCTTCGAATCAACACCCTTTTGCGGCCTTCAAAGGGATAAAGAAGACAGGAAATGCGGCGCTTCATATCAGAAGCGACCGGTTCGATGAGCCTGTTGCCGTCAGGATCGCTGAACAGGCCCACGGGGCGGTGACGATTCACGGGTGCCGTGGGGGAGAGGACCGGGTTTATGTGGGCGGCAGAGACGATGACCTCAAACGGCGGATCATCGACGTACTCAACGGGGCGGGGTTCCATGCGGAGGAGAGTCTGAGGCCAGGATTGGAGGGTAGAAGCCCCAGGAATATCTGCAACCGATGTCTCACCGGCCAGGGGGTGCAGATAGAGATATCCAGGGGGTTGAGGGAAAACATGTTTGAGGGCCTCGCGAAACGTTCCACGAGGAAGAAGAGCGAGACCTTCTATAGGTTTGCCAGGGCGGTCAGAGATGCGATTGAGGCATGATGCTGGGCTGTTTCGAATGGATATGTCGTCCATTGTTCAGATTCATCTGTTTTCTTATGTTCAAACCTGAAATCGCTCAACCTCCGAACCCATGAATGGTTACACAAATCTTTTTCTCGATCGCCTTATCATATTGACTCAGCGTACAGAAATAGTGTAAAAGGCATTGAAAATTGACAGATGATCTTTATTATTTGATGACGAAGGCGATTGAAGAGGCTGAAAGCGCTTTTTTAGAAGGAGAGGTTCCGGTCGGAGCTGTTTTGGCGGGTTTGAATGGTCAAATCCTGGCCAGGGCCCATAATCAGCCCATTTCCCTGAAGGATCCCACAGCCCACGCTGAAATCCTTGCACTGAGACAGGGAGGGGTAGCCGTCGGCAATTACCGCCTCAACGAATGCACCCTTGTAGTTACGATTGAGCCATGCCTTATGTGTATGGGCGCGGCCATCCACGCGAGAATCGCCCGGCTGGCTTTTGGGGCCTTTGACCCAAAGGGGGGCGCCGCAGGCTCAATGTATAACCTGGGTCGGGATGACCGTCTCAATCACAGGATAGAAATCGTGTCCGGAATCATGGAAGAGAGCTGCCAGGAGCTCATGAGGAAATTTTTCCGGTCCCGACGGGGGGCCTAAGATCAACACATTCTGGAGAGGTACCGAAGTGGTCGTAACGGGGTCGACTCGAAATCGACTTGCCTTGTTAATAGCAGGGCACGTGGGTTCGAATCCCACCCTCTCCGCCATTATACTCCTGAAAAAACAGAATAATAACAAGTTTGAGTACACTTTAAGATCGGAGAGATGTCCGAGCTGGCCGAAGGAGCGCGACTGGAAATCGCGTGTACTGCCAACAGCGGTACCGAGGGTTCGAATCCCTCTCTCTCCGCCATTAAATATCGTGTGACCCCTTTTCCGTGGCTGTTGCCATCCCCTCTCCATCCGAGGAATGTCTTGGCCATCCGTAACCCGGCCGTCTCCTCCCGGGGCGGCCATTTAATCGGGAGATCCCCCGCACCATGACGTACCAGGTGTTAGCCAGAAAATGGCGTCCGCAGGTCTTTGAGGACGTCATTGGTCAGGAGCACGTTGCACAGACCCTGATGAATGCCATCAAGACCGGCAGGCTTGCACATGCCTATCTCTTCAGCGGGCCGAGGGGGGTGGGGAAGACATCGGTTGCGCGGATTTTTGCCAAGGCCATTAATTGCGAGCAGGGGGAGCCAGGGGTCCCCTGTAACCGGTGCCGGTCATGCATCGAGATCACCGACGGCTCTTCGGTTGATGTTCAGGAGATCGATGGGGCATCCAACCGGGGGATCGACGAGATCAGGGAACTGAGGGAAAGCATTCGGTACATGCCGTCTTCGAGTAAGTACCGGATCTATGTGATCGATGAAGTGCACATGCTGACCCTGCCTGCCTTCAATGCCCTCCTCAAGACCCTTGAAGAACCCCCGGCCCATGTGAAGTTCATATTTGCAACTACCGAGTCCCACAAGGTGCCTGTCACCATCCTTTCCCGGTGCCAGCGGTATGATTTTAAACGAATCCCGTCTGCAGACATCGTTGCTCATCTAAAAAGGATTGCAGAGAATGAAGGGATTGACATCGCCGTTTCCGGTCTGGGCATCATCGCACGAGAGGCCGATGGGAGCATGCGGGACGCCCAGAGCCTGATGGACCAGGTCATTTCATTCAGCGGTCAATCGGTCCGGGACAAAGATATTGCCGATATCTTGGGGATCATTGACCGGGGTATCATCTTCGAGTCATCGGCCGCCATTCTTGAAAGGGCCCCGGAACGGTGTCTTGAGATCGTGGAGAGGATCTATAATTATGGGTATGACATCAAGGAGTTCTATCGTGCCCTCATGGAGCAGTTCAGGAACCTTCTCATTCGCCTGATTGCGCCCCAAAATGACCTGATCGACGTGAGCGACAGCGACAAAGACGAGATCAAACGGCAGGCTGAAATGGCCGGCAAGGAAAAACTCCATCTCCTCCTTAACTTCCTGATCAACAGGGAAGAGGATCTCAGGTTCACCTCTCATCCCCGGCTGGTCCTGGAGACTACCCTGATCAAGCTGTGCACCCTCGGCGATGTCCTCTCTTTTGAGGAACTTCTGAAAAGGGTGGCAGCCCTGGAAGAAAAATTGACGGGCGCTGCAGCGAGTTCCGCTGAATCCGGCGGGCAGGCGATTCCTGAACGGCTTTCGGATCCCGGCGCGGAATGGCGCTCCGACACCGGTGGAAGCCTTGCCGCAAACGCCCCAGATGCCGTACAAGAGAAAAACGACCTCTCTTCGAGCGGACGCCCACCGGGAGACTGGAATGATTTCCTGGCTTTCATGGAGACCAAGAGCAGGGCTGCACACAGCATCCTGAAGGACTGGCGACTGTTGGCCTTGACCCCGGATGTCCTGGAAATAGAGGGCCAAAGCGAGTCCTTTTCATCGCGATACTTTGACGACTCGGAACGGTATGACCAACTGATGGCCCATTGTCAGGAATTTTTTGGGAGGGAGTTGAAAGTAACCATTCATGGCCGAGGCCGGACATCGTCCTTCGGCCATTCAAAAAAAAAGCCTGGGACGACGGTCGTCAAGGCCCAGGACCAGCAGAACACACCCCTTCCGAGGGCTGCTCAGGAGGTCCTGAGTCTCTTTGATGGGCATATAGTGAAAGAAGATGTGCGTTCAGACAAAATGGATAATAGAGGAGGAACCATCGATGAAGGGAATGCCTAACATGGGCCAGCTACTGAAGCAGGCCCAGAAATTTCAGGCCAAGATGGCCGAATTGCAGGAAGAATTGAACCAGCGGACCGTGGAGGCATCGGCCGGGGGGGGGATGGTCACCGTGGTGGCCAATGGCAAGCAGGAGGTCCTGTCCATTGCCATCGACCCCGAAGTGGTAGACCCCAAGGATGTCGAAATGCTCCAGGACCTCATCCTGGCGGCCGTCAATGACGCCTTGAACAGGGCGAAGGAGATGAGCAACGAAGAGATGGGAAAATTGACCCAGGGGATGAATATACCCGGCCTACCCGGGCTCATGTGAACAGATAATTCAGGAATTCGGGAATTGAGAAATTTAGGAATTCAGGAATTGAGCGATTAATGGATTAGGGGATCGAGGAATCTACGGATTTAGGGATTTGGGGATTGAAAAAACGGGAGTGTATTTCATTCAATTCCTGAATTCCTGAATGAGAAATTCCTCAATCAGGAATATGGGCATCTACCCGCCATCACTTGAAAAATTGATCGAACTCCTTTCGAGGCTCCCTGGAATCGGCCAGAAGTCGGCGACGCGGGTGGCGCTCCATGTGTTGAGAAGCG
>Ga0265297_10006030_pt1 | contig 17926 bp, 38 predicted proteins | sample Munlanlwell13791_FD_192502 | JGI IMG/M metagenome (GOLD analysis project Ga0265297, IMG submission 192502) | Leachate microbial communities from a municipal landfill in Southern Ontario, Canada - Leachate well 137-91 | ecosystem: Engineered > Solid waste > Landfill > Unclassified | place...
TTTATTTCCAATTAAAATGGAAACAAGTCTAACCTCACCCCTATCGTAGTGATATGACATAGACTTACATTCGTTTGACAGCTTGAGGTTTTCGGTTTCAACCTTTTCAATATGCTCACGAAGCTTCTCGTTCTCAGCTTCTATTTGTTTAACATAATCATCGTGATGCGGCATATTCACCTAACTTCTTAAGTCCCTCATCTATCATCTTATTTAGCTCTTCAATGTCCTTTGATGTTGTCGCTTCATATTTCTTTCTCATATCAACATGAGGTTCGCAATCAATACCCATTCTACTTAGGACATTATAATCTTTTTCATCTATAACACGAGAATTTTCACCCTTGACCGTTATGCTATAGGTCTTGTTGCCCTTCATGTCAGTCAGGGACGATAATATGAAGAACCTCTCCAACTGCTCATAGGAAGCTTGAAGTATCTCATTCTGTTCCCGGATCTTCTCGTTCTCAGCTTCCAGTTGCTTGACATAAGCATCGTCGTAGTTACTCATTTGTTCTCTTCCTCAACCTGCTTACGAAGCTCATCCATCTGCTTCTGATGCTCTGTTATTTTTTCTATCTCCCTTTCAACTTCTTCTTGTGACAATGCATTTCTAATGATGGGCATAGCAATGTTACTGAAGTTGGAATAACTGGAGCTTGATGTAGAATTGGTAGTCATATTATAAGGCAACCCAAAGGCTGTCATGAAGTCCTTATAAGTCGTATTGCTCATCATCGGCTGAACGCTAACTATGTCGTTGATATTCAATGTAGGAAATTCCATTGGAGTCACTATATCAGCATCTATTCCAGTCAGCATCAACACTTCTTCATCGGTAAGCGATACCTTATCTCCCTTCAATGATAAGCGGAAATTACCACCTTTGTCTTTCATGACTCTCAGCTTCTTACGAACCAACTCATACAGAGTAGCGTCCCGCTTCTCCATGTCACTCCGAAGCTTCTCGTTCTCGGCTTCAAGCTGCTTGATGTAGTCTTCGCTCATGATGTAGTATCTCCGGTTTCTTTTTGTTCGGTGGGAAATTTACAATCTTGATGATTCATATAGCTATAATGCCCATTATTGTCGTTTCTTATTGCATTCTTCATACCATTAACTTCGCTTTCTATGTGATCCAGCCATATTTTGCGAAGTATTGGGTAGATGACAGGCATTTTCTTTTCCCAATATTCGCTCTTTGGACTCCACCTATATGACCATATAACCTGACTGTATTCCTTACTTCTCCCCGTTGCTGGCTGGGTTTCTATTGTTCTTTTGCATTCTCTTAAAAGAACAAGAATGTCTTTATGCAATTCATTATACTGAGATTGTGCTACACAGTATTCTTTATTAACCTTATCGTTTTCTGTGATAAGTTTCTCCACAGTTTCCCTAAGCTGCTCGTTCTGGGCTTCCAGTAGCTTCTCATAAGTAGTCGTGGCTTGTGACATAAGTTTATTTTATCATCAATATAGGTGTTAGTCAAACACATGCTCATACTGCATGTAGTATCTTCCAAGATGCTTCCAATCCCAATGTCTTTGTCTTTTTCTGTTGTAAGTATGGATTGTGGGGAACGCTCTCATGTAAAGTCGGGAGCCTCTGTGGTTGAGAAACATATATTCTCTTCCATGCACTATACCGAAGCAGCATTTATCTTTACATAGTGTAGACATCAAACACCATACTTCTTTTTGTTACATTTACACAAACACATGATGCCCCCTCATATACCACTTTCCCACATCTTTCCAATATAGATGTGATTGTCGTTTTCTATTACGACAATACCTACCAGCGAGGCATTCATTATACTGCCTTGATCCTTTATGGTCACTGAACATGAATTTTCTTCCATACACTCCCCATCTATGCTTGTTATTATAGAGAGTCGCCATTATTCACCATACTTCTTTGTTCTTATTGAAGATTCTTTCAGCTTCCTATATTCACCACCTGTCACATATGCTCTACCCATCATCATTCGACATAGTGCTAATGTCTTATTTTTACTAGTCGGTTCCGGTTCATATTCAATGTCCCACACAATTCTGGCGGTCATTGAGTTTTTATCTTTCTTATATGCATAGCATACAATGGACAGGATAAAGTTATCGTAGCCAATCAAATCTGTGTGTTTATAAGCTATCCAGCTTCTACATTCTTCTTTGTCAAGTGTAGTTTCGTTCAACCTTATGGTTCCATCTTTATCAGTTACCCATTTTTCATATAAAAAAATATTACGCCTTGCTTCAATGTCATTAGTCAAAAGGGCAGAATCTAAGGAAGCTCGGAGCTTCTCGTTCTCAGCTTCAAGCTGCTTGATGTAGAACTCTATATTATTTCCCACAGACCAAGCCTATATAGTTGTTGGTTGTCTCTGACTTGATTGACACCGCAGTTTTTATCTCTCTTCAACTTGTTAAAGCGTCTCCAATCCCGTTGAAATATCTTTTTGTATGATTTTTCAGAATATTCAAATTCAAACTGCGTATAACCCTCGAAGCTTTTGAGCCACAGAGGAACCTTGACGGTCAGGACACTCCAGGCAAACCGATGAGGATTAAGCTCAGTTAGCCGCTTCTTGACTACTTTTATCTTCATCTGCGTCTTCCAATTGTTGGTCGGTAGCGGTTGGTTCCAAGCTCTTGGGTCATCCACTTCACAGATCCATCGTTTATATGCTTCATATGATCCGGTGGAGTTTCTTCTCCCCTCTTCTTACCGAAACCAAGAGCAAACTCACAAGCATTTTTGGCTTCTTCAAGATTATATGCTGGTGTGGGGTTGCTCCAATTCCATGATCCACCCGTAAGCTTTATAATATGACACTTATATTCTCCTGCGAAAGAATGAACAATAACTCCAAGACAGAAGTTACCTAAGCAGAGTCGGTAAATAACCTCAGAGTCATTTATCTCTTCTTTCCAAGTGGCTCCGCTATAGTCAATAGTCTCTTGAGCCTTTACAAGCTGGCTACGGAGCTTCTCATTCTCTTCTTCAAGCTGCTTGACATATGCTTCGTCTATCATTCCCATACCTTTCTTCGTTCTCCTGTGATTATGTCAATAGAGTAAATGTCCAGACGTTTTTTTACCTCTTCCAGATCCAGAATAGCATAATCTTCTCCTTCTTTGACAGAATTGGTTGCACGGAATCTGATATGATGAAATGCTATAAAAGCTTCTTCTAGAGTCTTAAAGTATCTTTTATCTGATTGGACATCAAAAATACATTGGTTTTTAGGAATAATATAGTACACCAAGTTGCTTTTTGTGAGCAACTTGTCAATGACTTTATTTAGTCCATCTATATGAGACTCAAGCTGCTTGATATATGCTTCATCGACCATGTGGGATACTCCTGTATGACCGGATGCTCATGATGTAATCGTCTACTTCATTCATGGGACATAAGCCAAGCATGTTCACGAAGTCAGGAAGAATCTTGGCATAGTCCCAGTTGGGGCTTAGACAAATAACTACGGAATTGAGACTAGTCAATGATATTCCTTCTATACCAAGCTTCCTTGAATACCTGACAGGATAATCCTTAGCCTTTCCACCTGGGTTACATATTCCAGATCCACTCCTAATACAATCAGTATAGCTTGGATATCTCCATTCAAACTGCTTGACACACTTGGGCATGAAGTTACCCCAAGTTCCTTCATTCAGTTCGTCTTCGGCTTGAGCCACGATGTCGTTGTGAAAGTCGATGTTGATGACCTTCTTAGTTCCTTGTGGAATAAGGTCATACTCTATGATAGCGTCATGATACTTGATGATATAAGAATGCTTGACACTATCCATAAGCGACCTAATGAAACACGAAGCTGCTCTGAGGTCTTTCAGCGACGGGTTGCGATTGGTCCAGTAGTCAAGGTCAATAGTGACGAGAGTATGGGGCATGACTTATCATAACCACTGATTTACCAAAAGCAATGATGATTTAGTAAGCATCCATCCTTGATAATAATATGCTCTTTTTATTTTCTGACAATCCTATTTCATCAGATATAGTCTTCAATAACTCTTTAGAGCCAGCAATAATAGTATCACCCTTTTCTTGGTTATCATAATACCACAGTGGTCGGAGATTTTTGTAGTTGAAGCATACTTTTATTTCATCTTCATCATGTAAATCAAAAAAAGAACAGGGTATTATGTGGTCAACGTGCCAGCCAACTTTTCCGTAGTTATCCCATGTCATCTTATTGTCAAACATGACACATATATGAGATTTCAATGTTTCAATGTCACATCCAACATAAGTTAGAGTATGATCTTCTTTCATAAACATATTGAGCCTTCTACAGAGATTACTTCGTATAGAATACATTGGGTTTGTTTTTCTATAATGTTTTTGCTTATCCCTATGATACTTACGCATCAGTGGTTTTCTTTTTATTCTTTTTTGACGAAACTTCTCTTTATTTTTTGAGTAGTTTTCTCTTCTCTTTTTATTGCGTCTTTCCTTATTATTTTCTTCCCATATTTTATTTGACGACAACACTTTATCTTTATTTTCTTTATAGTATTTTTCTTTTCTGTTGCGCTCTTTATCTTTATTATTGTAATAGTAATCTTTTTGCTTTTTATTTCTTTCATCTTTATTAGCATCTCTGTTCTTTTTGTCATCTATTTTAGAACACTCTTTACATTCCGGGCGCAACTTATCTCTGGTACATGATGACTTATAAAAACAATCATGAGATTTTTCTATATTACACTTATTACATATTTTTGTTATTACAACACACATAAATAACTCCCGTTCCAGGGTGGAGCGAACCTCGCGTGGAACATCCACACAAGGAACGAGAGTTATAAACTATACTTTGCGAGGTTCGCTTATAGTTCCCGTTACATGTATTTATACTTTTACTTCTTCTGGTCGTACATCTTTGACATGTTAGCAGCGAAGCGTATAACCCCATCCGACCATCCACCCAAGATGAAGGTTCGGTCATAGTTCTCAGGAACTATTGTGTCAGTGTAGCCCGCGCACTGGACGCAGTAAACCATGACATTCTTGTTTACCTTGTTGCGGTATTCCTTGATCAGTTTGGGGACATGAATAAAGCGACCACCGGAGTTACTCCACGCATAATCACGATACATTGTCTGGTCCTCCCCATAGACAGAGTTGTTGTGACCTACCTGCATGTCGCTATAGATGAACACATGGTCCCAATGCTGCTTCTCAGCGATAGCCTTCTGCCAGAAGGTAAACACTCCAGTCTCGGTGCTTCCACCGATCCCATCACCAAGGTTGTTAGCCTTCTTCAAGTCATCGAAGATGGATGAAGACTTACGGACGCTGAAGGTTTCCAGTCTGTCACCGAAGACACCAACATGTCCGTTGTCAGCACACTTTGCAGTGATGACAGCAGTAAGGTTGGCAATCTCAGATACCTTGACACTACCATAGGCAGAAGTCATGGTTCCATGAGCAGACCCAGAGTTGTCACACAGCGACATGACATTACCCTTGAACTGAGGAAGATTCTTCAAGGATATCTTCATGCAGTCTTCTATAGCATCCATAACCTTCGCCTTGCCCTGACCTTCGACCGCCTTGAAGGCACTCCAGTAGCGGAACGGAAGCTGCTTGCCAGTCTCGGCAGTCATGACAAGCTTCTCCAAGTAAAGAGAAGGATCTACACCCTTCTCTTGGAAGTTACGGAGGTTACGGAGTAACGCCATGTGAGCCATTACTTCAATAGCCTTTTCCCACGATGCCTTGGTAGAACCTTCCTTACTTATGATGGATTCCCAGGTTTCACCTGTCGTCTTCAACTCACCCTTGGCGAGCTTACCAATGGATTCAGACTTTGGGTGTGAAATATTCATCACGTCCACGGTCTTTACCTGATGACCCTCAAGACGATACTTCGCAAGGGAGTATTCGCTACATCCAGACAGCATGCGACTCCACGCCTTCTTCAATGAGTTAGGGATTGGCTTACCGAATGCGGACTTCTGGTAAGCGAGTCCAGTTGCAGGCTCGTCTGCACGCTTGATGATTTCTGGAGCATACTTCTGAACCAATCCAAGTCCCTTTGCGGACTTGTGGTTAGCAGCACGAACAAGAATAACTTGCGGAGTTACACGAATGTTGTCCTCGTTACGCAACGCGACAGCTACCTTGAGAGTCTCTTCGACATTGAACGCAAGAGCCTCGTCAATCGTCTTCTCCATGATTTCCTTTGGAGACATGTCACGCCACTCCTGCGGGTCGATAGCGTTGAGAATGTCTCGAAGCTCCTTGACATCAGAATCGGAGAGATACGATGCGTTGCGAGCATGACTCTTACGCTTGTCATCAGCGTCTCGGTGGTAATACTGGGCTTCGCCAAAAAAACACGAAGCAGCAGCTATACGAAGCTTGGTGATTGGGTTGGAGATGTTCCACGACATTCCTGCCATGAAGTTAAGATGTGCGTCCTTGGTGATGTCAACTGGAATCTTCTTTGGGTTAATCTGGTTCATGTTACTGCCTTTCTTAAAGGAGGTTATTGTGTTATGAAAGTACATCGTACCTTCTATTTTTTATAAGTCAATAGTTATTTTTATATGCTGTAATCTTCTACTTGATATTTTCTCATATAGTGATATATTTTATATAATTCGTCCATGCTTCCGTCTCTTTTTATGCTGTTGGCTCTGTAAGAGATGATTAAAACATTACCTCTTATGTAACCTTTATTGTTGTCTATTCTATCTATTGTAGCAGAAGTATCCGATGCTCTCCTATTTTCCTTAGTTATTTCTATGCCCAATACAGGGCATATTGTTGGTATAGTAATGTCGTCCTCGGTTATACTAACTTCCAAACCTTTCTTCTTAGCTCGTATTCTTGCTGCGGATATCATTCTTTTTTCTTTTTGTTTTACTCTTCTTTTTCTTTCTATTGCCTTAAGGGCACCCCCAAACCTAAACTTCAATCCAGCTTCTGATTTTTGCCAAGCGTCATGGATTTTCTTCCTACTCTGCTTCACTCCATTGGAATTTTGGTATGTTCTAAAGCATTCTTTACACCAAACAGCCTTCCCATCTTTTCTGCTATTATTACCAAAGAAAGAGTCAAGAGGCTTCTCTTGATTACATTTCATACATACTTTTGTTTCTGTCGTGTCACACATAAAAATAACTCCTGTTCCAAGAATGGTAGAAACCCTCAGATGGAACGAACCATCCAGGGAACAGGTGTTATAAACTTAACTTTCTGAGGGTTTCGTTTACTCGTCCTGCTACATGTATTTATACATTATAACAGGATTTTCATTATATTTTTTAGTAGTTTCTTTTGTTCCTCGGATTTGATATATCGACTATCGTTGTCATGATTTCTGTCAAGTTGTTCTGAAGCTGGTCGTGAAGAACCTGATCCACCTTCCCATCTATCATGTACAAGCGTCGGTTTACCTCAATCATGTACGAGGTTCCGAAAGTACCATTAGCGTCATTTACATCGTCTATCTGGGGGAATATGGTCCCTGAATACGGAACATTAGTGAATACCTTGTAGCCCTTCTGCTCAAATAGATACTTCATGGTATCTACTATTTTTATCAGTGAGTTTCGTGCATTCCAGCCAATACAAATGTCGGGTCTTACCGGATCCCGAATAGCATCTCTCTTGAGCGGAACATCAGTAAACGAATGGCAATCGAAGATGACACATTCACCATAATGTTCCTTGACAGCAGCTATAAGCTTCTCATGGTGAGGAACATAGTAGTCCCAATAGATACTTTCTTTTATTCCGTCTTTATCTTCTCGGAGTAGCGAGCCATCGTCGCAATGGGTATAGAAGTAGCCCATGCCCTTAGCACTCATAGGTTCATCAGAATCTTTGGCGAATCGCTCAACATCACAGAACACACGAGAGAAGTCGGCTTTTACCGCGGTAGCATACGGATAGTAAAACAGAGTATCTGTAGCATGATCGGTCAACAGGTCAATCTCTCCTTGAGGATCCTTGACATATCCGGTCATATCTGGTATCTTGGTTGACGCATGTGGAATATGCAATATAGGGTATATCGTACCATACAAGTTGCTATTATAATCCGACAGAGCCTTGAGAGTCATTAATACATCTTACAGATGACTTTCAACAAGTCAATAACCATTTGAGATGATTGAAATGTTGAATACTAAAACTTACTCACAACATTCTTCTTCTGTGGTTGGTATATTGCCAACCATCGTCCTATACTGACGAATGTATTGATTACCAACCCAACCAGTATCGGCACCTATTCCACCGTACTGCTCCAACTCTTCTCTTCTAACCCATAAAGTAGTTTCGGTAACAGTCCATTCACCATCAGTATAGGTTATTGTTTTTGGACAACCCATGATTAGATTTCCTGGTTTTTCTTATAGCTACTTCTGCGGATATTCATGACTTCTTGGTGAATAAGAGGATATAGACTCTTTACCCAATCGTCATGGAATAAGTCATAGTTGTTTTCGCTAATCCAATAACGAACAATATCATCTATTATTCCTTTTTTAGCTAAGCCAGCCAAGTCTCTATTGGGATGATCCGTATTAAGCTTGCGAGCAATTTCCATTGCTGCTCCCTTAACTATGTTTCTAACTTCCTTCATTGATTTAGACGCAAGAGCATCACCCAATTTACCAGTCATAATGAACTTCGTTAGCTTAGTAGCAAGTCCTCTTCCATAAGAATCTTGTGGTATTGTAATTTTTCCGGTCATATCCATTAAATTAATGAATTTGCTGAATATGGTCGGGAAGTGTTTAGCTTCCAATTCTCCACTTTTTATTTTTAACAGAACTTCTCGTCTTCTCTCTGATGGACTAGATGTTTGTACAGGAGCCGAAACGCTTGTTTCGTGTTCTGGCTCACCGAAGAATCCAGCACCAAGATCGTTTTCGTCTTCTCTTAAGCGACTTTCACCAAGCTCGCGATAGACGACATCCTGTGGACCATAACGCTTCTTGAATTCTCCATTAGGGTCATAATCGGGATTATATGGATCGCGCTTATATTCCTTGAATCCAAGTCCACCATAGAAGCTGGACAGGAACCCGTCGAAGTGATCAAGGTATCTTCCACCCTTCTTGATAGCAGCTTTCATGAGCGGTACACCAATCTCCTTGATAGGTTCGTTATTGTGAACAGCTACTATTTCAACCATTCCCTTGTCTTCGAAGTTCTTGAGAGCGAACCCGATGTTGAACCCAGGAAGCTTGAAGCACTTCATCTTGCTCAAGTCATCTACGGAGTAATCGGTGAGCATCTTTTGATGCTTGCTTTGCTTCAACGAGTGATAAAAAGAAACAGGATCAGTTTCCCACTCGTCTTTTGAGAGCTTATCTATAACGATACTGCGAGCATCTTCAAGCTCGTTGATAGTCTGCTCACCGAAGATACTTAACAGATGCTCGTGGTATAGGGCTTTTGTCTGATATGGTGACTGATAGTATGATTTAAATCTCATACTCCATATTTATATTAGTCACGAAAGCTTCTTCGAGGGTAGGAAGAGCAATTGAAGTATATCTTCCAGTTTCTACGAATATAAACTTTAGCGTCTTTTCCATGTATCAGTCGCATCAACTCACCCCAGCTACTAAAGTCATAGGAAGCACCCAAACTCATGTCATCCGGTAAAAAATCAAAACCAATACATCTGGATTGGAGGTCAACCCATTCCGATTGTTCGGTTACTTTTATTCTTTTCTTATAATACTTCAAAAGTCCTGCCCCTGCGTCTTCATGAGTTGATGTCCGTTGCTTTTATATTTATTGTAAAGTCCCATGTAGGCATGCTTGGCGCTTACTTTGGAATATAAGCTTATATACGAGTATCTCTGGTATCGTATCCAGTTTCTCCAAACAGGAAAGATTACAAGCAAAAAATGCTTGGCGTTTCCACTCATAGGATCTTTGCTCTTCATTGGCTTGAAGCTACTCATATAGATGCTATATAAGCCCACCATATACACCGCCCGCATGCCCATAACAAGAGTGCGGCTGCAATAACGACTATTGATACCATGAAAATCTGTTTTCTTCTCTCCCACTTTATTTCATTTTTATCTTTTTCTTCCCCCATTCTCATTCTTTCTTTGTGGAATTCGTCTATCTTCTCGTGGAGCATGGGGAAGTCGTGGAAATCATGTGTTTTTATAACTAGATGTATAGTTTGCTTCGGGTCTTTTTTGGGGAAAACAACCCCCCAACAATCAATATCGTCATGACCATATCTTTGAAATTCAATGATTTTGCTTTTCTGTAATAAGTCAAAGTAATCTTTATACTTGTCAATCTCTTCATGCTCGCGTCCAAGCTGCTCTTTCAGCTTCTCGTTAGCATCTTCAAGTAACTTTTCGTAGTCACTACTCATGTTACTTTTCAATCGTGTCTTGTGGTGGGGTTACGATTGTAAAATTTCCAGAGTATATCTCTTTTCCATCTTTCATTTTTATTTCAATTGTTCCAGAATTGACTGATAGTTCAGAAATGTCTGCAATAACAAGATGTTCTCCATTGATAATCACGGAGGTATTGTTTTCTTTCATATCTTTTAGTCTGTTCCTATCCAATGCCCTACCGCAAGTAAATGCCAGAACTAATATCCCAAGTAAACATGTTACTACGCTAATAATCAAAAGACATGTTTTTAAAAAATCTTCCATAATGGTATTCCTTTACCTAATAGTAAGTATAAAATAATAAAAGTCAAGTGTCAAATTGTCGAAGTCCTCGTCCCCATCTCTTATTGCTTTCTATAAAATATTTCTTGACATGGCTACTGCTAACCCTATCAGAGTCAAAATAACCACTCCAGCATGCTCCAACAGTAGCAGCGTCCATTTCATCACCACCCCATAAGAATTTTCTTGTTTCATATTGAAACGATATTCCTGTATGACTCCATACAAATGGAACACCTGATTTACATATTTTTAAACTTCTACAACCCATGCTACCCAACCATGATTAGTAGGTATGGCTTATCTGTGTCAAACCTGCTCATTATCTTATCTTTTATATCAGCCCATCCTTGCTCCCACCCACCGTATGAGACGCTCCATGGATCGACTATGACACATGATACTCTACTACCTATGAAGTTATTGACAGAGGCATGATTGCGGACAGTACATCCTTCTCTTAGGTCGTGCTTCCGAATAGAATACCCCGGATTATGTAATACATCGACTTCTGTGAAGAACTTAGCAGCAGCATTGACGATGGAAGTTGATAATCCAATCTGACGAGGCAATTCGAGCTTCAGTTCGCATACCTCGGAGCTTCTAAAAAATCCTCTATTAGCGAACATCTTTTTTTGATGCTTTATAGAGGCATCTATCAGTAGCTTCAGAGACTCTTCAAGTGGATTTTTAGCTTCTCTGTCAAGTTGCTCTTGAGCCTCGGCAAGCTTCTGTCGAAGATGCTCGTTCTCGTCTTCAATCTGCTTGGTGTAGATGCTCATACTGGCTCATACTGGATTATTCCCCTTTTCAACGATTTTTTCTTTCCGTCTTTTGTGAAATATGGTAGATACTTGAACCCATGTGGGGAGCTTTGATCACTATACAATACAAAAAAGTTATTCTGTCTTGCTACTTCGAATAACTGGGAAGCTATTGCCTTTTTTCCGCTAAACCCATATAAATCCATATCCGTGCCTTCGGGATACAAATAATATGACGCATCAAATCCTTTATTAGCTTTAGGGCGCATGCTGGCTCGGAATATAAACCACTCTTTCTTTTCTTTTCCAAAGAAGCTCTTGGTTGTTTTTAAGCAAGTAAATAAAAGCGAATCAATGTATGGCGTATCACTCACATCGTATATCTGAAATCCACCGACAATTTCCTTCTCATGTGGAACATACTTACCACCAACTTCTATGTTGCTGATCTTTATCTTTGCGTTGGCTGTGTCAAGCAACTCCTGAGTATCGGCAAGTTGCTTCCGAAGCTTCTCGTTCTCGTCTTCAAGTTGTTTTACATAAGTTGCGTCAGACATATTATTCTACCTTTTCAAACTTCCTTCGCAGATGGTAATACAGGTCACGCTCTTCCTTTTCGCGTGTCTTCTCTCGGTCTAAATGCTTTTTATCATATGCTTCTTCTCGACTTGCGAGTAGATCGCAAATTACTTGAACAATAGATCCGGCAGACTCTCCAACACATGAGTACGGAAGATAAAGAGTTTCAATCAAGTCTTCATTGATAATTACATTAGCAATGATACTGGTCTTTGCAAACCTCAGTCCCGATACAAATGCGTTCTTTCCATAATAAGACGCTACAGCAGCGTCAAGATTATCCTGAAAGGAAGGAAGTTGACTTGGATAGTTCTGCATGTAATCTCCTTCGAGTAGAAGAGTTTCTTCTGGTGTAAGCCAAGTGGCTTCTCCCATCATAATGTTATTATCAGCAGAAGCAAGGACAAAATCCCAGTTGACTTGAATGTTATTGACAGCTTTAGATTTGCTCATAGCGACTTTCGGGGTGGAGGTCTACTGCCCATTCATTATGAAGAGTCTTGGGTATATCGTATGACTTGGCTTCTTCATAGGAATTGAATACTTTTGCCTTACTGATGTCAGCAGACCAACAGCAGGTTTTGTCAGGACCATAGAGGTCCACGAAATAGACGAACGGACAGAAGCTCGTTTCTATTCTACCCCTATGAGTAACTCTGTATATGATATATTTGTCAGTCATATCTATACCTTGGATGAATGTCAATGAATATAAAGTTGTTGAGACTGATATTGATTGCTTCGGATTTAGTATCTTTGTATGTATATTTGAGAGCCTCTTCGTAAGTATCGAACTCTTTAGCAGCACTGAAGTCTGGGAAGAATCTTTTCTTACCAGCTATTACCCCCGGATAATCGTCCCTAACAAGAAACTTATCTCTATCATCTCCTTTTGGAAGATGCTCAAGACGGGGACAAAGATACACGATATACTTCTCGTTCATATCAGTCATTGTAACGATCCTCCGGATACATGTCAATACCATACTTGTATCCACCTGACCTTGACAGGAAGAGTTTCTTCCTTTCCTTTACAGCTTCTTTATAGGACTGAAAGATGACTACACTCTTATCTTCCAGAACATTTATCCATTTAGGATAATGAAAATTCATATTTCTACGGAATATGATGTAGTTTTTCCTTTTCTCATCTTCATGTCTTCCGGTGTAGAATGAAAGATTGCCTTTCACTCCAGAAACTCGGTAGATTATCCATCTCTCAGGCATATCTGTCTCCTGGGTGAATGTCAACACCATAGTCAGGAGCATCTTTTATTTCATTGTATCCTTTGTATCTTATAACATTGTGAAGAAACAATAGAGCTTCTCTCCTATCAGTAAACGTCTTTATAGAGTCATGTGGAATCCTTGTCCACTCATTGGGGATGTCATAAAGATACTCGGTTATGTATTCTCCAATCTCATTTTTACACGGTGGAACGCTCGGAAGTATTTTTTCAACACGCACATCGTTACTATTGTATCTCCGATGTCTGAAGATTATCCATCGGTCACTCATAGCGACTCCTTGGGTGTAGGTCTATCCCCCCTAGTCCAATTCGATGACTCTTCAAGATATAAGCTAGATAGAAACTTACTTGCTCTCTTATAGGTGTAGAATTTCTTAGCGTAGGTTACATCTTCAGTCCACCCAAATCTTGTCTTAAACATAATCTTCTGAAGAAGGTTATTCTGTGTAAAAATTATCCACATTTCACGCATAGCGGAACTCCGGATGGTAGTCAATCCTGGCTCCACGCTTATAAGCTTCTTTTTCAGCGACTTTTTTCTCAAACTTATGAGCCATTGACAGGCAACAGGTCCATTCATATAAATGTCGTTTTTGTGGGTTATGTGATAGATAAACGAATTCCGGATCCCCAATGGCTGGGTTGGAGTTGCCTTTAGGATCGTATTGGTAAACTATCCAGAGTTTCCTTTTAGTCGGCATAACGATCCCATGGGTGAATGTCAACATCACACTTCTTAGCCCTGAGTTCTTTACACTTCAGAGCATCTTCATAGGTATAGATCCGGGCAAGCTTCCAGTCGGGGGTCCATTGGAACCCATTCCAGAGAACGCATTCCCCGTCCTTGTCTATCATGTATACTACCCAGCGGTCTTTTTGTTTATTTTCATGCATTTATTCACCAAGATTGCAAAGCGAATGAAGTCAATGATTATAATAGGACCAAGAAATGTTGCAACCAAAAAGGCACCAATAATAAATGGACGATCCCCCATTTTGTCTCTCTGTTCTTGAATCTTAGGAGCTACTGGACTCTTTGCTGTTTGCAATATAAAAATATTCAGATCCATGTAGTGCTTCGTTCCACGACAAAAGACAAAGACCTTGATGCTATATATAATAAACCCAGACAAAAACCAACATGAAAGTCCAAAAAGAAGTAGATTTATCATGTGTTTATGCGAGTAGGCAGTAAAGGATAATAAGTGCGATTTGTGTCATGTCACTCTTTACTTGCTACTCTTTCCATTCCCACAGGAGCAGATATGTTTTTTATATTCTCTTGACATTGCTTGATGACATTTACAACATCATCCAAGTTGCTTGTCTTATTTCCAAGACACTTGTCCACATAGGCAGACAAGACATTAGAAAACGAGCTATAGAAACCAAGCTCAATCTCTCGGGTCTTGCCAATGGAATCCTTGTTTTTGAGTAAGTGGCTTCCCCGACCAGTTCCAGTGATAATCTTCTTGTGTATGAGGGTGTAACATCTTGCTCCATCGAATTCTACATCGAATTCAGAGTCAATGACGATTCTGTTTGACATAATTATCTCCTAAATCCCATTATAGGCTGTATAAACCCAAAAGCAATACCTAAATTACTCTTTACATTATAGAGTATTGGGTGATTATGGGTTACTCTTACAGCGTTCTTCGACCTCTGCAATAACTTGCATAGTCATGGCATGTATGTCAAATACTTCCCCATAGGTCAGTGGCTTACCAGTATACTTATCCACCATACAAAAAGTATCTTTACCAAATCGCTTCATGTCACGAATCATGAATCTTTGTGTCTGTAAAGACTCATTGCCAGCAATCCATTTTCTATAATATGGGCATGCTTCGTCTGGTATGCTACTCATGGAGGTTCCTCGCCATTACTACTCTACCATCTTTTTTCCAGTTTTCAAGAAGTTCTTTCTTGGGCTTATCCCACATGACTACAGGGTTCAAGCCATTATACCAAGCAGTATTACTTACCATATCAACCCATTCTTGTCTGGAATATACTTTTAGTTTTTTTCTATTCTCAAACTTATCCCAATCACTGAAACAAACATTTCTTCCATAATACACATTGTCTATGTAATTGACTTCAATCCACGGGTCGTGCCTATGTATGTTTCTCTTATTCAGTGGATTCATAGCTTCTTCACTGACTCAAGTTGCTCCAAGTCACTCCAGTATAACACCTTTTTGATTCCATGTAACTTGGTAAGCTTCGGGTCTTTCCAACAATCTACAACATTGCGAGCCAGAGTCACGGTCTTGACATCAACTGAAAAATAATCGTTTAGCTGGCAAAGCATCAAGTAGTCATTTTCGCTTGGGTCGAAAACAATGCTATCCTGAACCTGAAAGCTCCATGATAGACCGAAGCGACTTGCGGTTCCTTCTTTCATACACTTGACATGGAATAGCCATTCTTTACTACCACTCGTCGCAACCAAGTCGCTTGAGAATGACTTCTTTTTCTTTCCATATATTGCGAAGTCAACATCAGTAGTGATAGTCATGCCACGGGCTACAAGAAGTTTCTTACAGGCTACTTCAGCCAGCTTACCAACCTTTATGTCGTCTATTATCTTCGGAACATTTTCTTGATTACGGCGGGCATAGCAATCTTTATTAGTCTCTACAACCTCTCCAGCAAACTTGGAGCATGTATCATATTCTTCTTCAGTTAGTTTGATAATCATTCGTCCCAACTCCAATTAAGTTGTTTATATTCCCTAATAATACCTTTTTTTTACGGATCATCCCATTTGGATTCATAAAGAATGATCGACCAACAAAATACACATAATGTGCCGGATACATTGGTGCATAATAATAAAACCATTTCACTTTCCTAATCTTCATATAGATGCCTTATACTCGGAGCATACTGCTTAGCAAGCTTCTTCATGTCCTTTTTCTTGGTGCTTCCGTCCCATGGATTTTGGCGGAATCCTATCCAAGTCTGGATGAAGTATTGAGGCAGTATCATAGTGAGTAATACGCCTTGGGGATCGCGGGAATCCCTCTCAGCGAAGACGTTTTGATATATCTTACATTTCCTTACACAATACATCAGTCTTCTCTCCACTTCCAGTGTATCTGCTTCTTATATCCAAGTATAATGTCTTTCGGTTTGAAATATAACCCAACCAATGGGTTGCGAATAAACATTTCTCTCCTATAGAAGTATCTTGGAATGCCCATCGTGTTTATGTTTCCTGGGCTTCTCCAATACTTTATTACTCCAAGCATCTTACTCGACTCTGGCTAAGTGTTGCCTAACCTTTTGCCAGCGGTGATCCCATGCTCCAAGTACATCCATCAAGCCCAACACATGACGCAACTCCTGCGGACGAGACTTGACACGCTTGACATTCTCCTTACAGATTGGGTCGCCTTCCAGTATCTTATCAGGATCACCAAGTATCTCACCCAGGTATGCGTCAAGACGATTCTTGGAAGCCTTGGCTTCAGCAACCATGCTGATCATCTTATCGGTTCCTGACTTCGGCTCAAGAGTTCCTGTAGTCTGTGGGGAGAAGTGACTTGGAATGGTTTCGGTTCCTGCGAACTGCCTCATAAAAGCCTCCGTATCTTGGGCGCGTGATAAGCGTTCCTCGGTAGTGACCCACTTGCCGTTTGACAACTGCTGCATGGCTACTATGGTTCCATCGGGCATCTCTACCATTCGGTATGATCCTTGGATGGTCTGTGAAGCTGGAGAATCGTTCATATGGTATTCCTTTACTTTTTATTTTATCAATTTATTTTTTAAAGTCAAATCAATCATTACATGACTTCCCCATCTCTTCCAACTTCTTATAAGATCCTTCTTTCTATCCTTTAGAGTTATTATAGTAGCTCGTTCACCACCAACATAAGAAACCCATAATCCAAACCCAGGTTTTCTTAGTCGCACCACATAACAACATAACACTGGTTCTGGCTGTTTACATCCGTAAAATCTTTTGGAGAATATCAAATAAGGTAATCGCCATTCGTTTCTCTTACGATACTTCATGCGTAGTTGAATCCTACCATAAGGTTGTGTCCATTGACTTTCCAACTTATTACAATATCTTTTCGTGTGTAATTATATACTTCATGGGGATCACATTCTCCAAAGTTATAATCCACACTATCAAAGAAACACATACGACGAAACAACACCACATCAACGCAGGTATTTGTTGTGAGCAACCTATATCGCATTTTTTTACATTTCATAGAGATTAGAATCTTTTATAAGGAAGTGACCGTTTACTTTCCAGTTTGTAATAAGTCTCTTTTTCGTGTAATTATATATTTCATGAGGATCGCAAAATCCATAACTGACAATATAACTATAATCTATATTAGAGAAACCTAAGCGACGAAACATTACAACATCAACACCATCTTCTCGTCGCTTCTTCGTTTTCATATAAGGTCGTTTCCTCTACTCATCATATCAGCTTTTCCAGACTCTTTATTGCCTTTTCAAATAAATCCTCATCATGCTCTTGGTGGGCACGAATCAGCTTACGAATTATCTCAAGATACTGAGAGTTCTTGGCTGACAGCTTCTTGACGCAACGAGCCAAGTATATTTGATTATCTAAACTACACGGGTAACGAGT
>Ga0265297_10006031_pt1 | contig 17925 bp, 29 predicted proteins | sample Munlanlwell13791_FD_192502 | JGI IMG/M metagenome (GOLD analysis project Ga0265297, IMG submission 192502) | Leachate microbial communities from a municipal landfill in Southern Ontario, Canada - Leachate well 137-91 | ecosystem: Engineered > Solid waste > Landfill > Unclassified | place...
AAAACTGTGTTAAGCTTGGAGGCGAACGACTGTCGTTGATGGCAGTTAGTTCCAAAATCTTTTCAAAAAGATTTTAAGCGGAACCTCAACACTGACACTTCTTTCTTGCTTCTGTTCTTTGGGGGAAGTGTTTTTTCTTTGGTTCTTTCTTTGTTAGAAACCCTTTTCTTATCTTCGTTCTTTCTTAATTTTCTATACGGTGTTTTGCGGTGAACTTCGGCGTTTTGAAATTGAACCAAAAAATAAGCCCTGGTGTCAGGGCGTTGGTTGGTGCGGCTTAACCCATCCAATAATATCCTGGCAATTCATCTGCAAAATTAACCCCACATTCAGTGCATGTGTAAACCTTATTGACAACAGGCTTGATTTTATTTCCGCCGCAATTAGGACATTCTTTATCTAGTTCGATATAACCTGTCAGCATTTCCTTTTTGAAATCGGGAAAGTTGTTAACCATTTCTTTGGCAAATTTGTAAGTATCACTCACTCCCCATCCCTCCTTTTGCTGAAATCATTCCCACCGCACTGTGGACATGGGTATATACGCTTATGATATTCACAAGGTATGTTGCTTTTGTGATATACCCTTTCGTTGTGCTTTAGGCATATGTGATCAATGTGCTTGCCTTGCTGCTTATCTTCTGTCAGGCTGATAAATTCACAGTCGTTACAGTTTATCATTGTCGTTGCTCCCCTCTATTCGCAAGCATAATTCCGCACCAGCGCACCCGTCCCCCGTTCCGTCAATGCTTATTCTGGCTTCGGGTATAAATTGTTTGCCTACATTAAAACTTATCTCCCTTGGCCTTCCGGATGCTCCATGTTCAACGCTTTGGAGTAATTTTATTAGTTCCGTGGTATTCATTCCCCATCTCTCCTCTCTATGGCTGCCAGGGCCTCCGTAGTGATCTTTTCAACTTCACCAGGCATCATAGAACATACTCTGCATTCAATAAGGCTTTCCCTGCACAGTTCCAGTTTTGCTTTAAGCCGTGCAATTTCCGTTTGCTGTTTTTCCATTTCTGTCCACGTTTTTCCCCATACTACATCGTCTAAACTGTTTGCTTCACACAGTCTGTTATATTTGCCCCGTAACTGTATTATTTCGGCCTGCAACCGTGCTATTTCGGCTTGGTTGGCTTCGTCAATCATCGAGATACGCGTTTTTGTGCTTAACCCTATAGGACCGCGGTACAGCACTTCTTTGTACCTTCTCAACTGCTCGTTTAGCTGTAAATTTTGGTCAAGTGCTTTAGCATAATCTTTTGTTAAATTTTCTATAGATGCTTCGCAACGCGCCTTTTCAGCATTGGCAAATTCCAGCAATTGCGTGATTCTAATCTGGTTGGCATCGTATGCCATAACACGCTTGTTTATTTCTGCTTTAGGCAGGTTGTAGCCTAGTTTATATATCATGCTTCTCCCCCCTTTATCCCACTATATCCCAATCTATTTCAATGTAATTGTCTGCCCATTCCCTTACATTCTCATTAATTACATCTTCTCTTTCACTCTTCGTAAGTCCTTCCAGTTCTTCATCGGGTATTTCAATTACATCCCTGTGGTCTGCTGATGGATAGCCAATACTTAATATAACTTTTACTTTCATCCCTTCTCCCTTCATCCCCTCAATTTATTGCATGCATCTTGTTGCGCACAACTTCATCGTCGGTGTACATTAAATATTTTGGGTAGTCTTTACTAGTGCCTTTTATGTAGATATATGGCGTGTTCTGCTTCTTACGGAGTTTGTTAAGTTGGCGTTGCATGAACCATAAAATAAGTGTGTTAATCAAATTCATTTATCCCCCTCCAACTTCTCAACTCGTTTCTCCAACTTGCTCACCCTAGTCTCAAACTCTCCGCTGCTGTTTTGCGCTTTGGCGATTATGGCATCAGAGACACGCTTCGATTTCTCCATGTGAGGCCATGAATCGTATACTTGTAATGCAGGTTGTGTCAATGTTATTGTGCGGTCATTCTTTGTTGAGCGTTTCATTCCGGGCCTCCTTTATTTCTTCAAAAGCTTTCAATCCGAAGGCAAACACCTCTTCTGTTTTCAATGCGTCAGGTCTAAAATCACACATCACTACATTATTGCCAGCAACCTGTTTCCTTCTCATTGAAGTAATGACGCCTTTGCATGGATTCTTTTTGCTTACATTAATATCTTTCATTTTACCAGGCATAATCAATCGTATTGTCTTAATCAAATTAACCCTGGAACCAACTTTAATCATAGAAACGCCTCCTTAAATTTATGATTATATTATATCATTATTCTTTGAATATTGCAAGAATTTTCTTGACACATCCGCCCAAAAAGATTATAATAATAGAGTAGGGGTAGTAGCTTAACAAGGTAATCTTGCGGCGGTAGTTGAGTAGAGCGGTGTCGGCGGACGCTGGTGCAGGTTGCAAACCCTGCCTGCTCCTACATTTGCACAAAATAAAGGGATGGGAAGGTAAGTCATGACAAAAATAAAAGCAATTGAAGTATTAAAAGAGATACAAAGGCAATTTGAAACCTCGATTGGTGAGGCAGATAGAGGCGAAGAATACGCTATAGAAGCAAGAGAAGATAATGAAAAGGTTGTTGAGGCTCTAAATATGGCGATTCGAAATTTAAGTAAGTAATCCACAATAGCAGTATCACAAAATAAAGGATGGGAGGGAAAAGTTTAAAATGAAAATATTAAAAGAAAACATAACGATGCACACTGAAAGAGAAATACAAATTGCAAATTACTCAGCAGAGGATATTAAAAGATTGATAGTGTCTGATATGAATAAGCAAGGGTATGAGACTACAATTGCAGATATATCCTTTGTTACGGATTGGAAAAATGTATCAGATGAATGGGGTATGAATACCCATACCGTTATTACATTTAATGGCGCAAAGGTAAAAGTGAATTAATTCGCGTAAGCATGAACAAAGCAGGAGAAAGGAGGTAACCTATGAAAATATCAGACTTAGACCAACATTGCGGCAATTGTTCGCTGGTTGAGCTTTGCGGAGATCCATTCTATTATTGTCTCTGCAAAGATAGCCGCTTTGAGGACATGGATGAAGAGGATTACAAGGAATTAGCAGAAAAAGTTGACTGGACGGACTTTGTTCCGCATGAGCCATGTAAGGGCTGTGGCAAGGATTGCGACGAGTGCGAAGAGGAATCTGATAGAAATGATGTTCAGGCTAGATACATTGCGGACAAAGTTGCGGATATGATAGAAGGGGGGTAATGGGATGCCAAGATACAACGTAGAGCATAATGGCAAATGGGCTTGTTTTACTTCAATTTCCGACGGATTTGTAACTGAATTTATGGATAAGCCCGAATATGAAGAATGGCGTAAAAAGCAATATGGCGAATATGGATACAGGCCAGTAGAGAAATGCAACACAATGACAATGGCTGGGATTGCATTCTCTATACGTTTGAACAGGACGCGCGAAGAAGTTCTGGAATGCTTGCTTGAATGCGGACTGCCGGAATCAGAATGTGAGCAAATCATGTACGATATGGAAACTAAATGCTATTGTCCAATACCATTAGATAACGGCAAATATCAATGTCCTAATTGCTACAGAGAAGTTGAGGCAGGACAAAATACATGTGATAATGATGATTGTTGTTTAGATTTTGTTTGGAGAGAAGGAAGGTAATAGGGATGGATGAAAAAGATTTATCTTTAAATCGCGACAGCAAAGAAGTATTTTTAAGGTTAAATGGCTTCTATTACAACAAAGAACGTGAACAATGGAACGCTTGGATTGATGGCAAAAAATATGACATTGCAGAGGAATTAATAGATAACTACAGCTATGGTGGACTTAAATGGTGGCTCGTTGATTTTACAGGGCACGATACGGATTATAATTTTGACCATTGCACAAGGCCTAAAGGGAATGTCGGAACTGTGTATTAGCGGAAATGGCGGGTGAATGGAGGTAATAGGGATGGATTACGACATAAACGAGTACGGCATTGAAGGCAGACAGGTTTACAAAGTATTTATACCTAAATGCTGTCTGGAATGCTGTAATTATGACTATGAGTCTACTCAGGATGGATGGGGCGAAACATTTTACTATTGTACAATGGGTGTAAAGTTTCCTGTAAAGAAGGGGACTTGTAAGAGGCAGAGAAGGTAAGGGAGGAATAAAGATGTTCGGAGATAAGCGGCTAGAAATGCCGAAAGATGTTGATAGTTGCAGAATAATTATGCATAATTTCGGGCTGGTATGGCCTGACAGCACAAATGATTTGATGCACAATGTTAAAAGGCTAGTAGAGCTGAACAATGAGGTTTACGACAATAAACCAAGATACAAAGTAATTTATGATATATCCAGAGACGGGCTTATTGATGGTAAAATTATTGCTAATGTTGGCGATATTTTAACCGCAGGATGGTATGAAGATAAGCACTGTGGCAGATGGGCGCTACTAAAAGATGGCGAATATGTATGTGATGTAGGTAGCAGATGCGAAACGCATTGCTGTACGCCAATTAAGCCAGCATAGTTAACTGAAAGGATGGTGATGGGATGAAAAAATATATTTGCGTTGCAAAATGTTATGAATTGGATATAAACGGAACACAGCATTGCATAGCGACAGAAAGTGAAATTGAAAACACAAAGAATATGTATGGCGATTATTGCCCTTGTGCCAATGAATCAAAGTGGGAAGAAATAAAAGAGGCCCCCGAAACCATATAGGCTCGAGGGCTTTAAACTTGTATTATTGTTCAGTTTTCTTATGTGTGAAAAAGTATGTAATCACCGCACCGTAAGCCGTTGAATACAATGCCATCATTTCAGGAGGCGGATTAAACTTGCCTAACAACAATGCTGCCATAATGCCGGTCATTGCAAGCGTTACAATTGATTTCACATCCACCAGCTTTGCAAATTTCTCTTTTAACATAGTTCATTCTCCTTTCATAAAGAATCTACAAAATGCTTCACGCCATCAGCACCTTGTTTCCAATATATCTTTCTTCCGTTTGTGCTGCCCTGCGTATCCACATGCGTAAAAGTAGGGTACACGCCTATGCCCAGGAACCCGAATGTATCCGCCAGCTTTGCGACCTCAAGCGGTGTCATACGGGATATTTTTATATCCGCGGCCTTGCCCAGTAGGTGATTGCTTGTCGCTATGCCGCCACACTTTTTGTTGTATGCTACGCTTCTGTACCCGGATGTGATGTTTACAGGCTTGTTTACCTTATCCCGTAATTGCTGGAGCTTTTCAATCAGCTCATAGTCAATAGTGAGCGTTTTGCTGCCGTCCTTGCAGGCGAATTCATTTAATGTAAAATTTTTTGACAGTTTCATGCTTTCAGGTACGTTATACATTTTAGACCTCCTTTACAATTTTGCGAACGTTGATAGCCGGTTCCTCCAAATCTTTGATCCTGTTGTTCGCCACTTTGATTTTTTCGTCGAACACTTCACACCGTTCTTCCAGCTTGTATGTTCGCTCGATAAGATTATTATGCTTGCCTACTTTGATTTCAAGCTGCTCTAGCCTGTACGCTATAAGCGCCGTACTTTTGCGTTGTGCGATAAAACTACCCGATAATGTGCCCGCAAAAGCAATTACCGCTACTATAATGCTACCTACATCCATCTTGCACCGCCTCTCATTTTGTGATATTATTGTATAACCTTCCTTTGCCAGCGCACCGCCGACATTGGAGGGTATCGGGCCGGGCAGGGTTTCGTCCTGTCCGGCCTACTCGTTTAAAACAATTCCAGCAGTTTGTTTATCGCCGCCAGAACAAAATTAACTCTTTGCTCCTGAAATATCTTGATAGACTCTGCTTTATCCATGCCTCTTTTTATGCGTCCTTCACTGCGTATTTCTGCAATATAAATGTCAGACTGGACATATTCATCTATCAAAATCCACGCTTTATACTTCTGGAATGCCGGATTGACAGATTTGTTTTTTTCAACAAATTCCTTGAATTCTTCAAGTTCGGTCTTTATATCTGCTTTTACTTGTTTTACCTGATATACGTCAATGTATTCTTTATAGCATTCATTTATCATGGACTTAAAATCATATTCCTTTTCAAAAACAAAATCGCTTATTGGCTGCCATGGTATGCTTTTGAATACAACGCCTTTGTGTGTACAATTTATCACATTAGGCTTTATTCTCGGGACGTATTCTTCAAACCAGTTAACCATGCTCAAAAATGACGGTTCAGTTGCCACAGCTTCACCAAAGTTATTTACAATGGTAACAAACTGTCCTGTGTCTTTTCGTTCTTCCTGAAAACGCGTACCGTCACAATAAAGCTTGCCGTATCCGTAAGAAAAGTCCATGCCTACCATAAGTATAGGAGAACACCCCATTTTGTGGAGTATGTCCAGTCCGACATTGCCAATTGATGGAGCTGATTCAATTATAGGCAAATCAGGGATAACCATTCCCGTATACCTGTTGACGTTCAACTGCATCTGTATCTTTTTGCCTTTGTAGTTAAGCGAATTCTGCGCTACTTGACCGTCAAAAATCAATGGCACGTCTGCTTCAAGGTGTTCGTGAAGCCCTCCTTCGGATATGGGATCCTGGTCTATTGCAGCCATAAATGTAGGAGTAATCCCATGATTTAAAAGAATTTCGATTGTCGTCCCTGCGGCAAATATAACAGCTTTGTTTTCCAGTTGCCGCAACAAAGGTATATGCTCAATCAAACTTGCGCCGCCGCCTACAAGTATAGCCGGAATATCTTTGAATTTACCCACAAAGTTAGAGAAATTAACTGATTGTACTTCATCGTTCTTTATCCTATTGGTATACCATTTGTCCACTAAACACCTTTTGGTATTCACCATAACCGCCCAATCGTTCATAGTCCGCTTTAAGCCGTCTATCAAAACAGCAAAATATTCCTTGTATGCTTCCACAAAAAATGGCAATAATAGAATCCCTCTTGCCAATGGATGAGTAATAAGCTCATGTATCTTTAATCTCACCAGTTCAGCGGGTTCGTCAAGCCAGATAGTGCAATTCTTGATGATGAATTCAAAGTCCTTGATTTGCACGGCATGGTAAAATAGCTTCTTATCCGGTTCGATAACAATTATCTTCTTATTAGGACATTTCTTTATCAACGCTTCAACGTGATACCCCATTCCAAGCCCGAACACAATAATAGTATGCAGATCAGGGTTGACGTTTGCCAGCCATGATTCATCATACGTTCCGACGGTCATAGCCTTATCATCAAGCTTGATAACCAAATTGTCTATAACCTGTTTTTCGTTTGTCCCGAACATTATTTCTTCTTTGAAAGTCAATTCTGTTTCGGGTTTTTGCATCTTCTTAAATACATTTTCCTGAAATTCCGCTAAAAGCTTTAGGTTGCGCTCAAACATGCTGTGACCTCCATCTGTGGATATAACATACCGGCTCCTAATTTGTCCTCGGCATCCACCAAAATAAACATGTTGTCAAATGTCTGAATCCCGTTTGTCACAACCGGATTATAGGTTATGTACTGCGCAATAACATCAATTCCTTTTTCCATATTTCCCCCTTATTATTTGTGTCATTTTTATTGCATTAAAAAACGCCCTTATGAGGGGCGTTTTCGTTTGGTATTATGTATTGGTTCTGTCAAAGCCTTTTCCATGGGCCACTTGCAAAAAGTTAACCTTCTATGTAGTGTTTTATATGGAATATTTGTTTCATCAGCCCATTGAGCGATATTTTGCGTTTTGCCATTGTAAGAAAATAACCGGTTCCATCTTTTATTATTATTTTGTTCTTTCATCGTTGACCATTTACAGTTTGACGGTTCGTAATTGCCGCTGTTATCAATGCGGTCAATTGTCAAATCATCAGCGTACCCGCTCGCCATTGCCCAATCTCTGAACGCCTCAAATTTTCCCCATTCTCCACATACAATTATTCCCCTACCGCCGTAATCCTTATAAGCAGCATCTTTAATATTTTTGCATCTTTGTAGCATACTAAACCAACAGCGATATAATCTGGTGTGCCTCATTCCGTGAGTCTTGCTTGTTTCCGATGCCCTATATTTTTGCAAACATCCGCAGCTTTGAGTGTATTCATGAACCAATCGACTTGTCGTTGTTTTAACAATATTATCACAATCACATTTGCATTCCCATGAAGTATGTCCGTTAATAACGCCCAAATTCTTAATAACAACTAATCTTCCAAAACGCATACCCACCAAATTGACACTGTTCCGCTTCATAACAAAAACACCTCCGTCGTGTTGTCCGATTTATTATAGTGGGAGAGCGGCTCGGAAAACCGCTTTTCGCCCCGTCGGGCTATCCCACTCCAATATTATATCACAATACAAATATTCTTTCATCATATTCCCTTAATTATATTTGCCATCTTAGCAAATTCACCAGGGTTTAATGATACTGCTGCATCTACGCAATTTTCATCTATTTTGAAATGTTTTTCAACAATTTCGGCACCGTGTAATTTAACTGCATCAATGGCGTTGCGAATTCCGGCACAATGGCACGATATACCCACTTTACATTTATAGCGATCACGAAGCCTACTTATTTCGCTTAAATTATAGTCGGAAGGAAAGGAAGGATATTTAGACACGCAATAAAGTAAACTTATGGGTACCTTGAGCGTATCAAATATCCTATCGAGTTGTTCGTCATTAACTTTGCCGGTACTTAGGACAAGATGTTTCCCAAGTGTTGACAAAAATTCAAGATACCTTAAGTTTGCCACTTCTGGCGAAGCCACCTTTATTCTTTTTACATACGGATATATGGCTTCAGCTGAATATCTGCAAAAAGGAGTAATTAAAAATTCCAGTCCCTGCCGCTCGCATTCATCCGCAAGTATCGGAATCCATTGTGGCTTCGGGCATAGCCTTTTCAGCAAATCATATGCCGTGTAGTCGTTTCTGTCAGCGCACAGGATGTCAATAAGATAATACTGAAACTTAACAGTTGAACAATTACACTCTTTGGCAATGCGTATCATGTCAATGGCCTTGTTCAGATTTCCGTCATGGTTTAGCCCGATTTCAGCGATAATGTCCATAAAACTCCTTTCAAAAGATAAGGCACCCTTTCGGATGCCTCAGTTCGCCATTTTGAATTTAGGTATTTCAACTTTTTTATCCTTTGTTTCCTGCTTAGTCGGTTTTTTTATCTTTAGTTTATTTGCCATATACAATTCAGCCTTGTTACCGATTTCCTCCATAAGATTACTTATCACCTTAAGTTTGATTTCATCGTCAAGGTCTGCAAACTCCTTTCCTTTGTTAGATTTGGCAGTAACTAAACTATCCAGCGTGCTCCACGTCATTTGTCCCACATACTTCTGCAAATCTGCTTTTTGGTCATTTGATAATGGATACTCCGTGCCGTATATTTTTATCTTATTAGTTTGTAGCTTCGGGAACTGCGACGTTTTGCCCGTGGACTTATAAAGGTTTTTCAACAGTTCTCTTCCCGGTGATGTTTTGTAAATCCCCAAATACCCAGGACTTAGCAAAACATTCAACGGATTGTTTGATCCGCCAGCATACATTTCTTTTACTTCGCCTGTAGTCGTTAACACGGCAGGAAGTTGTTCTGACAGTCCGGGAATACGATTTTTTAAAAGGTTGATCGCCTTTTGTTTTGGATCATCACTTGCCGTATTTCGCTTTGTGTTGTCTTTCATCTGCCTGACCTGATTCACTATGGAACCCAACGGAACAAACCTTGACGGCATGGAAACAAGAGTGTTTATCAAACGTTCATCAAATTCTTTGTAGTTCTTGTCCAGTAACCCCGACAATGCATCATTCTCAGCAAACATTTTCATGCTTGCGCCCAAAGTATCAGGCAATGCCTTTAATGTGTTAAGCTTAACGCCTTCCTGCGCCACATTCGCGCCTAATCCGACATTGAACGCAAACGGCGACAGCCAATCATAGGTATACCATTTATCCCCATCTTGCGGTTTTAACAATGATTCATCTTTGAATCCGCCTTTAACCCATCTGACAATTGCATCCGTGTTGAACGAATATTCTTTTTGCCCGTTTTCGTCAAAGAATTCTCTTGCCTCCTTGTCGCTCGGAGCTTTACCCTTCATTGCGCCTTTAGCCGTTAAGTAATACCCTGTGCCAGTCAACAGCAATGTTCCCGATACAGCCTTGACAATTGATTCTGTAACATTTTCTTTGCTTGCTTTCGTAATTCCGGTTAACATTTCAAGCCCTGATTTAACTACGCCTAAAGGACTATATTCAAGCCCTATGTTAAGCAAAGCGCCAGGAGTCTTAGCAAACATTATCACCATATCGCCCAGCCCGAATTCCCTTGACGCTATCTTGCCTATCGTCGGTTTGTGCTTGCCTATTCCTGCGATATTTAAGGTATCGTGTACACCTGACAATACTGCGCTTATAACATTTGCATCACGGAAAGTTGCTTTTTCGCCTGCGCGATTTGCAACGTCCAAAACACGCTTTGAAAAGTCCGATATGTTCTTTGCGCTGTTTATCACTTCATCAGCGTATACTTTTGCCTGCGCCTTTAACGCTTTACCTGTGTAGCCTTCATTCATTGCCCTTAACACAGACTGTTCGCCTACTGAATCCATGACAGCCTTCATGTAAAAAGGATAATCGCCTGCACCGCTTAAAGATGCTCCCAATGCTTTTTCAAGATAAGTCAACGGATCATATTTGCCTTGAAACGCCTGTGTAGCCATCCTGAATTCGCTTATAGTACCATAAGGATTATATCCTTCCCATCCTGCTTTTCCGCCGATTTTAACATCACTGAAAAAATCCTTTACCACATTTGCAAGCCCACGATTAGTTTTAAAAGTGACTTTTCTTTCCGCTCCCGTAAGTTTTGATGCCGTAAAATCTATCGCGGAAAGGAAAGCTTTGTTGACGCGCATTGCCGCACCCTGTGTTATGTTGCCTAATATGTTCCTTGAGCCTATGGTTTTAGGGTTTAGCAAAGTATTAACCATCGTATACGCTTTAACTTTTGAGCCAAAAGTAGACGGTATTTTCTTTTGTATATCGGCCATCATCTTATTTGTTGCCGCTTGCCGTTTGAACACGTCCGTCATGCCCTGAATTTCCTCTGACTGTTTAATGATTCTTTGCACATCATCGGCATTCAGTTCAGGTATGTTATACTTTTCTTTAAGCACTTTAGCATATTTTTCATCACCTATTGCGCCCATGTTGGACAGTTCAATTATCCTATCGGACAAAGCTTTCCTTTGTGATGCTTTTCTCGGTTTGAACATCTGGTCAAGTATCTGCTGTTTTTTGGTAGTTGTCATATCCTTCATACGCTGAACAAATATCTTTTCCACCTTTGCAGCCGCTTCTTCGGAAAGTCCTAACTGTGCAACGAATTTCTGTGCTAAAGTCTGACCTGTAGCGTCTATCTCGGAAACATGCTTTCTTGCAATGTCCTGTATCTTTACACCGTTTTCGCTCATGACCTTGCGGATAGTTTTGTCAATACTGGATGCCGGTGCTTTCAATGACTTTGACTTAATCAAATCATTTGATTTGTCAAATATCTGTTTCAAATAAGGCTTGACCTTCTCGCCGAATTCATTAATCATTTCAACAGACCAATCGGCGAAGTCCAGCGTTTTTCTTGCAAGTTTAGCCGCGCCTACGGTTGCAAGGTCGGTCAATATTTCACCAGGAGGCCCCGCTCGCATCTTTATAACGCCATCGGTCGGTTTGAAATAGTCTCTTATTCTTTGTGTGGCGGCGGTTTCCTGCTTGTCAAGATACTCACGCAACGCTTTTGTCACCTTTGGCTTTTCACTTAAAAAGTCTTTGAACACATCGTCCACGCTGTTTGCATTAACTTTGTTTACTTCATCAAGCACCTTTTTAGCAGCTTTGACATCAGACTTTACCGCCCTTGCGACATCATCAGGTACAGCGTTATCAAGCGTTCTTTGTGCCTTTATCAGTGCATCTGCCGGACTCTTTTCCCATCCTGTGTCTGTGCCTTTCAATCCCCTTGCGGTTTCGCGCGTTTTTTCTGCTACTGTAGGCAGCCATTCAAGCAATTCTTTCTCGTCGCCATTTTTAGCCTTTGCAACAAGCTCCTCCGTGATAATTGCCGCCTCGTGCGCCTGTGTGCCTCCTGATATGGAATCAGCCTCTTTGATACCCTTTACCACCTTTGCCCTGTCTGTTTCAATGTTCTTTACGGCGTTATCCTGCCATTCCTTTGACGTTTCAGGGACAAAGTCGTAATCTTCGGGCTTAAGCTTTTTCTTTATATCGTCGGGTATCATAGTTGAACGCTCTATTGTGTTAGTTCTAAACTTACTCGTTTTAAGCTTCTGTATGCCCTCCTGAGCCGCTTTAGCTGGTAAAGGTGTCTGTGCCTGTTTTGCCCCTGTAGCCGGTGTAGGCGCTTGCCCTGCGCTCGTCTTAGCAGGTTCAGGCATGTTCAGCTTCTTTACTTCGGGAACTGTGCCTTTTGTACTCTCGATTTCTGCGCTCGTCACCCTTCGCGGCATTTCCTTTTTGTACTGTTCGGGGACTTGAAGTTTTTTGGGCTGTTCAGGCAACACCTTTGAGCCTGTCTGGCTTGCGACCTGCTGACGCTGTTTTTCAGCAAGGGTTTTCAATTTTTCAGTTGCTTTGGATGTTTGCGGAGTTGTTTTCAACAGCTTTTTCTCATACTGCGTCAATGGTACGCTTGGAGCCTCTAAACTTCCTGTAGCCTTTTCAGGCAGCAACAATCTTTTAGCGGAAGGTAACTGATTTGTTTCGGGCGCTTTATACTTTTTGGCAACATCAACAATATTGTCAAGCGTACCTGTTGCTGTTTTTGTTGCTTTTTTCGCCGCCAGAGCATCCCCTATTTTTGCGCCAGCTTTGCCTAATCCGTGGAATAACAGTTCTCCGCCGATACTATATGGAGCCTGTTCCGCATATGTTTTTACCGCCTCTTTCGGTGTTTGCCCCTCTGCCATAGCCGTATACGCCGTTAAAGGAATATCTTCTATCAAACCCTGTGCCGTCCTTGATACAAGTGGATGTTTTGCAAGAGCGGGAATCTTTGACGTAAGTTTCATTATAGCGTTTTCGCCAAGTTTATTTGATGCGCCTATCATCGTTTGATTGCCAACTGTTCCGGAAGGTCCCGCATATCCAAGTATGGTTCCTGCTATGTCGCCAACTACGTTACCAACCTTACCTGCATCTGCCTGTCCAGTAGCTTCCGCATACTCCTGTGCGCTTTTGTCACCGACATAGGTTTCAGCCGCCTTGCGCCCTATCCTACTGCTAACCTTTTCAAGCTTACTCTTTTTAGCATACTCTACTTTTTGCCATACGCTGTCAAAGCTCTCCGACACATCTTTAGGCACGTTCTGTCCAGGCTTAAAATACTTTTGCGTTATACCGCCTGGCATATTTTCACTTTTAAGCTCATATGTCAAACCTTTTGCTAAAATGTCAAGTTCTTTGTCGTTCAGCACTTTGGCGGCAGTTTCGCGTGTCTTTTCTTCGTCTTTTTTCAACATATCGCCGATGATAGGCGTATTGTAAAAAGGTGATTTGCTGTTGTATGCAGGAATAACCGCTTTAGCTTTTTTGTCGGCAGGCTTATTCAAAGTGATACTCAGTTTTTGTTCATCTTGCGCTCTGTTCGCATGGACAAGCTTCTGTTTGGCTATTGCAGTTTTGCGAAAATCTGCATCAAGGTCAAATTCAGGCAATTGTAAGAGTCTGCGCTCTTTACTGTATTTGCTTTGCTTGTGAGTCTCGCTTTTTGTAGTTGTGCCTACGGATTTAAGTCCTAATGCCTCGCGTTCTTTATCGTACTTGCTCATGCTATCACCACCTTAATTAATGGATAATCCGTATCTTAGCAGTAAAGAATCAGTAACATTATCATCAAGGTTTAGCCCTATAATATAGTTTCTAAGCCCTGTTTTGTCGCTGACTTGTGTCACATTAACTGCATCCCTGGAAACAAACGAACTGCTGTCAACCATGTCGATATAGTTGTTATACTCTGCTCTTTCGGTTTCTGTAAGTTGCTGTTCTTTATCAAACTTAAATTTATCCTGTTGAAGCTTTAGTTGCGCTTCTGCCTGTGCTGCTGAAATGTTGCCAAGCTTTATTTCCTGTTTTAACCTGTCCATTTCAAGCTTCTGCGTTTCTGACAGACTGTTGTACTCAAATTCCTTTATCTTATATTCCAGTGCGGCCATTTCAGCTTCGTTGTAATCATCTATCAGGCTGCGTATCGCATCCACTGAATCAGCCGCAACGCCAGCCTCCGCCAAAAGCTGGTTAAATGCTGTATTCCTTTCCTCTGTGCTTTGCTCGCCGTAGGTCTGTTTAGCCTCATACAGCATCTGCGCCCTCTGTTCCGCAAGATCGGCAAGCGTAGACTGTTCATCCGTGGTAAGATTATTCAGCGCATTGTTGACCTTCTGGATTATAGACATTTTGCCGCTTGACAAAGACTGAGCCGCCGTAGAACCTGCTCGTGCCACATCTGCTAAAGCTGTTGTCTGTGACTGCTCAAGGTCTGCAAGTGAATTCTGGTAGTCCCTTGTCGCCTGTGCTTTCAATTGTTCCACTTCAGCAGAACTCAAAGCTTTATTTGATTCAATCTCACTCAATTTTGCAGCATATTGGCGTTCAGCCTGAGCCTTTTCCCTTTCTACATCAGCAAGACCGGTTGCCTGTCCCTGCTCAAGATCAGCAAGGGCATTTTGATAATCTTTCGTGGCTTGTGCTTTTAGTCTCTCAACATCAGACAGGCTTAAGGTTTTATTAGACTCAATTTCATTTATGGCATTAGCATAATCCTGTTCTACCTGCATTTTATTACGTTCTGCTGAAGCAAGTCCCGTTGCCTGTTCACGTTCAAGCCCTGATAACTGATTAGAAACATCCCTTTCATAAGCTTGTTTCTGTCCGGTAATTTTTCCAATCTGACTTAAATTTTCTTGGCCTAGTTGTCCCAATTCAGAAACAACCTGACCGCCTGCGCCTAATCCTCTTTGTGCAAAGTCTGCTTCTACTGCCTTTTTTTCTCTTTGCGCGAGAACGTCTTGCTGGTTCATTGCAGTATCATATGTAGGCAAGGTTTCTGCTTTTTGAGCTTCTATACCGGTTTTTGCGGTTGTGTATGCGTTTTTAATTTGGTCAATACTAAAAAGGATATCGTCCATCTGGCTTTGCTTGTCTGTGCTTAACCGGTTTTTACTTTGCTCAAACAGTGACATTATTTTATCTGTCTGCGCCGCTAATTCGTCCAATGTTTCAGTATTTTGTGATTCAAGGTTTCTAGCTCCGGAGGCATAAGCGTTTCTTATGTTTTCAGCACTTGCCGCCAGATCATCTATCAAGTCCTGCTTATCAATACCCAACTGGGATTTATTCTGTTCGTATAACTGGACTATCTTGTCAGCCTGTGCCGTAAGATTGTTCATGGTATCGACATTTTGCGTTTCAACATTCCTTTTGCTGCTGGAATAGGCGTTCCGGATAGCATCAGCCTGACTTGACAATTCAGCCAATTGTGCCGCATATGCATCGTCAAGTTCGCGTTTTGATATTTCCGCATCGGTCAATATGCCGCTTCTTGCCTTTTTATTAGCTGCCTCTGTCTCATTTTGCTGTTGCTTTAACAGACTGTCTATATAGCTTGATATCTGGCTCATATAGTCCTGCTCAGAGGTTTCAGGCTTATAGTTCTGACTGAAATTTGCAAGTTCATTCTGTTTGTTCATCATGCTACCGCTGGCTCTTTCCAGCTTTTGTTCGGGTGTCAATTGGTTCGTAAGTCGTTGTATCTGTGCCGCATTAATAGGAGCCTGCCCCAGTTCAACCCTGCGCTTGTCTGCGCCCTCTGCTGCATTTAGCATACCTAGCGTATTTCCTGCGGCTTGTGCGGTTGCGTAGGCGTTCTTGTACTGCTGTATAATCGGGTCTGTTGTTGCTGTAGCGCCTGTCTGTGTACTTGTCTGTGTACCTGTCTGTGTAGCAGATGCACTTCTCAGCTTCTGCATACCGGCATCCAGTTCAGCCTTGCTTATTTTGCCGCTGGCGTAATCGCTCGCAAGTTTCTGATCCGGATCTGTAGTTGTCTGTGTGGTAGGTGTAGTTGTAACAGGCGTTTTAGGCGTAGTAACACCAGGGGTAATAGTAGTTGCCTTCACAGGCGTAACCGTAGTCCCTGTCTGCGCCTTTTTCTTTTTCGCTTCCGCTGTAACATAAGCCTCTTTTTCAGGCGCAGGCATAGCCGCCCACTGTGCATCTGTAAATCCATAAGGCATAGTATCAACTCCTTAACATTCTTTCAGAAATTTTGCAGGATTCCCAACAACAACTGTATTTGCAGGAACATCACGTATAACAATGGAGCCAGCTCCTACAACAGAATTTTCACCAATGGTAACGCCTTGAATGATAACCGCCCCAGCTCCAATAAAATTATTGCCTTCAAGCGTTACGTTTCCGCACAGTATGGCTCCTGGAGAAATTACGCACGATTCACTAATCACACAATCATGGTGTACCTGAGAGCCAATGTTTAATAAACAATTTTGTCCTATTTCGACATTTCTGTTTATAAAGCTTGACATAATTAAAGGCCGGGTTTTTATGCCGGCCTTTGTAAGTTTCTCATATATTCGGTTGCGTGTTCGGTTATCACCCACTGAACCGATTCCCAGGTAGACAACATCATCCGTCTGCGTTCGGCATAGATCATCTATCGTGCCTAAAATCTTGTATCCTTCGAAATTTCCAGTCTTTAAATCATCATAAAAAAATACCTCTTCGTGAGGTATAAAAGAAAGGATATCAAAAGACATCCCTCCGCATCCGCATATAATCATTGTAATCACCTTACGCAGTCTTTAAATATTTCTTTGTCAACGCTGCCTTTATAGTGCCGTAATCGTATCCTAGTTCAATCATTGAACTAATCATTTGTTCAAGCTTGTCAACCTTTTCGTTTTCTTCTGCTGAAAACCTATCTCTCAAGCTGTCCTTTTTGGTTATTCCGTACTCTTCTCTTAGTTTTCTGGCAATTTTCCCAAATACGATTTTATATATCAAGTCGGTATACTGATTATACTTAAAACATTTATGAGGGCTTTCAGGCAATCCCTGAATTGCATCGGTTAAAGCTTCTCTTGCTCTTTTGCCTATTTCTCTAGTAGTGATACGTTTTGTGAGTTCCTTCTGCATTATATAGAATTGTTTGACAAGAGCCTTTTTAAAATTACGAACAGGAAGGGTATTCTTCATATAAGTTATAAGTAATGTTGCCTGCTCTTCGTTAAGGTGATAAATTTTCTCTGGTCTTCCTGCGTTTGATTTACGGATTTTAAATCCGTTTATTCCCTCCCCATAAGGTCGCATTTCAAATGCGAGCTTTCCAAATTCTTCTATGTCATTTTGATAATCCCTTATAAGATGTTGAACGGTATCGTGTCTTACTTTTCCATTCTCCGCAATAACCTCCGATGTAGTAAATGGTGTTTCGTTAATGTCGTTTGGGTCTAAAAATACTAATTCGTTCATAAATACTCCTTTCATATACACACTTGAAAGAAATATTTCTACGTGCTATACTGTCCGTAGAAAGATACCTCTTTCGATTTTGGAAGTCCTTCAGCTTTGGTCGGTCAAAGGGCTTCCATTACTTTTCATTTAGTTTCCTTATAGCCTTTCTTATAGCCTCGGATTCAGTAACGCCAGTGTCTTTGCAAAAACTTATCAGTATAGCGGATGTATCTTCGTCAAGTTTTGCCTGTACACACCTGACTTTGGGATTGTCAGTTGGCCTACCCATTTTTTTCTTCACTTTTACCACCTCACTTTCGTAATACATAAATTGTATCATTATATAATACGAAAGTCAAT
>Ga0265297_10006032_pt1 | contig 17924 bp, 14 predicted proteins | sample Munlanlwell13791_FD_192502 | JGI IMG/M metagenome (GOLD analysis project Ga0265297, IMG submission 192502) | Leachate microbial communities from a municipal landfill in Southern Ontario, Canada - Leachate well 137-91 | ecosystem: Engineered > Solid waste > Landfill > Unclassified | place...
GTGCTGTGTCGAGTGGTTCGCTCAGGACGCGTAATTTTCAGCCATGTGAAAATTACGCTCGGTAAAATTTCTCGTACGCTGCCTCGAAATTTTAACGCCTGAGCTCACCACATCGCCACATCACATTACTCCGAGATGAAAAATTTATTTTTAAGAGAGCTGGATTAAAAAATGGAAAATGAAAAGATAATAATATTCGATACGACACTGAGGGACGGAGAGCAATCGCCCGGGGCGAGCCTCAATATGAATGAGAAGCTCGAGATAGCAAGGCAGCTTGCTGTCCTGGGCGTTGATGTCATTGAAGCGGGGTTTCCGATTTCGAGCCCGGGAGATTTTGATTCCGTCAAGACGGTCGCTAAGACTATAAAGGGCCCAGTCATCTGCGGACTTGCGAGGGCTATTGAGAAGGACATAGACGCGGCCTATAACTCGGTGAAGTATTCGACGAGGCCGAGGATACATGTCTTTCTCGCCACCTCCAAGATCCACATGAAATACAAGCTCAAAAAAGCCGAGGACGAGATACTGAGGCTTGCGGTCGCGGCCGTAAAATACGCTAAAAAGCGGTGCGCCGACATAGAGTTCTCTCCGGAAGACGCGTCGCGGACCGAAGAGGCTTTTTTGCATAAATTCGTGGAGGCTGTTGTAGACGCCGGAGCGACCACTGTGAACATTCCCGATACGGTAGGTTATACCACACCATTTGAATTTGCCGAAATAATTAAGGGCATAAAGGTGAATGTTCCTAATATCGAAAGGTGCGTCATAAGCGTCCATTGCCATAACGACCTCGGTCTGTCGGTATCAAATTCCCTGGCCGCGGTGCTCAACGGCGCGCGCCAGGTCGAATGCACGATAAACGGTCTTGGCGAACGGGCGGGCAATGCTTCCCTGGAAGAGATCGTTATGGCCATTAAGACGAGGTCCGATATCTTTAAAGGTGTATACACAGACGTAAATACGAAAGAGATCTACAAGACGAGCCGTCTTGTGTCCAAGCTCACAGGTATGAGCGTCCAGCCCAACAAGGCGATCGTGGGCGCCAACGCGTTTGCCCATGAGTCCGGTATACATCAGGACGGGGTCCTTAAAGAGCGCACAACTTACGAGATCATGAGACCCGAAGACGTCGGATATGAAGAGACGAAATTGGTTCTTGGGAAACATTCCGGGCGCCATGCGTTCGGCGAACGTTTGAAGAAACTCGGCATCGAGGTAAACAAGGAACAGCTCGAAAAGGCCTTTGAAAGGTTCAAGGTTCTGGCGGACAAGAAGAAAGAGATATTTGACGAGGACCTTGAGACGATCGCCGATGAAGAGATATCGAAGATACCCGAGGAGTTCAGTCTGGCGCATTTTCATATCGCGTCCGGCGACCGGGTAAAACCGACGGCTACGATATCATTGAAAAGACACAGCAAGATCCATGAAGCGAACTCCGGCGGCGATGGTCCTGTAGACGCCTGTTATAAGGCGATCGACAAGATCACCGGTTTGAGCGGCAAACTTATGGATTATCAGATAAGGTCTGTGACCGGCGGGAAAGACGCCCTCGGCGAAGTCTCAGTGAAGATCCTTTCAAAAGGCAGGGTCGTTTCCGGACGAGGAGCCAGCACGGACATAATCGAGGCGAGCATCAAGGCGTATATAAATGCGGCGAACAAACTGGCGCGTAAGGAAAGTCGTAAGCTGTAAGTCGTAAGTTGTAAGATTTATTTTTACCGCTTACAGCTTATAACTTACGACTATTTTATAACTATGGCTAAACTTAAATACGGCCTGATAGGTTATCCTGTCAAGCATTCCCTTTCGCCCGCCATGCATAACGCGGCATTCAATGAGCTTGGTATGGATGCCGAATACTCACTATTTGAGGTCGAGCCTAAAGAGCTCGACATTTTTTTAAAAGAGATGCCGGCTAAAAAGATATCAGGCTTGAACGTGACTATCCCGCACAAGATAGGCGCAAGGGATTATATCGAAAAAAGCGGCGTACTTGACGAAAATGCCGGGAAGTTGGGAGCGGTAAATACGATAAAGCCCGGCGATGACGGCAAGTTGCGCGGCTACAATACGGACGGTCCCGGGTTCTACCGGTCGCTGGTAGAGGACCTTAAATTTGAACCGGAGGGCAGGACCGTTTTTGTGTTGGGCGCCGGTGGCGCGGCAAGAGCTGTCGTGATGTATCTTGGGAACGGCCCAAAGAGGATTATCGTGTCGGACGTCGATAACAAGAGGGCCGAAGACCTGAAGAGCCAGTATTTAAAATATTACGATAAGAGCAGGATAGAGATAACGACTGGCGCGGATATATCCGGGGCTATTGCGGGAGCGGACCTTCTGGTGAACGCGACACCGGTCGGGATGAGAGAGGCTGATCCTTCTCCGGTAGAAAAAAGCATGCTGCGCGCAGGCATGTATGTATACGACCTTGTCTATAACCGCCCGGTAACGGAACTGGTAAAAGCTGCTCAGAGGGCAAGATGCTATGCGTCGACCGGACTGGGGATGCTTTTGTATCAGGGCGCGATAGCGTTCGAGATATGGACGGGTAGACAGGCGCCGATCGCCGTGATGCGCAAAGCGCTTAAGGCGGCGCTTAGAACGTAGTGGAGCTACTGATGGACGGTGCTATTGTGTTTGTAATAGGATTAATGGTAGGCAGTTTCCTGAATGTCTGCATCTGCAGGATGCCGAAAAAAGAGTCGATAGTGATGCCGCCGTCACACTGCACGGCGTGTAATAAAAACATATTATGGTACGACAACATACCGGTATTGAGCTACATATTACTTGGCGGGAAGTGCAGGTTTTGCAAGGCCAGGATATCTTTAAGATATGTAATAGTAGAGGTCCTGACAGCTTCGCTGTTGGTCCTGTTATTCCTTGCGTTCAGGGAAAACTTAAGTAAGTTCTTCGGATATTCTATCTTGGCCTGCGGGCTAATCATATCGACTTTCATCGACTTCGAGATAACAGAGATACCTGATGAGATATCTTTGGGAGGGCTGGCGGCAGGCTTTATATTCGCGTTCGCGTTCCCGGCGCTATTAGACGCGCCTTCCAGATTCTCGGCGCTTATCGCGTCTTTCATAGGTGCGGTTGCCGGCGGCGGGAGCATATATCTTATGGGGCTCCTGGGCAAAATAATGTTTCGCAAAGAGGCTATGGGCGGAGGAGACGTCAAGCTGATGGCGATGATAGGCGCTTTTCTTGGGTGGAAACTTGCCATCCTGACTTTTTTTATCGCGCCTGTATTCGGCGCTGCAGTAGGCATTGCCCTGAAAATAAAGGACGGACGGGAGATAATCCCTTACGGGCCGCACCTTTCGCTTGCCGCGATAGTCGCGATATTCTGGGGCGAAAAGATATTGAACTTATTCTTTAACAGACTTTATTAATATGTAGTCCCCCACCGCCTGAGTGAGATTGGAGCGGCTCGGGACGATTTGCCGGGATTAAATTACATCAAATCGGAGGATGACTATGTTACGTTACCTGACCAGCGGTGAGTCTCACGGAAGATGTATGCTTGCTATACTCGATGGAATGCCGGCGGGGCTGCAGATAGATAAGAGTGATATAGATAGAGAGCTATCCAGGCGCATGCAGGGATACGGAAGAGGAAAGAGGATGAGCATTGAATCAGATAAGGTCAAGATCCTCTCCGGGGTGCGAAAATCCGTGACGATAGGCAGCCCTATAGCGATGATGATCGAAAATGTGGACCAGTCTATCGAAAGGTTGGGTGTGGTGCTCCACCCGCGTCCCGGACATGCGGACCTGGCCGGCGTGTTGAAGTACGGCCTCAAGGATGTGCGGAGCGTCCTCGAGCGCGCCAGCGCCCGGGAGACCGTAGCCAGAGTAAGCGTCGGCGCCGTGTGCAAGGCGCTGTTGGCCGGTTTCGGGATAAAAGTAACGAGCCACGTTGTGATTATCGGCGGCGTCGAGGCTGAGACTGAGAGTCTGCCTTTTAACCGCATTGTCAAGATCTGCGAAAAGTCTCCGGTCAGATGCGCCGACATAAAAGCTTCGGGGGCAATGTGCGCGGAGATAGACAGGGCCAGGAAAAACGGCGATACTATCGGAGGGGTATTTGAGATCGTCATAAAGGGCGTCCCGCCCGGTCTAGGAAGCTATACGCAATGGGACAGGCGCATGGACGGCGTACTGGCTAAAGCCGTAATGTCCATTCAAGCTGTTAAGGGCGTAAGTTTCGGTATAGGATTTGAGGCTGCTAACAGGATGGGTTCTGCAGTCCACGATGAGATACTGCATGACAGGAGAAGAGGATTTTCCAGAAAGACCAATAAGGCCGGCGGCATAGAAGGCGGCGTAACTAACGGGGAAGATATAAGGATCCGGGCTGTTATGAAACCGATAGCGACATTAAAACGGCCTCTTGCGAGCATAAATATCCGCTCGAAAAAAGGCGTATACGCTACCGTTGAGCGCTCGGATGTATGCGCGGTCCCGGCTGCCGGAGTTGTAGGCGAAGCCGTGTCGGCTGTCGAGATAGCAAACGCATTGATCGAGAAATTCGGCGGCGATTCGATAGGCGAGATGAAGCGGAATTTCGAAGGATATCTGGAGCAGGTGAGGAGATTTTAATTAGTTGTAAGTTGTAAGTTATAAGTTTTAAGTAAAAACTTACAGCTTACGGCTTATAACTTATAACTATATGCGAAACATCGTCCTGATAGGATTCATGGGCACCGGCAAGACTACTATAGCGACCGCGCTCGCAAATAAGCTGGCAATGGATTATGTGTCTACCGACAGCCTTATTGAAAAAAGAGAAAAGAGGACTATAAACGAGATATTCAAGACTGAAGGCGAAGACCGTTTCCGTGAGATTGAAAGCGAGGTCATTCGCGATATTTCGGGTCACGACGGCCAGGTCATAGACGCCGGCGGCGGCGCGGTCGTTCGCAATGAGAACATTTCCAATCTCAAGTCGAACGGGATCTTGATATGCCTCACGGCCGATGAGGACGTGATCCTGGAGAGGACAAAAAAATACAAGCACAGGCCGTTATTGAACGTAGAAGATCCTAAACGCAAAATAAAAGATCTTCTGTCCAAGCGCGCGCCGCTTTATGCGAAAGCCGGCTTTTTCTTTGATACCGGTAAGCTGACAGTGCGGCAGGTCGTTGAGAAAATTGTAGAGATCGTTAATTCGGAAGGTCGTCCTTCCGAGGAGAAATAGAGTGGCTATCAGCAGAAAAGCAAGGATGTGGACCGGCATTACTCTGTTCCTTATACTTGTGTTCAATTACGCCGCAATAGGGATGCCGCTTATCAGGAAATCTATATCTATTAAAGAAAAATACAGGGCCATTTTAATAAAGCAGGTTAAGTCCGGAAATATGTTGAAAAATAGCGAAGACGAATACATGCTCGATATCTTCAGGCGGGAAAAGACAGGGCTCGACCGGAAACTACTAATCCTGAATTGTGTTGTAATAACTTTTGCGGTGGTCCTGGCAAGTTGGACGCTTTTCGGATTGATCCTGCGAAAGGAAAAGAGGAGGTATTGATATGTCTGAAAAAGCCGAGGTCGTGGACGGCAAGAAGAAAGCGTCCGGCAGCGTGACATTTTTCGCGTGGACGTTCATAATCGTCAATTTTATTGGGTTGATAACGTCGCCCGGCATGCACCAGAACTATTCTTTCCTGGCGAAAAATACTCTCACGTGGATGGTCCTTTACGCCGTTTTGACGAGCTTAGCCGGCATAGTTGCCGGCATATTCCTGCTCTTCCTTAAGGAATGGGCAAGAAAGACGGCTATTACGCTGGTGCTCATCGGGGTCCTTGGGATGATCGTATTCGTGCCGTTCAATCACAGGTATGCTTCTATCGCGGCGCATGAACCGAAATCGATAGCCGTTTATGAAAAACAGTATGATAAACTGCCGCCGGAGACATTGGCCAAGATACAGATGCCCAGAGAGGAATTTATCTCCAGGATGGCGACGGCGGGGGAAAAGGTAATACGCGTAATGACCGGCGTATTTGAAGTCGTAACAGCTTTGTATCTATTCCTGCTATTTTGGTTCTTTACCAAGACAAACGTAAGGAAGCAGTTCAGCTAAATGGCGATACGAAAGATCACGATTGACGATAAATTATATCCGAAGAACCTCTGGAATATCCACAAACCGCCGAAAGCGCTTTATGTAAACGGTTCGTTCGCGGAGCAGGACGAGATCGCCGTAGCGCTGGTCGGGTCAAGGAGAGCCTCGATATACGGTCTGGAGATGGGCGAGAAGCTCGGGTACGAGCTTGCGTCCCGGGGTGTTACGGTGGTCAGCGGCATGGCTAAGGGCATAGATTCAAGCGCTCATCGCGGCGCGCTGAAGGCTAAGGGCAGGACGATCGCCGTCCTCGGAAGCGGCCACGGCCATATCTATCCGCCCGAGAACGAAAAATTATATCATCAGATAGCCGGGACAGGCGCTGTAGTGACGGAGTTTGAAGACGACATGGAGCCTCTGTCGTATAATTTTCCGCAGAGGAACAGGATAATCAGCGGCCTCTCGCTTGGCGTAGTAGTAGTGGAGGCGGCCAGGAATTCAGGCGCGCTCATCACGGCGGATTTTGCCGCCGAACAGGGCAGGACCGTATTTGCGGTGCCGGGCAGGGTATCGTCGCTTACAAGTTCCGGCGCAAACGAGCTTATAAAAGACGGAGCAAGACTGGTTCAGTCGGTCGAAGATATAATGGAGGAGTTGTCTATCGCCGAGATCAGGCCTGTTTCCGAGGAGAACAAAAAAGACATCGACGAAAAGATTGACGCTAAGACGAAGGCATACATATATAATTCGCTGACCGATGACGAACGTAAGGTCTATAAGATGCTATCGAAAGAACCGGTATTTATAGACGAGATCCTTAAGGGGTCCGGCCTGGCGCCGGCAAGGGCATCAAAGGTCTTGTTGGACCTGGAAATAAAGAAGCTTATAATGCAACTCCCGGGCAAGCATTTTATCAGGAAGGAAAACTGAGTAAAGTCGTAAGCTTTAAGTTATAAGTTTTAAGTATTGAATTCATTACAACTTACGACTTATAGCTTAAAACTAAAGTAGGTCTGAGAGGGAAACAATGGCTAAGAATCTGGTGATAGTAGAATCGCCGGCAAAGGCGAAGACGATTAACAAATTCCTCGGATCGAACTACGAGGTTGCCTCGAGCATGGGCCACATAGTGGACCTGCCCAAATCAAAATTAGGCGTCGACCCGGAGAACGATTTTAAGGCGGAATATGTGGTCATGGCGGACAGGAGAAAACATCTATCGGTGCTAAAGAAGGCCGCCAAAAACAAGCAGGCGATATATCTGGCAGCCGACCCTGATAGGGAGGGCGAGGCCATAAGTTGGCACATCAGGAACGTATTGTGCGATCCGAAGAAGAAGAGCTACCGTGTATCGTTCGACGAAATAACGAAAGACGCTGTCCTTGAGGCCTTCAAGCATCCGCGCGACATAGATATGCACCTCGTCAATGCCCAGCAGGCGAGGAGGATCCTGGACAGGATAGTCGGTTACACGTTGAGTCCGCTCCTCTGGAAGAAGGTGTCGAGGGGGTTAAGCGCGGGCCGCGTTCAATCGGTCGCCGTTCGTCTGATAGTCGAGCGCGAGGAGGAGATAAAGAAGTTCAAACCGCAGGAATACTGGGACATAGAGGCTGAACTTAAGAGGAAGAAAGACGCTCCTGCGGATAAATTCAGGGCGAAGCTGGATAAATACAAGGATAAGAAGGTAGATATAAACAATAAGGTAGGGGCGGACGATATAAACGCCGTATTGAGAAAAGAGACCTTTACCGTAAGCGACATAAGACAGACTACAAAGAAGAAGAACCCTTATCCTCCGTTCACAACGAGCAAACTGCAGCAGGAGTCGTTCAATAAATTGAGGTATTCAGGCGCGAGGACGATGCATATAGCGCAGACCCTTTACGAAGGCGTTGAGATAGGCGAGGAGGGAAGTGTGGGTCTCATAACTTACATGAGGACGGATTCGGTAAGGATATCGAAAGACGCCCAGGCCGCGGCAAAGGATTACATACTGGATAAATACGGCAATAAATATTATCCGCAGGTCCCGAATGCGTATAAAGCGAGAAAGAGCGCCCAGGAGGCCCATGAAGCGATCAGGCCCGCTCTTCCCCTGCGCGAGCCTGACTCTATAAAGCACGCGCTTTCGCCCGACCAGTTCAAACTTTACCAGCTCATATGGAACCGTTTCCTGGCAAGCCAGATGGTCCCGGCGATATATGCGCAGACGAGCGTTGATATCAAGGCGGGCGAATATCTATTCAAAACGGGCGCGACTAAACCGGTCTTCGACGGCTACACGGCGGTCTACGAAGTCGAAAAAGAACAGACCGAAGGAGACGTCGGCGAAGAAAAGATGAAACTGCCGGAGCTCTCCGTAGGCCTTGCCCTCGACCTCCTGGACATAATATCGAGCCAGCATTTCACTAAACCGCCTCCGAGATATTCGGACGCGTCGCTTGTTAAGGTGCTTGAAGAGCTCGGCATAGGAAGGCCTTCCACATATGCCCCGATAATTCAGACGATAACGGCCAGGGACTATGTGCAGAGGGATTCCGGCTATTTCCGGCCGACCGAACTTGGAGGGATAGTGACAGAGCTTCTCATGCAGAGCTTCCCTAAGATACTCGACGTAAAGTTCACCGCAAAGATGGAAGACGAGCTGGACGGCATCGAGGAAGGGGAAGCGGACTGGCTGACGGTGCTGAAGAGCTTCTACTCGCCCTTCATACATTCTGTAGAGCAGGCGAAGGTCAACATGAGGGACGTGAAGAAAGAGGTGGCCGCTACTGGCGAGATATGCGAACTATGCGGCAAGCCCATGGTGATAAAGTGGGGCAGGCGCGGGAAGTTCCTCAGCTGTTCCGATTATCCCAGGTGTAAGAGTTCCAAGTCGATTACGACAGGTATCAAGTGTCCTTCGGGCTGCGGCGGTGAACTGGTCGCCCGCCGTTCGACAAGAGGTTCATTCTACGGCTGCACGAAATATCCGAAATGCACGTTTACGGCAAAGAAGCTGCCGGAGAAGGAAGGCGCCGTTTCTTGATGCAGAGGTATATAGATAAGTTCATAACATATTTAAAGGTCGAGAAGAATGCGTCGCCGCACACAGTCACAAATTATGTAATAGACCTGAAGGCGTTCGGCGTATTCCTTGGAGAGAAAGATATAGGAGGAATAGATCATATCGCATTGAGGAAGTTCCTGGCAGAGATGAGAGCGAGGAACTATTCCAAGAGGACCATAGCTCGTAAGTTGGCCTCCCTGCGGAGTTTTTTCAGGTTCCTGTACAGGGAAGGCCTTATAAAGACCAACCCGATCACAGCGATCTCCACACCGAAATTAGACAAGAAGCTGCCGGTAGTCCTTGACGTGAGCAGGATCGCCAAGCTTATTCAGAGCCCGCCGGATAACACCCTGGCCGGACTGAGGGACAGGGCTATCATGGAGACCCTCTATTCGACCGGTATGCGCGTAAGCGAACTGGTGGGCTTAGACCAGGATGATATAGATTTCATTAGCGAGGTAGTGAAGGTCCTGGGCAAAGGTTCGAAAGAGAGGCTCATCCCGATTGGGAGGCCTGCCGTGGACGCGATCAGGCGGTACATCGACGGCCTGTCCGGATCATGTGTGAAGGATAAGGACGCGGTATTCCTTAATAATTCGGGCAGGCGTCTTACAGACAGGAGTGTCAGGCGCGTCATAGACAAGTATATACGCCTTTCGAGCATTGCCGAGCACATTTCCCCGCATTCTATGCGCCATTCTTTCGCGACGCACCTCCTGGACCGCGGGGCGGACTTAAGGAGCGTTCAGGAGCTGCTCGGCCACATGAATCTTTCGACGACGCAGATATATACGCACGTCACGATGGAACGGCTGAAGTCTGTTTACGACAAAGCCCATCCGAGGGCCTGAAATTTTTCGCTTTTCAGTCCGGCGTGGAACTTATGGGCAGTTGCCTTAAGCTTCGCCGCGAATCGGCATTGGGCATGCCGATTCGCTGTGGTGAAATTTCGATGGCCTCGGCATCTGGTAGATAGACGGATTGAATTAACTTAGCCTCGTAACCCGGACTGAAGGCATGCTGTTGACAGGTTTACTCGGCCTTGTTTCCCGCCTTCGGCGGGAAGATCGCCATAAGGTATCGAAATTTTACGACATTCGCTTCGGCAACCGCCCGCAAGTTCCCTGCCCGCCTGAAGCAGTCTCTCGCTGGCAGGCAGGCGGGCGCCACCCGAAGAGCGAAAAATTTTACTGCTTAACCAGTGTGAATGAAGGAAATTTTTTGGATAATGTAATAGTGCATGGCCACGAGGCCATGTGGGTTGAGCCGTAAATTTTGCTAAGATTATAGCTATTACCCAAAGCATATTGAAGCAGGGTATCCATAAGAACTGAATACAACGTGTTAGTTAATGAGAAATAATTATTCTTGAAAGCAAAATTAGGCGAAGCCCACGGCCGAGATGGCCATGTATAGGGAAAGCCGAAAAAATTACTGAGTGAGATATGTTATACGATATAGGTTTTTTTATATTTTCGCTCTTCTATCTGCCGACTCTTTTATTCAAAGGGAAGCTGCACGGTGATTTTGCCGAGAGGTTCGGGATTTACGGCGTTGAGAAGAAAAAGGCGCTTGAAGCGGCAAAAGACGCTATTTGGATCCAGGCAGTATCGGTCGGCGAGGTGGCCGTATGCAGGAAGCTCATCCCGTCATTGCGGCAGCGGTTTCCGGACAGGACGATAATTTTATCGACCATAACAAAGACAGGGAACGGACTGGCGCGGAAACTTTTTTCTCCGGACGCCGTGGTAATATATTTTCCGCTCGACTTTTCATCCGTTGTGAAGAAGTCCGTGGCTATCATCAGGCCTAAGACATACATAATGGTGGAGACTGAGATCTGGCCCAATGTCCTGCGGGAGATGCGCTTTAATTCCATCCCCGCGATCCTGATAAACGGCAGGATATCGGACAGGTCTTTCGGCAAATATAAGCTGGTAAAACCGTTCTTAAAGAACGTCCTGTCGAAAATAAGCCTTTTTTGTATGCAGTCAGCGACTGACGCCGGCAGAGTGGTTGAGCTCGGTGCGCCTGAGGAGAGAGTGTCAGTTACGGGCAATATGAAATTCGATATAGCTTTATCGTCGGACACGGAGGCAGTCCGGAGGCTGAAGGAAGATATCGGTTTTCAGGAAGGTGACGAGCTTATTGTGGCGGGAAGCACGCATAGAGGCGAAGAAGAGATGGTTGTTTCGGCATTCAAGGAGCTGGCCGTGGGATCTCCAAAGCTGAGGCTTCTTATTGCCCCGCGTCATATAGAAAGAAGCGCTGAGGTAGAGTCGGTTGTAAGGACGGCGGGCTTTCAGGCAGTCAAGATGTCCTCTCGGCGCGGCCATCCGCCAGCCGGCAACGAAAATCCGGTATTTATACTGGATACCATAGGGTTGCTTAATAGCGCCTATTCGCTGGCAGCGGTAGTTTTCATAGGCGGAAGCCTCGTTAAACACGGCGGCCAGAACCCCATAGAACCGGCAGTGTCAGGGAAGCCGGTTGTTTTCGGGCCTCACATGTTCAACTTTAAGGATATGACCGCCGCGTTATTGAAAGATGGCGGCGCCGTACAGGTGCAGGATGCAGTTGGCCTCACAGCGGCTTTGCGGGATATTTTAAAAGATGAGAATAAACGCGCGGCGCTCGGTAACAATGCCAAAGAGGTCATTAAGCGCAATTGCGGCGCGACGGAAAAGAATCTGGAAATATTAGAAAAAGTTGTAAGTTATAAGTTGTAAGTTATATGCTTGTAAAAATAGCTAACGATTTTTTACTTATAACTTAAAACTTACAACTTAAGACTGACATTATGACGACATTCATCTATTCGCTCATGACTGACAGAAAGAAAGGGATAATATTCCTCCCTTTTAAACTTGTCCTATATCTATCATCTCTCGTATATTGGATCGTGATAATATGCAGAAGCCTTTTTTACCGTTTTGGCATATTCAAATCGAACAAGGTGCCGATAAAGATTATCAGCGTCGGGAATCTTACGCTCGGAGGCACGGGAAAGACCCCATTCGTGATCAGTCTCTCGAGGATATTGAACAACGAGTTGAAGAGTCAGGTGGGTGTGCTTATCCGCGGTTACGGGTGGGACGAGCAGGCGATGCTGAAGAAGAACCTTGCCGACATCCCGATACTTGTAGGCGAGGACAGGGTAAAACAGGCCCACAGGGCGATAAAACTTTATGGCAGCGATACGGCAATCCTGGACGATGGTTTTCAATATTGGGAATTGCAGCGCGATCTCGACATCGTGCTGGTCGATTCCCGTAACCCGTTCGGAAACGGCCACCTCTTTCCGCGCGGAATACTGCGGGAAACAAAAGCGGCATTGAAAAGGGCGGACATAGTGGTATTTACTAAGACCGATAAGAAGACGCATGAACCCGAAGAGATGAAGAGAACGATCCGCGGCATTAATAGCGAAGTTATCTTTCTGGAGGCGGTGCACAGGCCGAAGCATCTTTACGATGTCAAAGGCAGAAAAGAGGCAGGGCTCTCTTTTCTGGAAGGCAAGAGGGTGATATTGATTTCGAGCATAGGGGACCCTGGGTATTTCGAAGATACTGCCAGAGGCCTCGGGGCTGATATTGCAGAGCATATAGCATTCGGAGACCACCATGATTATACGATCTACGACATGGAACGGATCATGAAGCGCTGCGACGAGAGGGCGTTCGACTTGATACTGACCACCGAAAAGGACACGGTTAAGATAAGCAGGATGTCCCTCTCTTTCGGCAAATATCCCCTTATGGTATTGTGCGTAGAAATGGATATAACGGACGGCAAGGAGGCATTAGTTGCTAGATTACATAGCCTATATAGTAGTTAGAGGGCTTAATATAATCATGGGTGTCATCCCGGTCAGCTTTTCGCTCTGGATCGGCAGGCGGTTCGGCACGATAGCTTTCATCTTTAACAAAAAGCGGCGCGTAGTAGCGTATGCCAACCTCAAAGCGGCATTCTGCAATGAAAAGTCTCCCGCGGAATTAAGGGCCCTTACCAAGAGGGTGTACCAGAATATGGTACAGACCTTCATGGAGGTGCTCAATCTAACGAAGATAAACCGTAAATACGTCGATAAGTACGTCGAAGTCGTGAATATGGATCGCATCAGGAACGCCTCCAAGTCGGGCAGGGGCACGATACTCTTGACCGCTCATTTCGGGAATTGGGAGCTGTCGAGCCTTGTAAGTTCCGTCGAAGGTTTCCCGATAATGGTGCTGGTCAGGGAGCAGAAGATGAAGCGCTTGAACGAGCTCCTGAACGCCTTAAGGGAATCGAACGGCTGCAAGGTCATCAGGAAAGGTATGAATACGAAAAATCTGCTGCGGGCGCTTTACGGGAATAACATCGTCGGGATATTATCCGACCAGGACGCAGGTCGGAACGGGATGTTCATAGATTTTTTCGGCAGGCCCACATCGTGCCACTCCGGGCCCATGGAGATAGCCAAACATACAGATTCGCTGATACTGCCGAATTTTATCGTCAGGACGAAAGGACCGTACCACAAACTTTTTCTCGAGGAGTATATAGATTTCAGGAATACGCATACAGAGGACGATATCAGACATAATCTGCAGAAGTTTGCCGCTCTCCTCGAGTCCTATATCAGGAAATATCCGGACCAGTGGCTATGGCTCCACAAGAGATGGAAATCGACGCCAACAAGGACCGTCCTCGTCTTGAGCGACGGCAAGGCCGGCCATCTTAATCAGTCGCTCGCCGTGGCCGAAGAGATCCGGAAGGCGCGTGTCACGCAGGGATATAAGATGGATGACACCAGGATCGTCATCGTCGATGTAAAATTCAAAAATAAGTTCATGCGCCAGGTTCTATCGGCCTGCGCGGCTTTCGCGACTTGGCGCTGCCACGGATGTATGAGGTGCATGAAGCTCTGCCTGGAAAATGACTGTTATGAGACCCTGATGAAGACCTATTCGGAATTTGTCGTATCATGCGGTTCGAGTCTGGCGGGCGTCAACATATTCATGTCGAAAGAGAATAACGCCAAGAATATAGTGGTGATGAAGCCCGGCATGTTCATGGGGTGGAGGAAATTCAGGCTTGCCGTCGTGCCGAAACACGATCGCCCGCCTTCAAGGCCGAATGTTGTATCTACGACGATGGCGCCCAATATGGTAGATGAAGCGGCTTTGTGCGCGAACGGCGAAAAGTTAAAACTGAGGATAGGCGAGGTGAAAAACGGCGCGGTCAGTCTCTTTATAGGGGGCGACAACCCGGAGTTCCGCCTGACAAAAGAAGTCGCCGGGTCCGTGGCCGGAAAGATCCGCGATTTTTGCGGCAGAAACGGCGCGGCGATCCTGACTACTACTTCACGAAGGACATCGCCTGAGGTGGAAGGCGCCCTTAAAGAGGCATTGAAAAATGATCCGAATAACAGGCTTCTTGTTATAGCGAACGAAACGAATATTGAAGGCGCTGTCAGCGGTATGCTCAACCTGAGCAAGATAGCGGTCGTATCCGAAGAATCTATCTCTATGGTCTCTGAGGCCGTGGCTTCAGGAAAGAAAGTCGTCGTATTCAAATTGGAAAAGAATACAGATGCCTTGACCAAACATGAATCAGCGCTGAGTATCCTGGAGCAGGAAGGGTATATAACTATCGCCAGCCCGGATGAACTAGGGCTTGCGCTTGACAAGGCATGGAACGATACGCGGCCCGCAAAGCCTTTAAGGGACCGGGAGAAGATATTTGCGGCGGTGAGGAAACTTATATAGTTGTAAGCTGTAAGTCGTAAGTTATAAGTTTTACACTTACAATTTTTTACTTACAACTTACAGCTTATGACTTATAACTAACTATGAACATACTACAAATACTACCATCATTAGACGTAGGGGGAGTTGAGACCGGGACTGTGGACGTCGCGCGCTATCTCGTAGCGAACGGCCATAAAGCTATAACGGTCTCGGCCGGCGGCAGGCTGGTCAGGGAGCTCGACAGGATAAACGCGCGCCATTACAACCTTCCTGTAGGCAGAAAGAACCCGTTGACCATGTTCACTATGGTCAAAGACCTGAAAGAGATTATCAGGAAAGAGGATATCGATATAGTCCATGCCCGTTCGCGCGTCCCCGCATTGATAGCGTATTTTGCGTGCAAGAGCGCGAATAAGGCATTTATAACAACGGCGCACGGTTATTATAAGAAACACATCTTAAGCGAAGCGATGGGGTGGGGAAAATTCGTAATTGTCGCCTCGAATATCATGGCAAAACATATGATACACGATTTCGGCGTGCCTTATGACAGGATACGCCTGATACCGCGCGGCGTGGAGTTATCGAGGTTTAAGTTCAAGGGGCCGAAAACGGCGTCAGATCTCTTTACCATAGGTATGGTTTCGCGGATAACGCCGTTAAAGGGCCATGCCGATTTTATACGGGCTGTATCGATATTGAATAGACAGATACCGTCCCTTAAGGCGGTCATAGTCGGAAGCGCCTCTAAGGAAAAATATAAGGAAGACCTGGAGCTCCTGGTCAGGCGTTTAGGTCTTTCCGGGACGATAGAGTTCCTGCCGGCGACGCAGGATGTGCCGTCTGTGATGGCGGGCTTAGACGTCCTGGTTTCGGCTACGATAACGCCCGAGGCATTCGGAAGGGTCATAATTGAAGCCCAGGCTTCAGGCGTCCCGGTAGTGTCGACTAAAGTCGGGGGAGTGGTGGATATCGTGGAGGACGAAAAGAACGGCCTTCTATGCGCCGCGCAAAACCCGAAAGAGATGGCCGGCAAGATACTGAGACTTTATCAGTCCCGTGAGTTGGGCGTGAGGCTTGCGGCTGAAGGCAAGAAGAGCGTCGAGGAAAAATTCGACCTTAATACCATGGCCGAGAAGACGCTTGCCGTTTATGATGAAGCGCTTCAGACGGCCAATATACTGGTAATAAAGATAAGCGCTATCGGCGACGTCATATTGAGCGTGCCGTCGTTAAGGGCAATACGGTCGAGATTCCCGAAGGCCAATATCAAGGTCCTCGTCGGCGTCAAGTCCAGGGAGGCCCTGGATAACTGCCCCTACATAAATGACCTGATAGTATGCGATCTTGACGGTAAACATAAGGGCATCCGCGGGATATTGAAGCTGGGCAGGGAGCTGCGGGGCGGTTGTTTCGATGTCGTTATTGACCTGCAGAACAACAGGTCGAGCCATATGCTTGCGTTTTTAAGCCTCGCGTGCAACAGGTACGGCTATGACAATGGAAAATGGTCTTTCCTCCTGAACAGGACTATTAAGGACGACGCGCCGTATCTGGATCCGATAGAGCACCAGTTCAGGACGCTGAAATTGGCGGGCGTGAAACCGCAGGACAGGAACCTTGAGCTTTGGCCTTCGGAATCGGATGAAAAGAGCGTAGAGAAGCTGCTCTCCGACAACTGGGTGAAACCCGAACAGGCCCTGGTAGGCATAAACGTAAGGGCATCGGGCCGCTGGTCGACAAAAAATTGGCCCGTTCAGAATATAGCGGAACTCTGCGACCGCCTGGCAAAGATGTCCAACATAAGGGTGGTGTTGACCGGCGCAAAGGCAGACATTGACTTTGCTAACCATATTGCCAGGCTAACCAAATCGAAACCTGTTATAGCGGCGGGAAAAACGAGCATATCCGAACTGGCAAGCCTGATGAAGCGTTTTAAAGTATATCTTACGCCTGATTCGGCGCCGATGCATATAGTGTCCGGCGCCAATATACCTTTTATAGCGTTATTCGGCCCGACGGATCCGTCGAGGCATCTGGTGAAGGCGAGAGATTGCATGGTCATATGCAAAAGCGGCGAATTGAAGTGCAGCCCTTGCTATAGTCCGAATTGCTCAAAAAAGGTGACGTGTATGAAGAAGATAACGGTAGATGAGGTATTTGAGGTAATGAAGAGGTTCCTGTGAACCCCGCCCTTTCTATGAATAGTAATGGTGATAGAAAAAAGGGCGGGGTGAAGGTTCTCCACGTCTCTACTCATATGAATATAGGCGGGATAGGGAATTACATCCTGTCCCTTTCAAGAGCCACCAAGGCAAGAGGAATCGACGTAGCTGTGGCGTCGAGCGGCGGCGACCTTGTTGTCGAGCTTGAGAAGAGCGGGATACGGCATTACGGGATAGATATAAGGACGAAGTCGGAGTTGAGCCCGAAAGTGGTGAAGTCTGTGTTTGCGCTTGCGAAGCTCATCGAGAAAGAAGGCGTCGATATAGTCCACGCGCACACGCGAGTCTCGCAGGTTGCGGTCTTCTTCGCTTCCCGTATGTCCGGAGTTCCATACATCAGCACGTGTCATGGGTTTTTTAAGACGCGGTTCAGGAAGATATTCGATACCTGGGGCGCGAGAGCGATAGCTATAAGCGACGCCGTTGCAGATCACTTGAGAGACGACCAGGGCGTAAGCGCGGAACGCGTAGAGGTCATCTACAGCGGGATCGATGCAGCCCGGTTCGCGAGAGAATATTCTGCCGATGAGATCAGCGGGATCAAGAGGTCGCTTGGTTTACGACCGGGACCTGTGGTCGGATCGATAGGACGCCTGTCGCCGGTCAAGGGGCAGAGGTTCCTCATCGAGGCCATGCGCGGGATAGTCTCGGAAATAGGCGATGCGCAGGCGCTCATAGTCGGCAACGGGCCGGATGAAAACTCATTAAAAGAACTTGCCCGGTCGCTCGGGCTGGAAAATTCGATCTGTTTTACGGACGCGGGTCTCGATACGGACAAGTACCTGTCGGCTATGGATATTTTTGTTTTCCCGTCGGTAAAAGAGGGGTTGGGTATAG
>Ga0265297_10006033_pt1 | contig 17924 bp, 19 predicted proteins | sample Munlanlwell13791_FD_192502 | JGI IMG/M metagenome (GOLD analysis project Ga0265297, IMG submission 192502) | Leachate microbial communities from a municipal landfill in Southern Ontario, Canada - Leachate well 137-91 | ecosystem: Engineered > Solid waste > Landfill > Unclassified | place...
TGCCGAAATGCGGGAAAGGCCATGTTGCCAGCGGAAATTCGTGGGCTTTGCCCTTGCGGACGAGTCATCGTCGTAACGAAGAACATTTTTAAACTAAATATCCCATATCTTGAACGAGAGAATGACCACACCCAGGAAAAAAATTGTCCCAGCCCAGCCCAATTACTCCCCAAAGCCCCCAGAGGCAAGGAAGCAGGCCATCGAATCGGCCGTAATGGTCGAAGGCCTTGCTTCGTGCGCGGGCCAGGCGGCCAATTATTCGGGAGAGATACCTTATACGCCCGATATCAGGCCAATTGATTGCAAGGGGCTCTGCACCCAGGTTGTGAGCGACAACTGGACTGCCAGAAGGATGAAGGACATCAGCCGCATCGGGATGGACAGGTTCGACGACATGGGGGATTTCATCGCCAGCATGATGGACGTCTTCGAGGACGCCACCCGCTGCACCGTTTATTTCGCGCCGAGCAACATATTCGCGGATACGATGACGAACCTGGAGCACCGGATTACAGTGCTGAGAAAGGCGGGTGAGGTCACCATCGACGAATCCGGACGGAACAGCCAGAGGGGCTCGTTCGACCCGGTGATGACGGCCTTCATGAAAGGCACGCCGATGATTTTCGACCACGACCCGGGCCAGGGTTTCGAGCACGGGATGAAGCTGGTCTTCCAGAACCTCGACCGGAACAGCGACGAGGGCGAGGTCTCAAAGATAAAGAGGACGGCGGGGGGGAGGATGTATGCGGTGATGCCCTTCTATTACAAGGAGCCCGACAACCCGTCCGGAATCGTCCTCCTCGAAGGGGACCTCCGCGCGAAGAATTCGAGGCTTTCCGGCTTCAGCAGGGCGTATTGGTCGGCCCATCTTGCGATGAGCGCGTCCGCGCAGATATCCCTCCAGCTTATACACAGGTTCGATGCGATAACCAACCTGCCGAGAAGGCTCGATTTCGAGCTCGACCTGAAGGAAGGCATCAAGGACGTCATTCGCAGGGGGAGCAACCTGCACATCCTGTTCGTGGACCTTGACAGGTTCAAAAGCGTGAACGACGATTTCACCCACCCCGTGGGCGATGAGATACTCCGCCAGGCGGCCGAGAAGATGCAGAACTCGGTGCGTTCCGTCGACGACGTGTTCCGCGTGGGCGGGGAGGAATTCGGCGTCATCCTCGACGGCGTCTCGCACGAGCGCGCCCTCGAGATTGCCGAGCGGGTGAGGAAGAACGTGGAAAGCATCAGCGTCCATGTGCTGAGGACGCCGGACGGCAAGGTCGAAATCGTGAAAAGGGGCCCGAACGACCAGGCCCCGATTCCTGAGGGCGCGGAAGAGGTGAAGGTGACGTGCAGCATCGGCGTAACGGACGTCAAGGCCGCCGCGGGGATATCCACCGGGACCGAACTGCCCCCGAACGGCAGGGGGGACAAGCTCATCCAGGGAATGTTCGACCGGGTTTACAGCCAGTCGGCCCAGCTCCTCCACGAGGCGAAAAACAGCGGGAGAAACTGCGTGTACTACGTTTCGGGGAACGGCTCGGCCGTCAAGGCGCTCCGGGCCCCGTCTTTCAGTTAGGTTTTAAATCCCATCAAGCCATTTTCTTATCGACTTTGCCCTATGCCTCCGTAGCTCAGTGGCAGAGCGCCTCTCTCGTAAACTTTTTGGGAAAAAGTTTAATCAAAAACCGGGTCGTTATAGCAAACCCGTTTTTGGGGCGCCTTTTTCCTAAAAAGGCGCAAGGAGGAAGTCGGGGGTTCAAATCCCTCCGGGGGCTTTTTTTATTAGTTCAAATCCCATGCCGATTAATCCGGAATTACATACGTTCATAAACACTTAGTATCACAATTAACTAATGGTTCCGAGAGCATTATTCAGGAATAGGGTTATTTCCCCCAATGATTACCGCCATCTCGCCGGCAACAGGAAAGAGGTGGAACTTGCGGGCCTTCCGCTGCCCGGAGTGGACCGGCTGGTCGAAATCCGCAGCCCGGAAGGGAAGCGGGATTTCAATCCGAAGGATTATCGCGCCTTATACCGCTATTGCTTTCCGGAACCGGACGAGCAGAGCCCCTGGTCAAGCATGAAGGGCACATTCTCTGACATGGCCCGCATCGATAGCGGCACAGAGGGTTCCGAGGAGGTTCGCAAGACATACGGCATGCTCCGCTACCGCGACGTGGTCGCACTGAGCGGAAGGCGCGTCGTCGGATTCACGTCTTTCGTGACCATGCCGCTTGATACGGGAAATGCCGTGGTTTACAGCCTATACAGCGGCATGGCAGACCAGGCATTCATGATTACTCAGTACGGTAGCACGGATAATTTCAGGGGCAAAGGCATGGCAAGCCTGTTCATGCTGCTTAGGCACGGGATGGCCGAAGAGGATGCGCGCAGGCTCGGTTACGCAGGAAATGTGGCGGGAACAATGATGGATGCGTCATTCATCGGCCAGGCGGATACCGGGACGGGCATCCGTGAGACGAGAGCGCGCCTTGAAATTCATCAGCGCCTTGGGGCGCTTGCCTTGATGCTCGACACGGGTTCCGATTGCTGGATAACGCCGTGCTTCCAGCCCGCCCTTTCAGAGCATTCGAATCCCATCCTGATGCATCTCCTGTTCCGGGAGCGCGAGGTTAATCCTGAGCGGCTTGGTGGAGTGTCTGAAATCGGGCTGGGGCTGGCAAGGAATCTTGCCGGCGCGTATGCCAGCACTTATTCATGGCAGTCAACCCCGGCCGAGATATCCGAGATGGATGGCTTCATCGAAACCCGGTTTGCTGCGGCGAAGAGGGCTATCCTCGTGCCTGTGGAACGCCTGCCGGACATGGCAGCGCTGGCGTCGATGGATACCATGCTGAAAGCGCAGGTCGAGCGGGATTACGGCCCGGTCGGCGAGCACGCGGCGAGGATAAAAACATCGTTGGGATGAGTTATCCGGGAAAGATTAGACCAGTCCCCGCCGCCCCTCATTAGCTTGGGTAAGTTAATCTTATCATCGGGGCTTTGGATCATCCTGAATGGAAATGGGTGATGAGGATTATTAACGGCATGCTTAATGCGCCGGTCATCGATCAATCCGCTTCCTTCTGATAATCGACATTTCGGATGAAAGCGGGTCGGGCCGGCCTTCCTCGCGGGCGAGGCGGCTTTCCATGAGCCTGAGCATGAGTTCTGCGTCGCTCTCCTTCTCCGCGCCGCACAAGGATTCGAGCTCCTTCTTCACTTCGAGCCAGCGGTTCCGCTCCGCTGACTTCTTCTTCATTTTCCCGAACTTGACGGAGAGGTTGCTGAGCCTTGCGAGTATATTGAGCCGGGTCCTCTCATCACCGGGCATGGGTCGTACTAAGCATTTGAAATTAATAAAGGGATGATGCGGCGCGCCTTTTTGGCGAGGCCTGCCGCATATATGCGTTCTTAGCCGAGAATCCTTGCGAGCTCTGCCTCGAAGACATCGGGCTTGGCCACCATCGAGTGCGCCTTCTTCCTCGTGTCAGAGTATTTGGAGAGCTTGGAGACGCTTTTCAGGGTGTCGACATCGCCCTTCAGCTTGTGGAGCGCCAGCTCGCGCGAATCCTTGAACTTGGATTTCGATGCCACCGAAAGGAGCGCATTGCTCTGGCCGACCAGGCGCTCGACCGCCGCGGACCTGCAGTCCGGGTATGGCGAGAGCATGGCGACTTCGGAAAGCACTTCCGCGTCATCGAGGTCGGCCACCATGTCCGAGAGCAGCATGAGGGCGGTCGTCCGCGCGTCGCTGAAATCCGAGTCCGCAATCACGGTCCGGAGCGACCACGGGTCGTTCGAAAGCCTTCCGACCGCGATGTACCTCGCGTCCTCGCTCGGGGATATCTTCGCGATTTCAATGAGCGCTTCCACGTCGTCCAGCTCCTCGACGAATGCGGAGAGCTTGGCGGCCGCGGCCTTCTTCACCTCGACGTGCTTCGAGAGCACGAGCGAGCAGAGCGAGTCTATGTCTGACGAGAGCGTGTCCACGGCGCTCATGCGGACGCTCCTGAACGAGGAGTGCTCGGCCACCTTGCGCAGCGCGTTCGCGTTCTCCGAGATTTTCTCCATCGAGGCCGAGCGCGAGTCCCTGTGCGGGGAGCGCGCGGCCACTTCGGCCAACGACTCCGGCTCCACGAGCAGGTTCACGGCGTCCATCCTCGTCGTCCCGAAGAGCGACGAGCATGCGATTTCGATGAGCGCCTGGGCGTTGTTGGAAAGCTCGTCCACGGCCGACGCCCTGGTGTCCTCGTAGTGGCAGAATTTCGCGATGTCTGTCAGCCCTTCGACGTCGTTCGAGAGGTGCGAGACCGCCGCGAGGCGGACGAACGGGAAGTTCGAAAAAAGCGCGAGCTCGACAAGGACTCTCGCCCGGCCCTTCAGCCTGTCCACGGCGCTGAGCATCGCGAGGCGCTCGCCGCCCGTCAGGATTTTCGCGAGGTGCGAGAAGCTGAACCGGTCGGGGCCCTTGTGGAACTTCTGGATGCCCTTCTTGTCCTTCTTGCGGTCCGGCCTTTTCACCCGGCTGTCTTCGGACAGGTCCGGGCCAATTTCTATCGTGGGGAGTCTGATTCTTCTACTACTGGATGCCATGAGAGTTTTTTCCACGATAAGTATATAAAGGATTCGCCGAAAAACACACAAAAAACAGGCGTTTTGGCGGATTTATTGTTTGAAAAAAGTGGGGAAACTGAGATTTGTTTTCGGACACTCAAAAGAGACGGCTATTTAGCGATATACAAGCATCCCCCAGTTCAGCCGGTCGGGGTTACCCCGCCCGAAGTGCTGGAAGCTGTCCGATTGCGTTATGGTAGAAAAATTATAGAGAAGAATCTGGATTTATAAATGCCCGATTCCTCTCCTCACTTCTAGGGATGGAAATATGTACTGGGTGGATTTTATAGCCTTGGCCGAGCATCAGCTTTCGTTCGCCAGCCATCGCCAAATCATAGACCTGCGCAAGAGATGCCGGGTGACCGAGAGGGAAAGATTTCATGCCGGCCAGCCTGCGAAGGTCGAGGTCTGCAAGGCATTCCAGGAAACCGGATATAAGAGGTTCATGGACCTGGTCGAGAATGAGAGCGAGGAGGACCATGCGCTCTACACGGTCATGACCTGCCTGGGCCTGCGGCATAACGAATCTATACGCCTGACCGGCAGGGACGTGAGCGAGGACACGATACGTATTCCAGGCTCCAAGAACGGGTTCGCTGGTTTTTTCCGCATACCCCCGGCCCTCCTCAAATTCATCCCACCAGCCGACAGGGACGAGCCGCTGTTCTACCGCCTGAACGATTACGGGCGGCCGCGAACCCGGGGCGGGGCGCTCCGCGCCCTCTCGCGAAGCTTCGAGAACTACCGGAGGGCCGCAGGCATGGATGAAATTTACCTTTATGCGAAGGCGAGCAGGGCGGACCTCCCGGACGTGCCGCGCTACGTCTACTCGCTGCACTCGTTCCGTTACACCGGGATGGTGAGATTCTTCCGACTGAGCGGCTCGGTGGAATACACGCGCAGATGGGCGAGACACAAAAGCATCGCCACGACGCTCCACTACCTGCGCGTCTATCTGGCCAGCGGCGAAATCGAGAGCGTGATGGCGAAGATGCCGGAGGCGGACAGATACCTGCCGCCGGTCTCAAGCCCGGTGGCCGCGGTAGCCCCGCACTACCTTATGCCATGATGCCGAACGCGAGTGCTGGTGAAGCAGTTGTGTTTTTTCTATTTTTTGGAAAGGCATATTAGACCAGCACCGCAACGTCTAGTCATGGCCGGAAGCAATCGCTGGGACCTCGTCGCCAATAAGTATGACCAGAAGATGGGGCGCGAGGGCGGGGTGCATCACAAGAACAGCCTGGTTCCGGCCATCCTCGGCTTCATTGGCGATATCAAGGGGAAACGCGTTCTGGACCTTGCATGCGGCCAGGGCTACCTCTCGCAGCTCCTCGCGGAATCCGGAGCGAAGGTGACCGGGGTCGACCTCTCGCTCGAGCTGCTGAAGATTGCCCGGAAGAACGAGGAGCAGAGGAAGAACGGAGTGAGCTATCTCCACAAGGACGCTTCGGACCTCCAAGGGATTGATGACTGCTCATTCGATATAATCGTATGCAATATGGCACTTCACGATATCGAGAACCTGCAGGCCACTATGGATGAGTGCGGCAGGGTGCTTAGACCAGGTGGGCTGCTCGTATTCTCAATCCTCCATCCGATAGCCGACGGCCTGAAAAGCGGCGAGGCGGAGAGGGACCGCACCGGGCCATTCGTGAGGCTGAGGCATTACAACAAGACCCGCGAGCTTCCGCATCGCGCGTATTGGGCATACGGGATTTCGCATTACCACCGGCCCCTTGAGAAGTATCTCAACGGGCTCTTCGCGGCTGGGTTTTCAGTCCAGGGATTCCGGGAAATTTCGGTCGAACCGGATCCGGAATTCGCCGGCGCCAGCCTGCCGAAGCGCGCCTTCCTTTTCGCCAAGGGCCTGCTCCTGCCAGGCAGGAAGGAATCGGTGATGAGCGCGCCACCCTGGATTCTTGAACTCTGGAAGGAGATACCCTTATTTGCAGTCGTGGCGGCCCGGAAAGAATGCGATTAGATGAACCCCATCGTGCTTGCGACGACCAGGAGGACGAAGACTAGGATGAGCGCCAGGCCGTAGGTCTTTATCGTGCCGAAGGTCTCGCGGAAGCGCCAGATCAGCATCAGCAGGCCGGCGGCCGAGAGCAGGAGGCCGACCTGGCCTTCCGTGAGCCGGAGGTCCTGATGCGCGCGCACGACCACGAAGTTGAAGAGCATCTGGAGGAGCTTGATAAAACCGGCCAGGATGGATTCGTAGAGGTTTTCCAGGATCCCCTTGCTAGTTGCCTCACCTGGCATGAGCGAGCCTATTGTGAGGTTTCCGCAGCTGGAATTAAGGCCGCACGTGGAGTTCAGCGTTTCATTCATCGAGAATCACCCAGATTATAATCAACCCGAGGCCAATCAGCCAGTGGTGCAGATGGAATCCCCAGACGATTATGGAAGGGATGCCGTAGAGGGAGAAATCCAGCTTCAGCAGGAGGCCTTCCGCGACCATGAGCAGGCCAAGGATGGGGAGGGCGTCCTTCTTGCTCAAATTCATTTTAAGCGCCCTCCGGACGCATTACGAGGTCCTGGGAGTGGTACGGCTCCTTCTCCAGGTCCCGCACCATAACGGCGCGGATTGCCATGCCGGACGAGTCGCTGCCTGCAAGGTCCGTGAAGATATCCCGGATGTCCCAGATGACCTGGCGGATGACCATGCTCGGCGCGGCCATCACCAGGTCGACTCCCATGAACACCACCAGGACAGCGATTACAGCATATCTCATCAGATCACCACGAATATGAAATCCCGGAACTGGAGGACCATCGCTATTACGCAGATCAGGACAATGACGTCTATGCCGTCTGCTGGCGCTTCGGTCGCGTAGTGCCGGACTAGGAGGGCTATTATCAGGAGAACGGCAAACACCAGCGCCAGGGTTATGCTCACGTTGAGGAAGGGAAGGCTGAGCTTCTTCTTGAAGAAGTCGACGATGCCGTCAAAGAAGGATGTGACTTGTGGTGTCCGCTCCTCGAATGTCGGCTCAAGGTCGTCCTCAACGGTGATATTTTGGATGATGATTGTAGTGTCCGGGCCGCCGCCTCCACCCCCGCCTCCTTCTGCAGGCGGCGCGGCGAGCTGGTAGCTGACTACATACGAAAGCATCGAGCCATTATAAGCCGGGAGGATATCGCCGATGCGGAGGATCCTTCCCCCGCTTGTCGATATGCTGAGCGGACCGCTCCAGTATGCGGAAACGAAAGAGCAGTCCGTCGATTCGCACTTGAAGAGGTCGCGGTAATCGCCCAGGGCGGTCAGGTTCACGCGCATCTGGGTGATGTTGCGGGTGTAGGTCGTGTTGAAGTGGTACTTGTGATTGTTCGTTTTCGAGAAGAACGGATAGCCGCCATTTTCCCCGTCGTCGTAGCCGGCAAGCGGAATCCGGAAGGAGAAGTCTGAGAAGTTCTTCACCTCCAAGGCGGACATGCTTATCAGGTAGGCCGTCCACGTGGAATCTGCGACACCGTCGCTCAGGTCATACTCGACGCTGGTAAATGCAGCAGGGCAGGTGTTGTTCAGCGTGATGTTGGCCGCGACGACATACATGATGGTGTCGTTGAGCGTGAGGTAACTCGACGTATTCTGAGTGATGTTGAGAACATCGACTAAAACCGGGCATAGAGAGGCGTTGTACCAGGTGAAACTCCGGGATGTCTCATTTGCTTGGATCATGCCTCCGGAAGAGTTGACGAACGGCCTGACGGTATAGGTGGTGTTGTGCGCGGGCGAAAGATTGTAGGTGCAGTTGAGATTTCCGGCCAGGATGGTGCCCGTGTAGTTCGTGCCGTTTATCTCCCAGAGGCAGGGGCTCGTGAATGCCACGGGCGAATCGAGCTGGAGCTGAACAGGGTTGGTCGTGATGTTGGCCCCGTCGGATGGCGAGACGACGTATGGCCGGACGGTGAAGGTGCGGTTTGCGCTCGTCACGATTTCGGTTCCGTTCCATGAGGCCACGCTCCAGTTATGCTGGCCAAGGCTGAGGCCCGATATCGCCTGGGTGGCCTGGGTGTTGTTGGCGGACGCGATGCTGGAAACATTCAGGACCCCGTCTATCGTGAGATTCGAGAGGTAGGCGGCAAAGCCCCCGGACGCGGTCCATTTGAAATCCTGGGAAGATGAGGTTGAGTTGATTCCGTCGGCCGGCGCGTCCAGGGTGACGCTGAGGGAATTGTTGATGGTGAAGTTGCGAGTGGCGGACGTGGCGATGGCCGTCTCGTTCCAGCATTTCACGCTCCAGTTATGAGCCCCGTCCACGAAGTTGTCGACCGTCTGGGCAGCCGCGGTGTCGTTGGCGGACGCGATGCTGGAAACATTCAGGACCCCGTCTATCGTGAGATTCGAAAGGTAGGCGGCAAAGTCGCCCGAGCAGGTCCAGTTGAATGTTGCCGAGCGCGTGGCTGTGATAACGGCGGCTTCTGCAGGAGAGTTCTGGGCGGCCGAGATTGAACTGAGCCCGGTCGTGTATCCGGAGAATCCCGAAACCGAGAACTGCGCGGTTCCTGATGTGCAGGAGGAGACGATCCCTGATTTGGAACCCGAGAGGATATCGGCACGGGCCGCTGGGAAGCCACTGGCTGTGAAGATGGTCCGGTTCAGGCATGACGCATCGGTGAGCAGCTGGATCGCTGCCGATGTGTTCAATGCCGGCAGAGCGCTCGAATTAATGGAGATGTAGTCCGACGCCACGTACATGTTGGTTCCGATGGCCAGGGCATTTCCCGCCGTCAGATTGAAAGACGGCCAGGTGGCCTTGCCTGAAGAAGCGGAGCTGACCCCGATTGTCGTGTTGGTCCAGTTAGACGCCACGTCAGACGTGATGGGTTTGGTGTCATTGAAGAAGAGGTTGTCCGCAAACACGCTCGTATTGCTTACGGTTTGGATCCATACTGCGGATTCGCTTGCCTGCGTGATATTATAAAACAGGTTTCCAGTGGCGTTTACAAATCCGGCGCTAGTCGTCCACAACGCGAGGCCGGTCTTGGCCCCGGTGATGTTGTTGAAAGTGACGTTGGCTTGGAAAAGGTTGCCTAGGACGATCTGGCCATTTCCTCCGTTGGATGTGACTACGTTTCCAGTGACCGTATTGTTCCCGACTGATGGGGTTCCTGACGAAACTTCGAGGGTAATGCCATCAGCAGTTCCGGCGGTTATTGTGTTGTTCTGAATAAGATATCCGGTTGCAGCGCCCGAAGATGAGCTGTATATGCCATTGGCATTCGAGGAGATGGTGACGTTCCTTATAACGATGATATTATGATCGCCGGTTGCGAGGTTGATGCCACGCCCGAAATCGATTACCGTCCCATTCTCTATTGTGACTTGGCTCGCCCCCGACAACAACCGGATTCCGTAGTCACCTACACCTTCGTCTCCGCTCACGGTTTTTCCATTCAGGTCAATAACGACCCCCGTCACTGCATTATTCACTGAGATGCCATGCCCCGTACAGGCGAGATTCCCCGTAAGGCGATATGTTCCTGACGAGTTAATCAGATATGCGCACGTGTTGAAATCGGTAGCGCTGGCCAACCCCGCAAGGGAGAGCAAGACCAGCACGAGGAGCAGCTTCTTCATGCTCACAACCCGTTGAAAACGAAGTGGGCTCCGAGGCCGAATCCGAATGACTGGAAGAGAGAGTTGCCTAGTGATACCCCGATACGGAACAGGAACGCCACCGCGAGCTCCTCAAAGCTGCCTCCGTAGACCAGGAAGTGCCCCAGGGCGAAGAAGACGGCGTTGACCAGCCTCCCCATCGTCTCTCCCAGATGTATTACCAGCGTGGGCTCCAGGGCGCCGGCGAAGGCCAGCTCCTCCCCGAACGGGGCGATGTAGCGCACGATCAGGGCGGAAGTGAGCCCGGAGAGGGCGACCATCTCCGTGTCTATCGGAGAGAACGACGTCAGGGTGAACCCCGCGAATTTGACGATGAATGCGCCGATCGCGCCCACGGTCAGGGCGACAATCAGGGGCCCGAAATCCTCTCCGAACCCGTTGAATGACAGGAAGGGATTTTGCGGTGAAAGGTAGTCCACCAGGAACGCGATGAGCGCAAGGATCAGCAGGGTCATGTAGATGTTCAGGACGAAGCCGAGTTGCGTGTTGGCCTGGCCTATGTTGGTGAATGCAAGCCAGAGGGCAACGAACTCTATCCCCATGAGGAAGAAGAGGAACTTGTTCGTTGTCAGGCTGTCCCTCCACGAAGGAAGGTCCAGGACGTCCAGCATGCCCACGTTTTCAGCCCTCCCGGTTCAGCACGTAAACGGCCGCCACATACGAGGGGAAGAGGTCCAGCGGCCCCGGAAGGGCCAGCTCCACGCCAGCCGCGATGAGGACCGGGATTGGCTCCGCGAAGATGATCAAGGCCGCGACGCCCTGGATGATGTCTATGGCTTCGCCCAGCACCGGAACCCATCCCAGGAGGTCGAGAAGGTCCAGTATGGCGGCCCAGAAATACGGGTTGTCTATCCGGTCGAAAGGTTTCCTCAGCTCCATTAGGTGTTCACCTTGATTGCGATAGCCCCGACGACGAATGGCAGGGCCAGCTCTATGACACTCCCCACGCTCCACACCGGTTCTCCGAGGAACTGGCCGAACTGCCAGGCTCCGAATGCCATGAGGATGAGGCCGGCAAATGCCAGGAGGCCCTGCGGGTCTGCGCTTATGTGGAGGCTCATTTTTCGTAATGCCTCCAGAGCAGGAACGCCCCGACCAATGTGAGAATTCCGAAGATGCCAAGGACCGCGAATCCGGGAAGGAAGGACAGGTCGAGCCCGGTCTTATCCTCGATTTCGTCCACGGCAACGTCCCCGATGTCCCCACCCTCCGAGGCCGCGGCCTCTTCGAGCGTGTAGTCGGCCCTTGCGCTGTCGAGCTCGCCGTCCGGGCCATAGCCGAAATCCCAGACGTAATCGCAGATCATCTTTCCGTCAGCGTATGTGACGAAGTCCTGGTTCACCTTCTTTTCAGGGATATATGGCTTGCCGCCTTCAAAGACGTAATCGGCGTAGCTGTTCATGGAGTCGTACTTCCCGATTCCGGTGCAGTGCAGGCCTTCCAGGTCCTCCTTCTCCTTGCAGGAGGTCCCGTTTTCCACGACCTCGTAGAGCGTGCAGCGGTCGTATGTCTTGATGGGCTGGCACGTGTTCGAAACGAGGTCCGAGGAATAGATGGAGCTCCCGCAGTAGTATGTGCATCCGGCCATTGTGCTGACCTTCAGGAATGCCGGGCCTGGTGAAGAGGACGAGCAGAAGGGGTCGATCTCCAGCCTGACAGTCGTGGACGCGGAGCTCGAGGGCTCGTTGACGTCGGTGACTTTCACGAGGTAGTCGTCGATGAGGCCGGCGCCCGCGTATTGGACATAGACGGCCTTGGTCTCGCCGGCCTTGATGAAGGCCCTGGACGAGAACGGGGAAGCATCGGTGGGGCCCTGCAGGGAAACGTCGGCGCTTGCATCGGCTCCCCCGGCATTGTGGACGTCGACCTTGACGGTGCTGACCTTTGCGGCATCGGTTGAGATTGCAGAGGCCCCGAGGATTTCCCAGGAGCTCGATGGCGTGACCGCCTGGATGAGCGCGGCTGGGAAGCAGCTCATCCCGAGCGGGATTGTGAGCTGGCCCTTGGGGCGGCAGCTGACCGTGGCCTCGTTGAGTCCGGCCTGCACATCAGTGAGCTCGCAGAGCTGGCCGATGTCGCCCTGGGAGTTGAGGAACGAGTTCACGATGGAGTTGTAGGCGTCCTTGTCCTGGTAGGCATTATACGATGAGGGCTCCTGGCTGACGACACGGTCGTAGGCCGAGAAGTCCTTGATTTGCACCTCGTTCTTCCCCTTGGGTATGAACGCGACGATATCAGCGCTGATGGTCCCGCAGTCGATATCGCCCTGGAGGCCGCCGATTGTCTTGTGGGTGACGCCTGCGGTGGTCCCCGACTTATGAGTGTTGTCGAGCAGGGTCGAGTATTCCTGGCCGCCAACATTAAGCGAGACGTTGAGGCCGTATTCCACGACCGGGAAGGATTCGAGCTTGTAGGCAACGCCCACATCCACCAGCTTCGCGCAGTTGCACTTGCACGTAGGGTATAATCCATCGTTGTTCGGTTTTGCACAATCCCCGACTTTCTCGGTGAAATATCCGATTTCGCAGACGCTATTATGCTTGCTGACGTAGCTCGGGGGAGTGCAGGTCGGCATGCCATCGCGGGACTTCCAATAATCGGTCTGATAAGCGTCGACCTTCTTGATTATCTGGCCGGTCTCGCGGAACTGGTTCCGGCATTGAGCGTCGGTCAGATTGGTCGTGAATGTGAACGGGCCGGCAGGCTGGACGCCTGTGAATGCCTTGATTTCGGCTGGGGAGAAGATACCGCTTGCGGAGCCCCCGCTCCCGTCCGCGGCCCAAAGAAGGCACACCTCGCCATCCGCGGCGGAGCCCCCGCTCAATGATAGAGTGGTGAAGCCCTGGCCGGAATCGCCCATGCTGAAGCTTCCCGGAAGCTTCAGGAAGCCGGTCCCGAAAGCTGCAGCTACCAGGAGGATGAAGATGATCACGCCTTCTATCGGAACCTTGACCACCACATCACCGCCTCCGGGAGTACCAGTATGCTATTACCAGGATCACGCCCAGGGCAAGGATGAGCCCGGTGAGTCCGACGCCGAAGACGAGCGGAACGAAGTAGTCGAGGCAGCTATACCCGCCCCACGCCTTGCCTGCTTCACAGGCGAAATCGTTGTATCCGCACTGCCTTGTCTGCACGCGCTCCTCGCAGGTGAGGTCGGGCTGAGGGTCCGGGCTCGGTGATGAATCCCCGGTGAGAACCGAGGCTCCGGAGACCGGCTCGTCCAGGAGCGTATATGCGATGGTCCTCTGGTCGCAATAGGTTCCTGCAACAACGCTCGAGGCGCAAACCTTGTAGGTGATGCTGTCCTGGATCTCCCCGCTCGGGATCTCCCCGAAGTTCACCTGGAGCGGCACCTGGGTCGATGCGAAGCCTGCGAGGCTGACCTGCTTGGCATCCGCGGTTGCTTTGCCTGCCGATGCGCTCACTGAGACCAGGCACTGGCTCGCGCCCGGATTCTTGACCTTGACGTAGGTGAGGACGTTCTGGCCCTCCACGTACCTGTTCGTGTTGTCTCCGGAGAATGCAACGTCCACGATCTGGACCTGGCACGGGGCCGGTTCCCCGAATCCGCCGAAGTCGATTCCCGTTTCCTCGCTACCGACCTGCGGCTCTTCCGAGACGCCGCCGGTGATTGGGTTGTAGAACACCGACGCCGGCGCGAGGATTGTGAGCTGGATGTTGCCCGGGGCCTGATTGGTGACATGAAGCATGCCCGAGCTCACGGAGTAGGGCTTGCCGGCCAGGTCGTCCGAGCTCAGGTTGACGCGGGAGGATGAGGGCGCCTGGAAGAATGACGATATGAGGGCCGAGGTTGTGTATGCGCTCAGCTTGGAGCGGTCAATCGGGTATGCCTTGCCCTCCTTGGCCGAATATAGTATTATAGTGTCGTCCTCGACCAGGCTGAAGCAGTCGGTCGCCCCTTCGTGCGTACCGGAGAACTTGATGCGGTAGATCCCGTCCGGACCGACCTGCTGGACATCGTCCCTGTAAGCGTCGAAGGTGTAATCGTAGTTAGAGCTCCTCATCACGGTCGCCCAGGCTGTCTGGGCCGGGCTCACCAATCCCGAGTTCAGGGTCGGGAGGACGTTCTTGAGCATGTCCGAGAGCTGCTTCTCCTTGTCTCCAGGACCAAGGACTATCACGTCGACCTTCTGGTTCCTGGACGGGGTTTCCGGATCAAAGACCTTGTAGTCAGTCCCGTAGAGCAGGTTGGCTGAGTTGGCGGAAAGGACCGCCGTGTTCAGAGGGTCCTCGATTGGCTTGAGGTTGAATGCGCAGTCGTTCGGATAGGTGTACATGAACACCGTCATGTCCTTGCCGGTCTTCGTGAATCCCGATGCATCCTTGGCCTTCAGCGTCCAGAAGGTCGCACCGAATGAATTGGAGGAAAGCTCCCCGGTCGCGAAGGCGAACTCTTTGGTGTCCCCGTAGATTCCGTTTGCATCCAGGCTGGCCCCCACGGTTTTTCCACCGTAGAAGAATACAGAGAAGTACTGGTCCCCGGCGATGAAGATAGCCAGCACGGCGAAAACAACTATGAGTGCGATGTACCTTTTGTCCACTGCCATACACCTCCGGGAGAAAAACTAAGGAAAAAGAAAGAAGGATTAGCTGATGTCGACCGTCGTGTCGTAGATCGTCCTGACCACGGTGGCCGAGGAGTCGTCCTTAACACCGCCGACAGCGAGGCTGTTCGAGCTTGCGGTCTTGAGGTAGCTTCCCCTTGCACCGATGTCTATCTGGACGTCGTCCGATGAACCCGGATCCACGCCTGAATCGGCGTTCATCTTCAGCCTGATGGCAGCCTCCTTTATGTTGGTGATGTCACCGTCATAGAGGAATGCAAGCTCGTAGCCTGACCAGGCATCTTTTTCCTGCTTGGTCATCTCTTCGGTTGCATCCGTCAGCGTTTCACCGTTCACGGTGAGGAGCGCGTTGTCGGTGTCCCAGACGCTCGAGGTCGCGTCGATCAGGATCCAGGTCCCACGGTCGTTCCAGTTGGTGTCCGTCTGAACTGCCTGCACTGTGAGGGTCATGTCCAGAAGCCCACCTGAACCGACTGCGGTTGCGGTCGCATTGTTGGTGGTCGACGAGAAGGTCACGCCGTCAGTCTCGTAGTCCGACGAATCGGCATCGCCCGTGTCGTACATGGCGGCCCTGACCTTGTTGTTGTACATATTCCCCTGGAGGGTGGCCTGCTGCTCGATTCCGACTTCGAGAGGCACGTTGCCATCATCCGCGAGGAAGTAGAGGTCGCCATTCTTGATGTACGATCCCTCAGGAGCAGACTTGATTACCTTGAATACCGAGTTGTCGCCTGAAGCGCCATCGGTAGACTCCAGCTTGACCACGTACATCTTGCCGCAGTCTATCGTGGAGGCCGTTGGGCTGGTCGTGTCCGTGACCTTCACCGCGAAGCTCTCCGTGCCGTCAGGGTTTACTTCGTAGAGCCTGGCAGTCACATCGACGCCTTCGCTGGTTGTCGGGTTAAGAACGTTCACGACATCCAACGCAACGGATGTATCCCCGTCAGTAGGACAGTTCACACCCTGGCTTGGAATCTTCACTGGCCCGGAGTCCTCACGGCCCCCCTGGCTCAGGTCCTGGTCCGCGTTTCCCTGGCCGACGAAGTAGGCACCGAAGGCCACTATCGCCAGCAGGGCAACGACAATGATTATTTTTTCGTTTGTCATGAGTTAATTCACCTGTGACAGGGGCAGGGCTACCACCGGCATTTAAACTTACGTATGACGGTATGACGGTAATACCGTAGGACCATCTGATGGGCCCGTTTCTCGCGTTTTCTATAATGCCAGGTCCTTAGAAGGGGAGGAAAAGCGCTGTTATGTGTTGGAGAGCGCGGGAAGGCATATATCTGGACGGCCTGTGCGATGGAAGGATGTGGGCGGAAGGACCTTTTGCCCCTGCCGCAATCTGAGTAGAACACAATGCCCCCGGACTAGCCACTATCCGGGCTGAGAAAATGTCCCTTTTCTACCGGGGGGTTGTCTCCCCGTTCGTTTCGGGGGGTCCCTTTTTTCTTGGCCGTCCGCCCCTCCATTGGCCCAGGGCCCGCTTCTGGGCTATGCCTGCCTTGGTTCGCTCGCTGATCTTCTTCCGCTCCTCCGCGCTTGCCCAGGATGCGATTGAAAGGATGAGCTCGGCCATGCCTGAGTCGGTCGTGTCCATCCAGCTCTCAGTTAGGCTGCGGATGAAGATGCCGCGTTCCTTGAGGCGCCTGATATAGGAGAGCGTCTGCAGGATACCTTCACGCGAGAAACGGTCCATCTTCCAGACGAGGATGCCCTTGAATCGGCACATAGCCGCGTCCTGGAGCATCTTCCGGAACTGCTCTCGGTTCGGATCCGCGCCACTTTTCCGGTCTACGTATTCCTCGACGATTTCATGGCCTAGACTTTCCGCGAATTGCCGAAGCGGCCGCAGCTGGTTCTCCGGATCCTGCATCCTCTTTTTGTCGCTGGTCTCTTCGAGAGAGACGCGTGCATACAAAGCTACTTTCATAGTTTCACACCTCGATAATCATCTTCTTCATCGGACCCTTGGAAAAGGCCGGGTTCATCCTCTTCTCCAGGCCGCGCCCTGGGCCGCGCAGGGCCTCCTGCACGATTACGCGCCCCGAGTAGTCCGGAAGGTGCTTCTCTATCCACGTGCGTACCATGTCCTCCAGGCGCTCTTCCGGAACCGGCCCGAGGTCGATAGTCTTGCGGGTCTGGATCCGGTGCTTGCTCATCGTCTCCGGATTCCTGGCGTTCACGTAGTCTTGCGGAGGACGCGGGGCCAGGGTGATGATGTGGACCTTCATCACCAAACCCTCTTTACCCTCTGTCTTACCCAGCGCAGGCAATCCTTTTCCTTGTCGGCCAGGTAGGTATCCTCATGAGATGAGTTATCCGGGCCTTTCGCGAAGATAACGTGGATTCCGACGTGGGATTCGTTTTCGAACATCTCACAACTGGATATCGACCCCGGTAGATTAGAGCTGTGATATTGACATTCGTGCTGCCCAATATTCACCCCGATGACGCCTGTGGTGAGAACGTCATCTTCGCTTGTGAAGACGTAATAATCACAGAACCACCGGTCCTCATAAGTCAAAGAGTCGGCCGCCGCAAATGCCATGGCAGCTATCCCCATGATGAGTGCAACAATACAGATTGAAACGAATACCCCGTCGTTAGAGATTATATTGCTCATTTTGCATCACCGTAGAATTCAACCCGGCTTTTATCGGCGCGGGCCCTCGCCTTGAAGTATGACGCATTCGTGTCCGTGTGCCTGGACTTCCGCTTGACGACCCAGAGGTTCGGGTTCACCCAGCCGTTCTGGACGAACATCGCCTGACCGGCCGGCATGTGCAGGGCCTTTCCTGAGAGCGCCTTCCTGGCGCCCATCGGCAGGTTCTTCATGAAGCCCTCGTAATGCCAGAGGTCCTGGGGGCTGGCCTTGAGCAGGATGACGTTCTGCAGCTGCGTCCGGACGTCCGGATTTATCTGCGGCAGGCGCTGGCTTGCGATGCCCAGGATGAGCCAGCGCTTGCGCCCCATTGTTGCGATGCGCTTGAGGCAGTCGAGGAGCTTTGAGGTGTAGATGGTCCACTTGACAGACCCGTACCAGGGGACGGCCCAATGGGCCTCATCGAAGAAGTTCACGTGAAGGAGCTGC
>Ga0265297_10006034_pt1 | contig 17924 bp, 17 predicted proteins | sample Munlanlwell13791_FD_192502 | JGI IMG/M metagenome (GOLD analysis project Ga0265297, IMG submission 192502) | Leachate microbial communities from a municipal landfill in Southern Ontario, Canada - Leachate well 137-91 | ecosystem: Engineered > Solid waste > Landfill > Unclassified | place...
TGGCTATAGAGAGGGGGAAACGCCCGGCCCCATTCCGAACCCGGAAGCTAAGACCCTCTTCGCTCATAATACTGCATCTTTCAGGTGTGGAAACGTAGGTCGCCGCCTGGCCTCAGATTTAACCCTCCCTTTTTTAACAATCCAACTTACTCTTAATTGCAATCATAGCATCAACCAACCAATACGCTTTTAACTTTGTTTTTCAACGACGATCCATCTGTTTACGGAATGTATATTTTATCGATCATCTCTTGGTACTCTTTTTCCCAATTGCTTTCCGCTGTGATGCCACCGCCGCTTTTATAAATCAGTTTGCCGTCATGATTTTCGATAAAACGGATTGCTACGGCACTGTAGAGCGATTCACCGTCGAAATAGCCGAATATCCCCGTAAAATATCCCCGCTCATACCCTTCGATCTCTTTGATTATCTCGACGCTCTTTTTTTTGGGTGTACCGCTGATACTTCCGGCCGGAAGCAATTGCCGTAATAACTCGCCTATTGCTGATTTCCACTGTGTCGTCAACTCTCCGCTGATATGTGAACTGACTTGATGGAGTTTTTTCTTTCCCGCAGTGATGGTGGAGATATAGCGAAACTCCTCGACCCGGATATTGCGGGCGACAATCCCCAGATCGTTGCGCAACAGGTCGACGATCATCGTATGTTCTGCCAGTTCTTTAGGATCGTTCAAGATCGTTTCAATGGCGTTTGGGATTTCGGCGTCAATCGTCCCTTTCATAGGATAAGTGTGTATCCGGTCCTTTTCTATCGTAATAAACGGCTCAGGAGAGAAGCATACAAATTGGTTTCCTACGCGCAGTTTAAATGATGCATGAGCCATACCGTATATCTCTTTGAGTGAATAAGAGGTCTCAATCGGTGTCGGCTGGGTCAGATTGAGCAGATAGGTGTTGCCTGATCGTATATGTTCCTGTACCCGTTCAAATTTTTTGCGGTATTCATTTGCTTGTATCGGAGAGCTTAGAGGTGTGTGGGGAGAATTCAGAGGTGCTTTTGCTGTGTGAAACGAAAATTCAATATCGTGATTTGGGAGTTGATCGATCGGGTGGGCGATGAGATTTTCTCCTACAAAATCACTGTAAAAAAAAGTGGGTATCCCAGCAGATACCCACTCGCTAAGCTGTTGATACATCAGGCAATGAGAGCTTTAAGAACGGCCATCCGTATCGATACCCCGTTTTTGACTTGTTCAAGCACTTTGCATCGCGGATCTTTGAGCAAGGCATCGTCAATATCGATATTTCGGTGTACCGGACCGGGATGGAGAATAATGACATCTCTTTGTCCTACGAGATCTTTTGTAATGCAAAAATCGCTTGCATAGTCTTTCAAGGAGCCGTATGTCTGGTGCGAATGACGTTCAGTTTGGGTTCGCAGACTCATAATGGCATCAACATTATCAATGATATCGCGGATATTGTGGGTTGTATTAAGTCTTGTTGAGGGTAAAAAGTGGGGAGGGGCTACGAGAGTTATTTCCATTCCAAAACGGGTTAGCAGTTCAATATTGCTGTTGGCAACACGGGAATTTTTGATGTCACCGACGATAGCGATTTTTTTACCCTTTAGATCTCCGAAATGGCGACGGAGGGTAAACAGGTCGAGAAGTGCCTGGGTCGGATGGGCGTGTGCGCCGTCGCCCGCGTTGATGATGGACGCATTGGTATGCTGCGCGAGGATATTGGGAACGCCGGCATGGGCATGGCGTACGATCATTGCATGCGGTCCCATCGCATCGAGGTTGGCAGCCGTATCGACAAGGCTCTCCCCTTTTTGGGTAGAGCTCTTTTGGACATCCAGATGGACCACTTCGGCGCCGAGTCGTTTTGCAGCGATCTCAAAAGAGCTTTTTGTACGGGTGGAATTTTCAAAAAAGAGAGTGATGATGATTTTCTCACGCAATACCGGATCAAACTGACCGTTTGAAAAATTTTCTGCATCTTGTAGGACCTGTTCGATCTGCTCGGTCGTAAAATCATCGGTGCGGATTAAATGGCGCATATTGTCTCCTATATCTCTTGCGTAATTGTATCTAAAAGTACACGTGCTATGGCATCGATATCGCGATCGATAAAATAAAGCGACTCAAAACGGTGTTTGAAATACGGGAGCGATGTTTGGGTGAAATCACTATCGCTTTCTTTGCAATTGAGCCCCCATAAATGGGGCAATGAAGCGTTATCAAGAGCTTGGAGACTAAGGAGAGTATCGTTGATACATCCGAGACGGCAATGGGTTACCAAGAGGGTAACCGCATTAAAATATCGGGGGAGGTCGATCATCATCGTTTTCTCATCGATCGGGACCATCAGCCCTCCGGCCCCTTCGATAATCACTATATCGCAAAGCGCTTCAATCGTTGCCAGCGGAGCATCGAAAACGGAGAGGTCGATCGTTTTACCGCTGTTGGCAACATACGGAGCCGCGGGTAATGGGAAAGTCAGGGGTACGATATGCTCAATGGACAAAGATGCAAGCGACGGATTCAACTCGAGTGCACTCTTTAGGAGGAGATTGCCGTCATGGGGTAACCCTTTTACCCCCGTCTCGATCGGTTTGTAAACACCGACACGTAATCCCATCCGTGCAAAAGCGTGCAGCAGTAAAACACAACTATAGGTTTTACCTATATCGGTATTGGTGGCGGTGACAAAAATACGTTTGGCCAATGCGATCTCTTTTTGGTTATAATTGCCCTAATTCTAATACAAACTAGATAAAAAGGACGTATTTTATCTCAGGATAGGGTGCAGAGGAACAGTATGCGATTCGAAGAATTTACAACACAATTTGTCCAGCAAATCGGAAAAAAAGAGGGTCCCATCAGCCCCGTGATGATCAATTCCGCATCGTTCGGATACGGAAACAGCGAAACGGGCGAAGGGATATTCGATGGATCGGTAAAAAAGCCCCTTTATGCCCGGATGGGGAATCCTACATCGGCACAACTCGAACAGATTTTAGCATCAATGGACGGCGGCATCGGTGCGGTGGCCGCATCATCGGGGATGGGGGCGACGGCAATGGCAACCCTCAGTCTCCTAAAAAGTGGGGATGAGATTATTAGCATCGGCGGATTATTCGGGGGGACCTATTCGTATTTTACGGAGACGTTGGCCCGTTTCGGAGTGCGGACCCATTTTTTTGACGTCGATGCATTTGAAGCGATCGAAGAGGCTATCAATACGGCGACGAAGATTGTTTTTTTAGAGAGCGTCGGCAATCCGAATATGCGATTACCCGATATTCGCCGTATCGCCGATATCGCCAACCGCTACGGCGTGGCATTGATCGTGGATAATACAATCACGCCGCTTAGCGTCGCTCCTCTTGCCTTGGGAGCGGACATCGTCGTCTATTCGACGACCAAAATCATTACGGGGAACGCTTCGGCACTCGGCGGAGCGGTCATCTACCGGGCGATCAGCGAAGGGGATGACAAATTCAAAGGGGAGCGTTACGGAGACTTGCACCCCTTTATCAAAAAAATGGGTTCCACAGCATTGATCGCTGTTGCCAAAAAACGGGCGTTACGTGATTTCGGGATGTCTGCGAACGGTTTTGGAAGCTATCTTACAATGCTGGGACTGGAGACGCTTCCGCTTCGTATGGATCGGATTGTTTCGAGTGTGGAGACGGTTGCAAAAGCATTAAGTGAAAAAGGGTTTGTGATCAATCACCCCTCATTGCCTTTACATCCTCATAACGATCGGTATCGAACACAGTTTGCAAACGGTTGCGGGACGTTATTGACGATCGACATGGGAAGCAAAGAGGCGGCGTTTGAATTTTTGAACCGTTCTGAATTGATCACCATTACGGCCAATATAGGTGACAGCCGCACGCTTGGGCTTCATATGGCTTCAACGATATATCGTGACTTTGATGAAGAGACAAAATTATTTTTGGGGATCACACCCGGCTTGATCCGTATTTCGGTCGGCTTGGAAAATGCTGAAGCGATAATCGATGATTTTGTAAACGCAGCGAATATTTAAGAAGATTGGGTATAGTATCTATGGCTACAAAACACGAATATGGAATTGATTCAGAGATTTCGGTTTCCCATCCGAAACAATATAATGTATTTTTGCTCAACGACGACTATACGTCAATGGATTTTGTGATTGACATCTTGATGACGATTTTTCGTAAAAATTATTCGGATGCGTATACAATTATGATGTCGGTCCATCAAAAAGGGCGAGGGTTATGCGGGTGCTATCCTTATGAAATTGCCGAAACAAAAGTTCATCAGGTAGGCAGTTTGGCAAGAGAGAGCGGGTTTCCGTTGAAAGCGATAATGGAGGAAGCGTAATGGTCAGTTCAGAACTCAATGCGATTTTTCAAAAAGCGGTTGCATTCGCACGGCATCAGCGTCATGAGTACCTGACGATCGAGCATGTCATGCTCGCTCTTTTGAATTCTCCGGAGGGTGAAGGGATCATTCGCTCCTGCGGCGGGGAGGTGGAAGTGATCCGCGAAGCATTGGGAAGCTATCTGATGCATACGATGGAACCGCTTCCCGATGATGTGGTGCAGGAACCTTTCGAGACCGTCGCATTAGCCCGGATGATCGATGAGATGATGCGCCATGTCAAAAGTGCCCAGAAACAGCATGCGGACATCGGCGATTTTATCGCGGCAGTCTATGAAGAACACCATACGTATGCGTGCATGCTGCTCGAAGAGTACGGAATCAGCCGTGTCGATCTGCTTGAAGCGATATCGCACCGTGATGTTGAGACGCCACAGGATACGCAGGGCGCTGAGAGCGCTTTGGAAAAATATGCGATCAATCTGATCGATCAGGCCAAAAAAGGGAAAATCGATCCGGTGGTCGGTCGGCAAAACGAGATCGAACGGACTATCCAGACGTTATGCCGCCGTAAAAAAAACAATCCCCTCCTGATCGGCGAACCGGGAGTCGGAAAAACAGCGATTGCCGAAGGGCTGGCCCTTCGGATTGTTTCGGGAGATGTCCCCGAACTGTTGGAGGATGCTGAGCTGTTTGCTCTTGATCTTGGGGCAATGCTGGCAGGGACAAAGTACCGCGGCGATTTTGAAAAACGGCTCAAGGCGGTGATCGATGAAGCGGAAGAACATCCGAATGCAATCTTATTTATTGACGAGATCCATACTATCGTGGGAGCAGGAGCCGTCGGAGGGGGGAGCATGGATGCATCCAATCAGCTCAAACCGGCCCTTGCATCCGGGGCATTGAGATGCATGGGGGCGACAACTCACGCCGAATACCGCACCGTTTTTGAAAAAGACCGGGCCCTGAGCCGCCGTTTTGCTCGCATCGAGGTGGATGAGCCTTCGCAGGAAGAGAGTTTTTTAATCCTCAAAGGGCTGCGCGAACGGTACGAAAAGCATCATAAAGTCAAATACACGGACAAGGCGCTGCGTGCCGCAGTGGAACTCTCTAAAAAATACATTACCGACCGTTTTTTACCCGATGTCGCGATCGATCTGATTGATGAAGCGGGTGCATCGTTTCATCTTAAAAAACATAAACGGTCGACGATCACTCCCCACGATATCGAAACGATCATCTCCAAGATGACGGGGGTCCCTACGTCGAAGATGGGTGAAGACGCGCGTGAAAAACTCTCTTCCCTCGAAGCGGAATTAAAAGCTCAGGTGATCGGGCAGGAGCAGGCGGTAGTCCAAGTGGTACGCGCGATCAAACGCTCGTATGCAGGAATGAGCGCACCGCACAAACCGATCGCTTCGTTTTTGTTTTCCGGACCGACAGGGGTGGGAAAAACCGAACTGGCCAAATCACTGGCTTCGACTCTGGGGATCTATTTTGAGCGTTTCGATATGTCCGAATATATGGAGAAACACGCACTAAGCCGCCTTATCGGTGCTCCTCCGGGATACGTCGGGTTTGAGCAGGGGGGACTCTTAAGCGAAGCAGTCCGTAAGCACCCTTATATGGTCCTTTTGCTCGATGAGATCGAAAAAGCACATCCCGATTTGATCAATGTCCTCTTGCAGGTGATGGACAATGCGACTTTGACCGACAATACGGGCTTCAAAGCCAACTTTACCAATGTCGTCCTCGTCATGACCTCCAATATCGGCGCAACCGAGAGAACGGTGATGGGGTTCAATGCCGACAGTTCGATCTCCCGCTATGAGGCATTAAAATCGTTCTTTACTCCCGAATTTCGAAACCGTTTGGACGGTGTCATCGAATTTGCTCCGTTGCCGATGAGCGTCGTAGAGGGGATTGTGGATAAATTTATCCGGGAACTCAACGTGCAGCTTAAAGCGAAAAAAGTTTCCGTGACACTCAGCCAGAGTGCTAAAGCCTACCTGGCAAAAACCGGATACGATAAGGCGATGGGGGCACGGCCGCTTGGACGGGTTGTCCAGGAGAAGATCAAAGATCCGCTTGTGGATGAGATGCTGTTTGGTCCGTTGGCAAACGGCGGACGGGTCAATGTAGACTACGATACCGAATTAAGGTTCTCTTTTCCCGAATGATTCCGAAACTCTCCATAGCATTACGTTTTCCCGATCCACGAACCGCAAGCGAAGAGGGGATCGTTGCATGGGGTGGAGATCTCAGCCCTTCACGGATACTGATGGCGTACCGGATGGGGATATTCCCCTGGTACAGTGCTCTTGATCCGATATTATGGTGGTCACCCGACCCGAGGCTCATTTTGGAGTTGGATGAATTTAAGCTTCACCGTTCTTTGCGTAAGAAAATTTCCCATTTTGAGATCCGGTTTAATACGGCATTCTCGCAGGTGATACGAGAGTGTGCAAAAATGCCGCGGAGGAGTCAAAATGGGAGTTGGATCGTTCCTGAGATGATCGAAGCGTATGAAGTGTTGCACGGGATGGGATTTGCCCATAGTGTAGAAGCCTATCAGGACGGTGAACTTGTCGGCGGACTTTATGGACTCAGTATAGGCCGGGTTTTTTGCGGAGAGTCGATGTTTGCAAAAGTATCCGATGCGTCGAAAGTCGCTTTCGCCGTTTTAATTTTCCATTTGAAAGAGTGGGGATACGATTTTATCGATTGTCAGGTTCCGACACACCATTTGAAAAGTCTCGGGGCAAAAGAGGTCGGCCGAGATGCTTTTTTAGAACGGCTAAAAAAATCGGGCGATGAATTGCAGACACAAAATTCTAGAGGTTTTAATTCTTTTAGTGAATTTTTGGCATAATCGTTTGAATTGAACGAATAAATGGGGTAGAGAATTATGTACATTGCTGAGGCGCGTTTTTCATTGTGGGCTGATTTTATCGAGCGTACATTTTTGGAAGAGGGATTCAAAGATCTGATTGCACGGGGCATTATCAACGGTGCGACTTCGAATCCGGCTATTTTCAAAAATGCCATTTTGACATCTGACGCGTATAAGGAACAATTGGCAGCGTTGAGCCATCTCTCTCCGAAAGAAAAATACGAAGCGGTAGCCATATTCGATATCCAAAAAGCGGCCGATATCCTCCGTCCGTTGTATGATGCACAAGATGACGGATATGTCAGCCTTGAAGTGGATCCGCATTTGTGCGATGATACCGCGGGTACGATAGAGGAGGGGAGACGCCTTTACCGGGCTATTAACCGCCCGAATGTCATGATTAAAGTTCCGGCAACTGCCGCAGGGTATGAAGCGATGGAAGTGCTGGCGAGTGAGGGGATCGCGGTCAATGCGACATTGATCTTTTCGGTGGATCAAGCCCTCGAATGTGCCCACGCATTCAGCCGTGCCGCTCAGAAGAGTGCTCACCCTGCAGACACGGTTATCAGCGTATTTGTCAGCCGGATTGATCGGGCAATGGATGAGACGCTTCGTTCGTTCGGTGTTCCCGCCGGTTTGAGCGGTATTTACAATGCCGCTGATATCTATGCGAAAATCGAAGCTCTCGGCGTTCTTAAGTGCCGTGTCCTTTTCGCCAGTACGGGGGTAAAAGGGGATGACTATCGCCCATCGTACTATATCGACGAATTACTGGCGTATAATAGTGTCAATACTGCGCCGATTGAGACGATTGAAGCGTATGTAAAGGGAGGGGATAAATCCCTCAAACTTCCGATCGATCCGTCGGTGATGAAACGGCATGCTCAGCAGGTCGAAGCCGCAGGCCTCGATTTTCAAAAAGTGATTGACGGACAGATAGCGGAAGGTCTGGAAACTTTTAAAATTGCATTTAATGAAATCTTGAGCGCATTGGAGTAAAAAAATGAATACACCACCTGTCAGTAATCAGCATCAGGTAGATTTAAATGATCTCAATTTTGAGGTCTTAAAAAAGATACGGGGCTATTTGCGCCGGATGGTCGATGCGGGGGGAAGTGACTTGCATATCAAAGCCAATAGTATCGTTCGCGCCCGTGTTAACGGGGAGATCATTCCATTGTCGGGTGAAATCCTTTCCAAAGACGATGCCCTGATTTTTGCTAAAGAGTTGCTCCGCACCCGTTTCCCCGAGCTGGTCGAAAAAAAAGAGCTGGATCTGGTCTATCCGTTCGATGAAAATACCCGATTCCGTATCAATATCTTTTTCCAGATGGAGGGGATATCTGCCGTCTTCCGTTTGATCCCGGTAAAAATTCTCACCATTGACGAGCTTAAGCTTCCGGAAGTAATTCATACGTTTCCTGCGATGGAGAGGGGATTGGTTTTGGTCACGGGTGTTACGGGAAGCGGTAAATCCACGACCCTTGCAGCGATCATCAATGAGATCAATTTAAACCGGCGCAAGCATATTATCACGATCGAAGACCCGATCGAGTTTGTCCATAAAGACCGTAAGTGTATTATCAATCAGCGGAGTGTCGGTCAAGACACGAAGAGTTTTGGAAATGCCCTAAGGGCAGCTTTGCGTGAGGACCCCGATATTATTTTGGTCGGGGAGATGCGTGATATGGAGACGATAGAGATTGCCCTTCATGCTGCCGATACGGGGCACCTTGTTTTCTCGACGTTGCATACTCTCGATGCCAAAGAGACGATCAACCGGGTCGTTTCCGTCTTTCCGACTGCAGAACAGAATCGGATACGTATGACGCTGGCTTCCGTTATCAAAGGGGTCATATCACAGCGTTTGCTCCCGACCGTGGATGGAAAACGGATAGCGGCTCTTGAGGTTCTGGTCCGTACCCCGCGTATCGAACAACTTATCGCCGAAAACCGGGATGCTGAGATATTCGATACGATTGCGGAAGGGAAAGAGCTCTATAAATCTCAGACGTTTGATCAGGCGCTGCTGGATCTTTATTTGGCCGGTACGATTAGCCGTGAGGATGCGCTCTCCTATGCAACTTCTTCCTCCGATCTTAAGCTTCGGATGGAAGGACTCACAACAACGATCGATAAAAAAGATCTGGGTAAACAAGACGGACCTAAAGAGTATGACGAGAATGAGTATATCGGCTTAAAAGAATAGGGGATGTGAGCACCTTTTTTAGAATATATTAAAGGTTTTTTAAGTATAATTCGCTCCATTTTATTTTGAAGGATATGATATGCTAGAAGGCATTGTAAGAGAGAGTATTGGCAAACGTTCGACAAAAGCGTACCGCCGTGATGGTTATCTCATTGCCAACATTTACGGGAAAGGGCTTGAAAATATTCACGCCGCGTTCAAAATGAACGACTTTATCCGTACTGTTCGTAACAAAGAGAGCGTTGCATTCGGAGTGAATGTTGCCGGTAACGAGATGAATGTTGTTGTTCAAGGATATGAGTCTCATCCGGTTTCAGGAAATTTGTTGCACGTTGATTTGATGGTAGCACAACCGGGCGTAGTAACCCATTATCATATTCCTGTTAAGCCTGTAGGGACTCCTATCGGTTTGAAAAACAAAGGTATGTTGCACGTTTCTAAAAAGCGTCTTCGTGTTAAAGCAGCGATTGAAAATCTTCCTAACATGATTGAAATCAATGTAGCACCTCTTGATTTGGGTGATTCTGTTTTGTTGCGTGATTTGGAAAGAATCGAAAACATTACGTTTACCGATTCCGATCGCGTATCGGTTCTAAGTATCATTAAAGCGAAATAAAGCATGCTAATCGTCGGACTGGGCAATCCTGGCCCGGCGTATGCTGATACCCGACACAATGTCGGGTTTATGGTGATCGACGAGTTATGTCGGCGCCATAGTGTTCATGCTGTTTCAAAGAGCTCCTTCGAAGGGGAGTTGTTTAAAATGGGAGAACATTTTCTTCTCAAACCAACTACGTTCATGAACCTCTCAGGCCGTTCTGTCTTAGCTGTCAAAAATTTTTACAAATTGGATGAGGTAATCGTCATTCATGATGATTTAGATCTCCCGTTCGGTGCGCTTCGTTTTAAGCAGGGGGGTGGCCACGGGGGACATAACGGGCTAAAATCAACCGACGCTGCGATCGGAGCCGAGTATATCCGTGTCCGGATGGGAATTGGAAAACCCGAGCATAAAACACAGGTCTCCGATTATGTTTTAAGCCCTTTCTCGCCAGATCAAAAACCGCATTTGAAAGAATGGATCGCTGCGTCTGCCGATGCGGTAGAGATGCTGATGCATGCATCGTGCAAAGAGGTCGCTTCAAAGTGTTCTATCAAAGCTTTAACGGTACAATAAGGCGATCTTACCAAACATAGGCCAATATGCTTTTTTTTAATACATTATCTTTTTTATATCTGCGCTATTTTATGATTGTTTTGATTGCCTTGAGCAGTTTTATGGTCGGATTCGACCTGATGGAGTATGCCGCGGAGCTTCCCCGTTCTGCGAACCTTGTCCTCATCTATATCATATACAAACTTTTTTACGCGGTAGATATGATGCTTCCGATATCGCTGGTATTTGCGATGATCGCTTCGTTAGTGGAGATGGTGCGCTCTAACGCCATGGTTGCCTATTATGCCATCGGTTATTCTAAATATAGGGTGTTTTTCCCTTTTTTAGCCGTTTCAACCCTTATTATGGGGCTTTATATTGCACTGCACACCACATCATTCGCCCGGGCGAACGAATATGCCAACAATCTGCGTGAATCATCCGAACTAATCCGTCCTACCAGTAATCTCTTTTTTACGCATGAGGGGAACTATATCTATTTCGGTAATCTCTATCCGCTGATGCGAAAGGCAGAAGATATTCGCATCTTCACTTTTACAGACGGTAATTTTAGCCAGGTTTTAAGCGCAAAGAGCGCAGTGTACAGCGACGGGTATTGGGTCATACCAAAAGCGCACATTGTCCATTCTCCCCGAACACTCGATTTGAAAGGGGCGGGGATTATGATCGACAATCGCGATAATATCAAGGTTCTCCCCGATTTTCGGCCGAAAATTCTCGATCAGGTATATGAAGGAAAGGTGAATTTTGCTATCGGCGACGGTCTGGAAGCATTGCGGCTGCTTGAAAAGCAAAATGTAGATGTTGCAAAGATAAAGAGTGCGTTATATCGAATGTTCTTTTCACCCTGGTTCGCACTCATTCTTATGGTGATTTTTTTCTCGTATGCTCCTGTGAGCGGGCGTTTTTTTAACCTATCGCTGTTTAGTTTCGGAGCGATACTTGTGACATTGCTTAGTTGGGGTGTATTGTTTATGATGGGCGAACTTTCGGTGAATAAAACGCTCTCACCCGAAGTCGGGGTGATAGCGCCTATCGTACTGCTGATGAGTATTATGTCGCTTCGTCTAAGCAGATTTAAGATAAAATCGCGTCAAAATAAGACTTCAAAGGCCAATCCGTGATCCCATTTAAAGAACTTGCACAAACCTATGGAACACCTCTGTATGTGTATGATTTTGATGCGATGCGCGTTCAATTCGAATCTCTCAAAGAGGCTTTTCGAGGACGTAAATCGATCATTGCCTATGCCGTAAAAGCCAATTCAAACCTGAGCGTCGTTAAACATTTTGCCTCACTCGGATCGGGCGCTGATTGTGTCTCTATCGGAGAAGTACGGCGTGCATTGATGGCGGGAGTCCCGAAATACCGTATCATATTTAGCGGTGTAGGAAAACGTGACGATGAGATCCGCGAAGCGATTGAAAGCGATATCCTCTATATTAATGTCGAGAGCGAAGCGGAGCTTTCCCGTGTCGAAATGATCGCCAAAGAATTGGAAAAGCCGGCGCGCATCAGCATCCGGGTCAATCCGAACATTGATCCGAAGACCCATCCGTATATTTCGACCGGTCTGCATGACAACAAGTTCGGTGTCGAGATCGATGCGGCAAAACGGATGTATATCCATGCCAAAAACTCTCCCCATCTTGAAGCCGTCGGAATCCATTTTCATATCGGTAGCCAGTTGACGGAGTTAGAACCGATCTACGAAGCGGCCGTGATCGTCGCAGACCTTCTCCGTTCGCTCAATGCCATTGATATCGAATTGAAGTTCTTTGATATTGGCGGCGGATTGGGTGTCCGCTATGATGATGAGACGACGATTACACCGTACGATTATGCGCAAGCGATCCTCGCAGCACTTAAAGGGATCGACGTAACGATCATCTGCGAGCCGGGGCGCTTTTTGACGGCAAATGCGGGATATTTTCTCACAAAAGTATTGTATGAAAAGAAAAACGGCAAAAAACGGTTCGTGGTTGTCGACGGGGCGATGAACGATCTGATCCGTCCGAGCTTGTATAAAGCGTACCACCGGATCGAAGCACTGGATAAAGAAGGGGAACCCACCCTTGCCGACGTCGTCGGTCCGGTGTGTGAGAGCGGCGACTTTTTGGCCAAAGATTATCCGCTTCCGGCAATGGACCATAACGACTTACTGGTCGTACACAGTGCCGGAGCATACGGATTCGGGATGGGGAGCAACTATAATACCCGAGGACGATCGGCGGAAGTGGCATTCGAGGGAGAAACATCCCGCATAATACGAAAGCGGGAGAGTTTTGAGGATCTGATTGCGCTCGAGCGTGAGTATCTCTAATGTTTTTCATTGACGTACAAGGGACATTGATTGAGGATAATACCAAGCTTCCGATTCGCGGAGCCGTGGCATTTATTGATCATCTCAATCGGACTCAGACCCCTTATATGGTCATTACCAACAGTACTAAACACGCAAGCGAAGATTTTTTAGCCTATCTTAATTCGATCGGACTCTCCATTCCGAAAGAGCATTATCTTGATCCGTTGATGGTTTTGGAACGCTATATCGATCCGAACCAAAAAGTGGCGGCATACGGATCGGAAGCTTTCTTAAATGTCCTTCGGACGATGGGACTTATCCTTGATTTTGTCTCTCCGGACGTGGTACTCATCGCGATTAAAGAGAACTTCACACCCGACGAATATGCACAGATGATCGAATTTTTACTCTCGGGTGCTCGTTTGGTAGGGATGCATGAGACAACGCTGTATGTAAAAAATCATAAACGCTATCCCGGTGTCGGTGCGATCTTGAAGATGCTGGAATTTGCGACGTCCAGCCCCTATACCGTGGTAGGCAAACCCAGCACCGCTTTTTTTGAAGAGGCGCTGAAGCGCTTGGGAGATCAGCGTAAAGGGATTACGTTTGCTGATGTAACGATTATCAGCGATGATCTCAAAGGGGACATCATCGGCGCCAGAGAGTTGGGGATGAAAGGGATTTTTGTCTTAAGCGGGAAATACAAATCGGGTGATGAGATACTGCCGCTGATACCGCAGCATCAGCAGCCTGATGCCGTATATCGCGATATGCAAGAGGTATTGGAGAAGAGTTTATGAAAACATTGGAAGAGTGCAGAGCTCGGATCGATGAGATCGATAACGAGATCGTGGAATTGTTGAATCAACGGATGGAAGTCGTTCGTCGTGTCGGGGAGATCAAACACGAAAACAAGACGGCTATCTATCGTCCCGAACGTGAAAAAGCGATTATCGACCGCTTAAGCGCGATGAGCAAAGCATCCGGCGGATTGCTGAATACGCAAGCGATCGAAGCGGTATTTTTAGAGATCTTTGCCGTAGCCCGTAATCTTGAGTTACCGGAGCGGATCGCTTATCTCGGGCCGGAGGGGAGTTTTACCCATCAGGCGGCGGAATCGCGTTTCGGTGCTATGAGTGATTATCTCTCACTCGGATCTATCGAAGCGGTCTTTAAAACCCTCGAGGCGTCACGTGCGAAATTCGGAGTTGTGCCGATTGAAAACAGCCGTGACGGGGTTGTAGGCGAGACACTTGATCTGCTAGGCAAAAGCAGTGTTAAAATTGTTGCCGAGCTCTATATGCCGATCCACATGGCATTTGCGACAAAAGCCGAAAAGATCCAGGATATCAAGCGGATCTATTCGAAAGACAAAGGTTTCGGCCAATGCAGAGAATTTTTACAGGAACACGGACTGGAAAATATGGAGCATATCCCGGTGGAATCAACCGCCAAGGCGGCAATTTTGGCGGCAAAAGACCCCGAGGCAGCTGCCATCTGCAGCCATATCGCCGCAAAACTTTACGCTGTTCCGACACTGTTCGAAAATATTGAAGATACGCACAACAATGCAACGCGCTTCTTTATTTTAAGTGATTTTAAAAACGCTCCCAGTGGGGAAGATAAAACATCGATTCTCGTACGTCTTAAAGATGCCCAAAAAGCGGGAGCATTGGTCCACTTTTTGGAAGACTTCAACAATGTAGACGTCAATCTCAGTAAAATCGAAAGCCGTCCTTCAAGGGATAACGACGGATTTGGATATTGGTTTTTTATCGACTTTTTCGGCCATATCGATGAACCGGCCGTACAAGCAATTATTCAAAAACATGCCGATGAAGTGACATGGCTCGGCAGTTATGTAAAGGGAGAGTTATGAAATTCAACAGCACATTAGACAGTATCAAAACCTATGAAGCGGGTAAGCCGATCGAGCTTGTAGTCCGTGAATACGGGATTACAAAAGATCAGATTGTGAAGCTTGCAAGCAATGAAAACCCATTCGGATGCTCACCGAAAGTTAAAGATGCCGTGCGTGCCATTATCGACAATATGGCTCTGTATCCGGATGACTCGATGGTGAAACTCAAGCAGGCATTGTCGCAAAAATACGATATTCAAACTAATGAGATGATTATCGGTGCCGGAAGCGATCAGGTGATCGAGTTTGCGATCCATGCCAAGGCGCATGAGGGGTCGAAAGTATTGATGAACAGCGTTACCTTCGCCATGTATGAGATCTATTCCAAGCAAGTGGGTGCCCAGATAATCCGGACCGCTTCGCGAGAGCACGATATGGATGAATTTTATGCCCTTTATATGGAGCATAAACCCTCTATCATTTTTTTATGTACCCCGAACAATCCGACTGGAGATGCGATTGATGCGGCGAAGATGATCGATTTTATCTCGAAAATCGATAACGATACCTTGGTGATCGTCGACGGCGCCTATATGGAGTATGCCCGTTTCAAGGACACTGCAAAAGCGGTCGAACCGCGTGACCTGATCGCACAGTTTGAGAATGTCCTCTTTTTGGGGACGTTTTCAAAAGCGTACGGTTTAGGGGGGATGCGTGTCGGGTATGGGATCGCCCGCTCATCTATCATCGAGTCACTTTACAAAGTCCGACCTCCGTTTAATATCACAACCCTCTCTCTTGAAGCAGCTTCGGTTGCCCTTGAAGATGAAGGATTTGTGCAGGAATGCATTGCCGATAATTTCAAAGAGATGCGCCGATATGAAATGTTTGCGCGTTCCAAAGGGATCGACATTATTGAAAGTTATACGAACTTTGTCACATTATCGTTAAGTGAACCGAAAAATTCATCGAAAATTGCGCAAGAACTCTTAAAAAAGGGTATGATTGTACGTGATTTAAGCAGTTACGGACTGAACGCTATTCGTGTGACAGTCGGGACAGAAACTCAAAACAATCGCTTTTTTGAACTCGTAGAACCTTTATTGTAAAGTAGGCACTCAGCAGAATGGATTTCAAGGCCCTTTTTTCGCAACTCGTTGTCTTTTTCGGCAAACTAACCCAGACGCAAAAGATAATTATCGGCGCAGCGGTGGCGGGAATCGTAGCATTCTTGGTTTTCCTGGTAGTGTACACTTCCGAGGGAAGCAAAGAGAATGACGGGTATCAGGTCCTTTTTGATTCATTGACTCCGCAAGATGCGGCACAGGTTGTCCAGCAGCTTGAAAAAGATAAAATTCCTTATAAAATTCCGCGTGAAAATGTCATTGCAGTTCCCAAAGAGGTCGTTTATAAAGAGCGTATTACGATCGCATCTTTAGGGATACCGAAAGAGGGACATGTCGGATTCGAGCTTTTTGACAAACAAGAGTTCGGTGCGACCAGTTTTGATCAGGAAATAAAGTTTAGACGCGCATTGGAAGGGGAGCTTGCCCGTTCCATCGATTCGCTCTCACCCGTTGAAAAATCGAGCGTCTCCCTGGCCCTTCCAAAAGAGACCCTTTTTGTCTCTGAAGCGGTACCCCCCTCTGCATCCGTTATGGTACAGCTTTTCCCTGACCGTAAACTTACCGCCAAGCAAATTCGGGGGATCAAGAAACTTGTGGCATCCGCCGTACCCAAATTGACGCCCGAGAACGTTGCTTTGATCAATTCGGAAGGGGAGACCCTCGGCGATAATGATGAAGCATCTGCAATGGGTGAACTTTCCCAAATGCAGCAGCAGTTCAAGACCAAAGAAGAGAAAAAACAAGAAGAGAAAATTATTAACGTATTGGCCCCTTTTATCGGCGGCAAAGAGCGTGTGGTTGCTAAAGTCTCCATTGAATATGATTTTTCTGAACAGAGTTCCACTTCTGAAAAATACGATCCCGAAAATGTTGTCCGGAGCGAACAGACACTGGAAGAGAAACGCGATGGGGCAGCTCCCGCACAGGTAGGGGGTGTTCCCGGAGCGGTAAGCAACATCGGACCGGTTGAGGGACTCTCAAGCAATGCAACCGGAGAGAAGTATGAAAAGAGTTCCGGTACTACGAACTATGAAATCTCTAAAACCGTTTCGACGACCAAACTGGAGTTTGCCCGTATCAAGCGGATCACGGCAGCCGTTGTTGTAGACGGAAAGTACGAACCTAAAAAAGGCTCCGACGGACAAGCGACGGATGAGATGCAATACGTTGCCCTAGATCAGACACAGCTTGATGCTATCAATGCTCTCGTGAAACAGTCGATCGGAGTTGATGATGCCCGAGGCGATCAGGTAACCGTACGTAATTTTGAATTCCAGACATCACAATCCGCAACGCAATCAAAAAATGCCGTATCGAAAACATCTGCATTTATCAATACGTATTTGGCACCATTCGGTCCGGTATTTAAGTATCTTCTCGTTGCTTTTATTTTGTTTATTGCATACAAACAAATTATTATCCCTTTTGCCGAACGGATGCTTGAATTTAGCCGCGAAGAAGAAGAGTTTGAAAAGCCGGTTTTGGAGATCAGCGATGATGAAGATGAAGATTTGGTCGAAAAAGTACAGCAAATGCGTAAAAAAGTCGAAAGTCAGCTCGGTCTCGGAGATAATTTTAATGAAGATGAACTTAAATACGACGTATTGATTGAAAAAGTACGGGAGATTGCGGAAGAACATCCAGAAGAGATTGCCTCTTTGATCCAGGCACTTATTGAGGAGGAAGCTACTCCCAATGAGACGCAACGACGGTAGGAGGGTAGGATGAATCTTTCACAAACGCAGCAAGCCGCTTTTGACGAAATGGGGATGGCCGAAAAAGTCTCTATCCTTCTGATGCAGCTGGGTGAAGATACGACTGCGGCGATTTTTTCGCGGATGAACGTCGATTCGATCACGCAGGTCTCCAAATACATTGCCAACAACCGTTCGGTCGAGAAAAACATCGGTGCGGCGGTCCTTGAAGAGTTTTACGCCATCATCCAGTCCAATCAGTATCTCAACACCGGGGGTATGGATTATGCCCGTGAGATCCTGTACAAAGCGCTC
>Ga0265297_10006035_pt1 | contig 17923 bp, 35 predicted proteins | sample Munlanlwell13791_FD_192502 | JGI IMG/M metagenome (GOLD analysis project Ga0265297, IMG submission 192502) | Leachate microbial communities from a municipal landfill in Southern Ontario, Canada - Leachate well 137-91 | ecosystem: Engineered > Solid waste > Landfill > Unclassified | place...
CTGGCAGGACCGGCGAGCACCAGATTCGCCGCCTGCGGCTCGATGACGAGCGCCTCGATCGCGTCGATCGCGGTCTGCATCCCGGCGATCGTCCCGTTGACCCTCTTGGTGGCGATCGTGCCGTCCGTCGACATGTCGGTCGCATCCTGGAGCACGAGCTCGCCGCATACGCACATCGCATCCGCATGGTGACACAGGCCGTAGACCGCGAGCTCGTTCTGGCCACAGCTGATCATGACGCCGGGGGAGCCCGCGCCGTCGTCCCAGTTCGTCGCGCCGACCTCGGTGAGGTCGAGCGCGTCGGCGTCGTACGGCTCGACGCCGTTGATGGAGCAGTGCTCGAGTCGTGCGACGACGCTCATTGCTCACCCCCTTCGGGGAGCAGGATCCGCACGAACTGCAGCTGCACGCCGTTCTCGGAGCCGTTGCAGCGGAGCACGAGCGGGGTGGCGTCCGTGCTCTCCGAGAGGTCGATCGTCATGTTCGCGAGGAGGAGGCGGGCCTCGTCGGCCGCGGAGTCCTCGAGGTCGATCGCGACCTGGTCCGCGCTCCACTCGACCGCCGGCTTGACCACCTCGACCGTGTCGCCGATCTCGGGCAGTGGCGCCTCGTTCCGCGTCACGAACCCCGTCTCGTCGCACGAGAGGATCGGCATAATCGCGCCGGCGTCCTTGCCGACCGCGATCCGCAGGAAGTAGCCGGCCCACGTGCCCGCGTTGACCGCGGCGATCGTGACGCGCGGATCGGCCTCTGTCAGGTCCGTGACCTCGATCTCGTCCTCGAGCACGACGGGCTCGCCGACACCGATGAGGGCGAGGGACCCTCCCTTGGCAACCCTGATCTTCCCCCTGAGCCGGGCCGCGCCGAGGATGGTCGACGGGTCGGAGCCGGGAGAGATGAGGATCCGCACCTTGTGCCAGAGGTTGTCCTGCAGGCGGAGCGCGGCCCGGGCGATCGTGGCGAACGGGGTGACGGTGTCGCCGACCTCCTGGTCGTCGCTGCCGTTGTCGGGTTCCACGGCGAGGGTCAGGTTGCACGTGGTCGCCTCGAGCTCTCCGTATCTCTGACGGTTGCCGGCGCGACCCCGCTGCTTCTGCACCCTGTCGCTCATCGGTGGAGCTCCTCCTCGCCGTCGATCTCCGAATCCGGGACCAGCCGCCACTTCTCGAGGCGGCCACCGATGGCATCGGCGACGCCCGTGCTGTCCACGTAGTAGGAGAACACGGTGTTCGCCGAGAACCAGAGCTCGCGCGTCCCTCCGGTGGACACGACACCGCCGGACTGCTCGTGGTTCCAGCCGGAGGACTCCCCGATGTTGAAGTAGATCGGGCAGTCCAGGCTCACGAGGACGTACGCGCCGTACATCTGCCTGAGCGTGGTTGCCGTGGCCAACTCGAGCGGCGCGCCGCTCTCGAACTCCGCGATGTGTCCTCCGAAGCGCTCCATCACGCCCCCACCTCGGCCTGCGTCGGCACGTACACGACGCAGATCTTCAGGCCACCGCCGGCGACGCGATCGGTATTCCACGCCCAGGACACGTCCTCGCGCCCTGACATCGCCTCGTACCCCCAGCACAGGTAGAGCTGTTTCTCCGTCGCGGTCGGCCGCAGGTACCGCGGGATCCACTCGTTCCGCGGGTGGTCCCTCATGACCCGCCAGGCGTGCGAGATATTCTCGAGACCCGCCCTCTGGCAGAGGAGGATCTCCCCGTCTTCCTTGACCGGGATGCAGTAGCGCCCCTGCACGGGCTCCGTGGTGGGGTTGTAGGGGTCCGGCCCCACAATCTTGATCGGGTCCGGCTTCGGGTCCGGGGACGGTGGCGGCTTCACCTTGCCGTCGTCGATCGGCAGCGTCTTCATCGCGTCCGCCACGGCCGTCTTCGCATGGATGAGGATCGCGATGATGGCGACGACGACCGCCGCGATGAGCAGCCCGAGGCCGATCCTGTCTCCCGTTTTCGTCTGGGCCGTCATGCCTTGGCCTTCCTCGACGCGAGCACGATGACGGCGATGAGCCCGAGGGCGATGATGCCGAGAATGAGGTAGATCCCGTACTTCGCGAACCACAGGGCGGAGCGCGCCGCGGAGCCGAGCGTCTCCGCGGCGTTCTTCGCGAACTCTCCCGCGGCGTCCTTGGCCTCCTGGCCGAGCTCGTCGAACGCGAGGTTGGTCTCGATGCCCGTCCACGTGGTGGTGACGGCGGCGTTCCCGGCGTTGGCGGCGGCGACGGCGACCTGCAGGTCGAGCTCGGTGATGTCCTGCAGCAGCTCGATCCCGACGTGCTTGTAGGCCATCCACGAAATCTGGAAGAGCGGGCCCAGATCGGAGAGCGGCCCCGCCTTGAACGCCTCGAGCGTCGGCACGGCGGTCCCGGCCGGCCAGAACGCGATCACGATCGAGCCGCTCGCGACCTTGACCGAGCGCGAGTAGCCGAGCCGTGTCATCGTCACGGCCATGGTCAGATCACCTGGACGATCGTGGGGCCGGTCGACTGCATGTGCCGGCTCGTCGCGTCCTTGTCGACGGAGAACAGCTCGTTCTCGCCCTGGCTCTTGTCGATGGAGGCGTTCTCCACAGGCGCCGCGCTATCGAGGTTGACCTTGGGATCCGTGGCCGTCGCCTTGCCGGCGGCGGCCCTGGGCCACAGGAGGTACACCACGAGCGCGATCGCGAGCGTGAGCAGCGCGACCAGGCCGATCTTATCGGCGCGGGGCATGGCGACCTCCTATCAGCTCGCGCGGGCGATCGTGGTGGTGACCAGCGCGCGGTTGTCCGAGTTCGTCTCCGCGGTGATCCTCTGCACGTTCGCCGTGGCGACGTCCTTGTCGATGTCGTGCGCGACCTGCAGCTGGATCTGCGCGGCCTCGGAGAGCTGCTCCGCGTAGAGCATGATGATCCGCCCGGAGTTGGCCTGGCCGGAGAAGATGCCGTTGAGCGTGACCGGACCATCGGCGATGGGCAGCTCGTCCACCCCGGCGCCGTCGTCCGTGAGGATCGGCTGCATGACCGGGAACGGGGAGTCGTTGTACGTCTCCTTCCGGAACAGCGTGAGCTCCTGGATCTGGTCCGCCGCGTGCCTGTTCGGGAGCACGACCTTGGACCCGATGTTGCAGGAGTAGTCCGTGGGCGGCACGAAGTCCGTATCGTCCGTGGCGCACGCCGCGAGGAACAGCACGCGGGCGTCGTTGGTGCCCTTCGGCGCGATGACGTCCGAGCCGGTGAGGTCGGAGCCGCGCCAGAAGCACGGGATGATCGGGATCGCCTTGTTCTGGTCCGTGAGGAGCAGGCGGACGCGGAAGCCGATGTCGCCGATCGTCCAGTCGGCCTGCAGCTCGTCATCCGCGACCGGCGTGAACTTCATGTCCGCCTCGGCGAACGCGCTCAGCGGGAGCAGCCCGAGGAACTTCTGCGCCTCGTTCTCCCCGCCCTTCGTGTAGCGCGGGGCGATCGGGAACAGGTAGTGCACCTCCTGCTCGACGCCGGTCTGGGCCGCGGCGAGGTCGGTCACCGGGATGTACTCGCTCAGCACGTCGGGGTCGATCGCCCGGAGGCCCTGTTGTGCGATCCGGATGATGTCGAGGGAGCCGAGGTCGCGGAAGAGCGGCGTGTCGATGCCCTTGATCTTCAGGTAGAACTTCGAGACGAGCTGCCACATCTTCTTCGCGACGAGAGCCGCCGCCTGCCCGCCGCCGTACGTCGGCGTGAACGTGCACGAGATCATCACCGCGTACACGTAGCGGAAGAGGTTGTTGGGCCTCTTCTGCGTCACGAGCGCCGGCAGGATGGAGCTCGCCTGCTCGCCCTTGCCGGGCGCCACGTCCGCGTCGAAGACGACGACGGAGTTCAGGAACCTCGGAATCTGCGCCATGGCCGTTTCTCCCTTCCTGAGCTCGCCGGCATCAGGCCGCGACGGACAGCGTCTTGTTGGTCTTGTCCACGGTCACCTTGCGGAGCCGGAACGAGCCGTAGGACCCGTACAGGCCCAGGAGGACCGCCGCGATCATGATCACCCACACGTACCACTTCATGTTCTCTCTCCCCGGGCTCTCAGCCCTGCTGATGGCGTACCGTTAAACCGGTATCACGACTCCTGATTAGCAGATTCGAGCTCGGGGGGTGATCTGCGGGCGAGGACTTTTTTTTATTTGTTCGACTTTTTCAGCGCCTTGATGGCTTCCACGGCACCCCAGGCACCGCCCAGGGTGATCACTACGGAAATACTATCGGCACGATCGCTCATCGGTCAACCCCTTCGCACTTCATCTCCTCCCACCTCCACGGTACGGCGCGAGCTCGGGCATGGTGCCGCGCACGGCGATCCACTCGTGCAGCTCGAGCGCCCGCACGCGTCGGACGAGCTCCTTGGTCCCGTCCCCGTACTCCTTCCGGATGAAGGCGTAGGAGTCTCCGCCCTCGACCCTCCCGACGAGCACGGTCCGCGAGAACTTCCGCACCTTCCAGTGGACCATCATGAAGTCCTGGCTGTCTGTCAGGATGTGCATCGGGCACGGCTCGCCGCGCTTGTTGGGGATGTGCGACCGGCCCTGGCTGTAGATCTGCGACAGCTTCACGTCCGGCCGGCCGGGGATGTTGTCGAACGGCCAATCCCTCTCGTACGAGGTGAACCAGTCCGGGCTCTCCGAAAACACCACGAACATGTGTCCCTGGTCGCACGAGACGCGCAGGAAGTCGCCGTACGCGGCGACGTCCCGTCCACAGCGGACGATCGTGCGGCGCGGGATGACCGTCTCCGTCGCGGCGTGGTGCTCGAGCGCGAGCAGCCGCGTGTACTCCTCGAACTCCGCGACGCTCGTGACGATCGGGCCGTCGTGGATCCGTGTCTCGAGGCCGGCCCGGCCGCACATGCTGACCGCGCGCTCCACCCTCGCCTCATCCTCCTCGAGGATGTCGAGCTGCGCCTCGAGGTCCCCGATGTGCGGCTCGAGCCCGGTGGACCACTCGCCGTTCCGGTCGAACACGAGCACGCCGTCGTACCCGGGCTGCAGGATGACGATATCCGTGATCCTCTTGTGGAGCACCGTCTTTCCGGCCTCGGGCACGCCGACGGCCAGGATGGATCTGCGCTTGGGTCGGTTCATGGCAGGGCCCACGGCGCGGGCGTCTCGTGCTCGAGGAACTCGATCCGGTCCTTCTGCGTCCGGAGGAGCCGCACGGCCATCTGGATCGACGTCTCTCCGGCCATCTGGAGGACCTCGCGGAACTCCATCTTCAGGACGTCCTGCAGGAGCTTGATGTCCTTCTGTACGACCTCGAGCTGCTCGGCCAGCGTGAACACCTTCTCCATCTTCTTCTGCAGCACCTTCTTCTGGAACGATGCCGTCCCTGTGTCTCCCATCTGTCCCTCCCTCTAGTCGTCGCCGGCGAGCTTGTCGAAGAGCTTGCCGGCGCCGTGCAGGATGTACGGCAGGAACACGACGATCAGCGCGAAGATCGCCGCGCCGGTCGCCGCGCTCTTCGGGTCGGTGTTGATGCCGTAGTACTTCGAGGCGACGGAGATCTTCTCCGCCGCCTCCGTGAGCGCCTTCTCCTTGGGCTTCAGCTTCTCGTCGCCGCACTTCTCCGCCAGCCAGGCCGTGACGATCACGAGGAACCACTCGATCGTGCTCATGCCGACCAGCGGGTCGGCGCGCACGACCTCGCCGCTCCCGAGCTTCATCGGGTGGATCGGGGTCCCCACCTTGGTCTCGGGGAAGCGCTTGCGCATCTCCCCCACGATCTCCACCTCGCGCTGGTGCGAGGCGTCGAGGGCGGCGTGGAGGTTCGCGAGCTCCGGCGGCGGCTTCTGTTGGCTCGCCGCGAAGCGTGGCTCCGCGCTCTGAGCGCCCGGAGCTCCGGGCATGTGCTTCTCGCGCCCCTTGAGTGACGGTGACGGCCTCAGGCGCGGCTTCCCGCTCGGCCGCACGCCGTACGGCGAGTACGGCACGCCGCTATCTAGCCACCCGAGCGGGGCCTCGGCCGTCGGCGGGCGCTTGTGGTCGAAGGAGGAGGGGAGGGCGACCTCCGAGTAGTGCACCTCCTGTCCCCAGTTGTTGCCCGGGCCGAGCTCGCCGGGCGCCACGGCCTTCTTCCGCATCGCCGCGGCGTCGGCCGCGGCCTCCGCCCTCCCGAGCGGCGTAGCCGGCATCGGGAGCTGCTCGGCCTCCATGGTCTCCGCTTCCAGCCTCATGACTCCTCCTCGCCGCAGTACTTGCGGCGCTTCTCCGCGTACCAGCGATCCCACTCGGGGTCTGGTTCCGGCACCCGACGCACGGGCTCCGGAGGCCGTGGACGGGTCATCCACGGCGGCGGCCTTCCTCCCGAGACGACCGTGTCGGGCGGCGCGGTGTTGCGCTCAGCGGGAGACCGCGGCCCCGGCTCCACGTGCCCCGCCCGCGGCGGCCACGCCCACGGGTCGGGCGCGATCTCCCAGAGCTCGAGGCGGCGCAGGTGCCCGACCATGGCCGGCAGGATCGCCCGCTCGCACGCCTCGCGACGCTCCGCGAGCGGCATCCCGCGCCACCGCCAGATCCAGGCGTCCCACGGCGCTCCCGATCCTCGAGCGGCGGACATCAGCTTCTCGATCCGGCGCGCCGGCTCGAGCTCCGACCTCGCCAGGCCGACGATCCGCGCACGATCCCCCCGCCGGTGGTGCAGGCACACCGTCTCGAGGTCGTACAGGAGCGCCCGGGCCGCCGTCCCGTGGTCGTTCGGGAGGCCCGGCAGCGGTCGCCACGGAACGATCCTGTGTGGCACGGGGCTTGCTCGGGCCCTCTCCCTCCGTGCTCCCTGTCCAACGTCGTCGGCCGGCACGGCCGACACCTCATTCCGAGGCTCGGACGTGGTCGCTGCCGACGATATCGACAGGCGCGCGTTCCCGGGGCCCGAAGGGCCCCTTGTTACTCCGATCGTATTGGCGGCAAGATTTGCCACGGTCGGTGTTTTGACTACATCAGGCCCGCGGCGGCCGCGGCGGCGTCTGCCGGACCAGTAGGAGATGGCCACCAGGGTCAGCGTGAGCGCGAGCACGGGGCGCCGATGCTTCCGGTGCGGGTCTCCCTGCACTGGCCGCTGGCGCCCCCTGCCGTGTGTCCAGCGCTCGAGCAGCTCGGCCGCCTCGAGCACCCTCCACACGGACCGCAGGGTGCGTGCCCCGAGGCCGCGCGGGGCGCCGATGAGCTCGGCGACGCGCTCGGAGAGCGGCTCCGACGCCGCGATCACCCCACGGAAGCCTACCTCGTCGCGCCTGTGGAGCGCGGCGAGCACGGCCAGGCCGCAGAGGCAGGCGAACACCGAGACGTGTTCGTGGATCCGACGGCGGGCCTCGTCGATGCGGTCGCAGAGCTCGTCCCAGGACTCCTCACCGCCGACGTCGACCACCCACGCGCGCAGCGTGTAGACGCCCGTCATCTGCGCCAGGTCCGACAGCTCGGCATGGCGCTGCGCGCGGTCCGGACGGCACATGCGCCGCCGTGGTGTGGTCGCCCCGCTCACGTCCCGGCGCTACTTCTCGAAGCACCTGTTCTGGCGACGGCGGGCCTTGCGAATGTCGCGGCTCCTGGGCGGCTTCACCGGCTCCGGCGACGGCTCCGGCGAGCTCGTGGCTGGGGCAGGGGACGTCGTCGGCACGGCCGGGGCCTTCGGGGCCTTCGGGGCCTTCCTGGGCTTCTGCGCCTTCGCAGGCGCCTTCTCGCTCTTCTTTTTCATCGTTTCCTCTTTCTCCCATACGGGGTTTTGGTGATCCGTCCGTCCGGCTGCAGGTACATCCCGCAGCCCTTGCACCTGGCGCATCCGCCCAGGTAGACCCAGGCGTGACGATGCTTCTTCCGGCTCCCCGCCATCACCAGATCTCGAAGGTGGCCAGCCGGAGGAGCCGCTCCGCGGCGTGCATGCCCGTCCGCGCCTTCTCGAGGCGGCCGATCAGCCCGGGCGCCGACGACGAGGGCCGGTCGAAGAGCTTTCCGAACTCCTCGAGCTCGCGCGCGGCGTGGTTGTGGTGCAGGATCGCTTCCGCGATGAGCTCCCTCGCCGCCTCGTGGGCGGCGCGCCTGTGGCTCTCCATCGTCTTCTTCTTCCTGCTCGTCATCCTGTCTCCTTCTGCTAGAGCGGCTCGACCCCGAGCCGCTCGACCTGGGCCCTGTTCTTCTGGACCAGCCCGACCACCCAGAAGGTGAGGAACACCACGAGGACGATCGCGACGACGGCGATGAGCTCCGTCTTCCGCCGCCGTTGCTCCTCGGCCATCTCCTGGCCGATCGGGCAGTCCTCGCACGAGTGGATCTGGCGTGTCTGGTAGTCCATCACGCGTCCTTCTCGAGCTCCTCGAGGACGAGCTGCCTCACGTGCCCGTCCCGCGACTTGACCCACATGATGATCGCGATGAGCACGCCGACAATGAGCACGCCGGCGACGATGGCGATCATCGTCGTGTTGCCGCTCTTCTTCTTCGTCGGGGCAGGGCAGGGGGCCGGCGGTGGCGCCTCCTGCTCCGCGGTGGGCGGCGCGGCGGGCTCCGCCGGCGCCGGCGCCTCCTCCGGTCTCCTCGTCTCCTCCGGCTGCATCGTCGCCTGCTCCTCCATATCTCAGCCCTCCCCGACGGCCGGAGCCTCGAGCTCCAGCCGCTTCGGAGCCGCCTGCGTCGCGAGCGGTTCGAACTGCGCCCGGAAGAGCGCCGGCTGCTTCCACACCTCGAATTTCCCGTCGGGGTGCCGGATGATGTACGCCCCGAGCTCACCCTCGAGCACCTCGCCCGAGGGCGTCGCGAACGAGAACGTCCGGTCCTTCCCGAGCAGCTCCTGCGTCACCTCGATCGCCCGCACCTCGTACGTGCTCCGGTACCTCGCCGCCCTCGAGAAGCTGATCTTCGTCGTCTCTTCCATGGTCACCTCCCTCGGCCTCCAGCTCGGCCGACAGGTCGGCCGCCGTCTCGGCCAGCCGCGCTTTGAAATTCTGCTCCGCCCGACGCAAAAGGATGATCACCCAGCGCCGGCCCACACCCATCAGCTCCGCGATCTCGTCGACCGTCCGCGCCCTCCTCGCCGCCCAGAGCGCGCACCGCGCGGAGCTCGGGAGCCGGTACCTGCAGGCCGTCGAGCACGCTCCGTCCGACGTCGTGACGCCCTCGAAGTGCGGCCAGCCACAGGGTGAGGCGCTCATCCATCCGTCACCGTCCGAGGAGCTCGCGGGCGATGATGTCGGCCGCCTCGGTCGTGGTGCTCTTCGCCTTCTTCCGCAGGGCCCTCGCCGCCCGGTGCGCCCGGTTCCGGAGCCACTCCTCCTGGCGGTCTCGCCAGACACATATCTCGGCGCGGGTCGCGTGCCGGTACCCGGCGAACCACCCGACGCCCACGGCGAGGAGCAGGGCGGCGGCGATGACCAGATGCACCGTCATCGGACGCCGCTCGCGAGACGCCGGCGCTCGTTCTCGCGGGCCTCCCACTCGACGCGCGTGATGTAGCGCGTCAAGAACACCTGCCTCGTGTCCTCAAACACCTGCCCTCCCGAGACGTATCTGACCAAGTCGTCCTCGCGACTGTTGCCACGGAGGAGCTGCGCCATCAGATCGGCGCGAAAACCCGGCACGCGCGGCTTCCAGAGCGAGAACCGCTCGAGCTTCGCCAATCTCGCGCCCTCGAGGCCGTGTTGGATGAGCTGGGGGGGGGGCAGCTCGACGACGTTGCTGTCGGGTCCGATGGCGACCCGCTGGAACTCGTACAGCTCGATCTTCTTTCCGCGCCGTCCCATGTCAGCGCTCCTCTCCGCCCGGCCCCGGGCCGAGCATCGGGCACCCGTCGCAGCTCCGGAATTTCCGGAGGCAGCCGTCCCCGTAGACCGCGCGGATCTCCGGTGCGGCCGTGCACCTCGGGTCCGGCTCCCGCACAACAGGCTCACCCCCTGCAGCCGGGACCTGGGAGTTTCCATCACCGGCTGCAGGGGGCTCGCCCACCGGATCGCTCGCGGCAGGAGGAGCGGCGCGTGGCGGCGAGCCGGCCTCCTGTGTCTCCGCGAGCGCTTCCTTCCTCGAAATCGACGGCGCGGCGCGCATGCAGAGCGACGAGAGGTCGCCCAGCCAGGCCGCCAGACCGTCGGTCACTTCCTCAGGGTCGAAGTCCTCTGGGCGCTCGCCCATCGGGAGCGCGGCGGCGGCGTCGATCACGCGCAACAGCGCCGCGCTGATCTGCTCGTGCTGCTGGTAGAGCCGCTCGAGCGCGACGCGGTCTCCGAGATCGGACGCCGGAATGTAGTTGCGGAGCAGCTCGAGCAGCTCCGAGAACGGCACACCGAGCTCCTCCATCTTCCCCGACTGGATCAGCTCGGTCACGTTCTGCACGGCCTTGATGATGTTCATGCGCGCATCTCCTCAAAGGCGGGCACGCCGGCGACGACGAGCTTGGCGAGCGCCGCCTCTTCGATTTTGCGGACCCGTTCTCTTGTGATGCCCAGGAGGGCAGCCACCTGCTCGAGCGTCTGCGTCTGGCGCCCCGCGAGGTCGAGGGCACACGTCTCGGGCAGCTCGAGCGGGTCGACGTCGTAGTACACACAGAGCGCACCCGACAGTTTCACGTCCGAATACAGGTGATATCGGCAGCCGATCCACGGACACGGCCTCGGCCCGTCGACGCAGTCGACACGCGTGCGCGGTCGCTCCACCTGGTGGAGCTCCACGACGTCGCCGTTCTGTCTCTCGCGCCTGTTGATCACTGCCATCTTCTTCGTCGAATACGTGCGGCGCTTAGCCGCGTCCTTCAGTCCGGGTCGTGTTTCTGCTGTCCGGTGATCCGATACTCGAAGCGCCGGGCGTCTACCGCCCGCGCCTGCAGCCCCGGCACCGTGTACGGTCGGAGCTTGCGTTGCTTGTCCATCTCCTGCCGGATGATCTCCTTGATGTGTTCGGGCAGCTCACCGCCGAGCTGCTCGCACATCACCTCGTGGATTCCAGCGGTCGTGAGCCAGTGCGGCGACCTCGCGCGGAGCGCGTCGATGCAGCGGGTGAGGTTCGTGTTCTTGTCGGGGAGCTCGGCGCGCCCGACGCCGATATCGATGATCCGGCCGGCGTCCGGATGTTCCTCGTCGCTCGAGGGCAGGGGAGCGGGCCGCTTGCTCGTCGACGACGGCTTCGGCCGCGGCGAGCTCGGCCTCGAGGACCTGGCGCTCGTCGACCTGGTGCTCGTCGAGGACCTGGTGCTCGTCTCCGGCGCGGGCTCCTCGAGCTGCTCGTCGTCGTCGGCGGCCTCGTCGCCGGCGGCGTCGTCGTCTCCTGTGTGCGACTTCATGATCCTATCGAGCGACTCGAGACACTCGGTGTACGCGCGGATCTCGGCGGCGGCGCGGAGCGCGGTGGCCTCCGATTTCGCGCGGAGCTCCTCGAGGCGTTCTCGCTCCTCACGGATGGCGGTGGGTGTGGAGCTCATGCGTCACCTCCCTGGCCGGTGAGAGCTGGACGGGCGGCGAGGTCGTCCTCGGTGATCTGCCGCTTGACGAAGCTGATGATGAGCCCGACGAAGAAGCGCGCGGCGCGGATGTAGAACCGGACGCCGGGGAGCGCCTTCTCGATGTCGATCTTTTCGAGCCAGTGACGCGCGCACTCGGCCGCGGCGAGTGTTTCGATGTCCTCGAGGCGCGCGCTCATGGCCGCACCTTGCGCTCGAGGGCGAGGACGAGGTTGCGGATGGACATCTGCGCCACGTCCATAAAGTCGGCGATGTTCGAGGGGAGGTACCCGTTGAAGGCGTCCTCGATGCGGGCGAGCTCCTGCTGCGCGTTTTGGGCGTGCTCGAGCGCCGTGTTCTCGGCGCTCATCGGGACGCCCCCGCGCGGTGCGACAGGGTCGCGAGCTCCTCGGCGCACGCCTGGGCGGCGGCGTAGGCGTTTTCGGTGCCGAGGCGGATCGGCTTCCCAACGAGCTTCTCGAGCTCGGTGTGGTAGACGCCGGCCTCGAGCGCCTTGGCGACGAGCTCGGCGGTCACGCTCCTGATGTGTCTGCGGATGGTCCTCTCGTGATCTCGCGTCATGTGTCCTCCCAGTTACCGACCGCCCGGAGCGGTCGAAAAGCCCGCGGTCGCGCCTTGGCGAGCGGGCGGAGCCTCCCGTGATGGAGGGCGAGGAGACAGGCGAGCTCGGCGGCGGCAGCCTCGACGGTCTTCCTCGGGATGAACGGGGAGCCGCAGAACGCCAGGGCGCAGATCGCCGCCTCGCGGTCCCTCGGGTCGCGGGAGCCGGCCGCGCCGGCCGTGGCCCGGGCGCAGAACTCGGCTATTGCGGAGCGGATCGGACGGAGACGGGCGTAGAGCCCGAGCTCGAGCTGGTGTTCCATCGCAGCCTCCAGTGGGGACTGCGTGGAGGGGGCATGCTATGTGCCAGCGGAAGGCCATGCGCCACGCTTTCTCGCATCGACGACGTGGCTGCCCTTCCCGAGAGGATCCTCTGCGTTTGTCGCAGAAGATATATTATCGTCAACTCGGGACCGTACTTCCGCTGCTCGGAAGTTCAGCAAAGGCAGCTTTTAAATCGATCACGATGCGATACCCACACACAATACCACCTCAGACGGCCGGATCACTAAAAAAATGATGCCCGTTTCACATTTTTTGCAAACATGCGTATATGCTGCGTATTTCGACACCGCAGAATCTGCAAAGAGCGGATCCGGGCTGAAAATGCCTGCACCTGCAGGGCGAGAAAATCGAGCGGATCTGACATTCCGGTGCAGAAAACGGGTGAAAAAGCGGAAAAATCAGGTGTTCAGTGGTCCGCTACCCGAGGGGGAGCCCGAGCTCGGCCGGGTCGATGCCCAGGTTGCGGCAAATGGAACGGAGGACGGATGGGGTGACGTGATCCGATTCCTGAAGAGGAGGAACAGGGGTCCGCTTCGTGGGGCCGTCCGGAAGCCTCCGGTGATAGAATTCGCCGACGAGCGGGATGGCGCACTTGACATGCCGGAGAACTAGCCGCGACTTCTTCACGTCGAAGCGCTTGAGCTGCTCCTCGAGCTCACTGAGGGTGGGGAAGGGGATGAAGGGATATGACACGGCGGACCCTAGGCACAGATTCGGTATTGCGCCTTTTTCAGCGCGTCGATCATCCACGCCTCGGGGAGTTGTTCATGATGCTCGGACGGCTTGGGTTTTAGTGGAATGCCGATATCGAATGCTATGCGGTACTGCTCAGGGGCTGGGATCGCCTCCTTCCGCGGGTCGAGTCCGTGCTCGAGGCAAAGGCAGAACTGTGTCATCACGACGGCCTTGAGGCTCTCGAGGGCCTCGCCCACCGTGTGTCCCTGTGCCGCGAGATCCCACTCGAGGCCCTGGGCAACCCACCAGTCCCCCTCTCTCACCACCACGACGCGCAGGGACATGATCCCACCTATCCTTTTTCCGCCTCTCATGGCTTCCTCCCCCATTAGTATAAGAACGACTTCACCTAACGCAAAAAACAGTCTGCCGTCAAGCCGTACCCGTCGCCGGTCGACGGCGAGACTCGTGAATTCCGGGGCCGCCCCGCCCGTCACGTGATAGGGTATCCGACCAGGGGAGGGCCACCATGAGAGGAATCGTTTTCGTGCTGTCGCTCTCGGCCGTCGCCGCGCTCTCGGCGGGGTGTCTGACCGACCGTAGCCAACTCGACCCGTACGACACCGATACCGGAGATGGTCCCGAGTGCGGCGACTACGGCTACGGGGAGACGACCTGCGACGAGGTCGCCGAGAACCTCATGGTGTGCTGTACGGAGGGACTAGAGGACCAGTGCTCAAACGAGGTGGAATGGTATCAGATCAACTGCGAGATGGATGAGCTCTCCGGCATTCTCGATCACTGCTCATGCGATGACTGCGACGAAACGGGCTCGGAAGAGTGCGAGGAGTTCCGGAACTGCGTCACGGCGTGCAATGGCGCCGGCTTCTTACCATAGCGCCCCCTCGCTTCCCGGGATCATCATCGAAAACCCCTCCTCCAGATATGGCCACTTCTCGATGTCTCGCAAGCCGCACATATTCATTTGGAGCCATTTGGCCGAATTAGCCACCTGGTCGGCGAGCTCGCCGCCCCACTCGGGAATCGCCGCGTCAACCGTCGTGAGCGCCTCCCACACGCCGTCGGGTATCATCTCGTCCACGCTGGTCCCGGTCGCGCCGGCGACGGCCGACGTCACCGACACGATCGCCCCGACCATGTTGACGACGTCGGCGGCGATCTCCGCGAAGCTCCCGCCGTTCGCCATCGAGCCGATCGCCCGGATGAGCACGCCGCACGCCGCATAGGCGGTGTTCATGGCGGAAACGCATGAGGAGACGGCCGAGCCGCCGGCGACGGAGGCGACCGACCCGATGATGGAGTTGATCCACGAAACGGCGATGGTTCCACCCTGCGGGAACGTTTGCCGGCTCGTCCAGACGGTCGCGTAGTGGTAGAGGAGCCCTTCGACGTATGTGACCGGGCGCAGGTCGCCGCACTGCGGCGGCATATCGAGGATGTGTCTCGTCTTGTTGGTCTCGACGATCTGCTCTCCGCACTTCCCGGTGTCGCCAGGGAGCCCCACGGTCCGGATGAGCGCCTTCGCCACGGCCTCCCAGCGCGCGGCGGAGACGTTGCCGATGTCCACCGCCTTCTGGCACTTCGCGAACCGCTCGTGGCTGGTCTCGAGCTCGTGGTAGCGCACACGCCGCCCGAACGGCTGATTCCACACGGCGATGCCCCAGCAGTTCGCGAAGACGGTCCACCACTGCGGAGGCATCTCGTAGGCCGCGGAGTGCAGCCTCGCGCACTCGCACGCCCACACGAGCCAGACGACCGTATCGAACCACCGGAGCGTGCGCTCCGCCCACTCGACGCGACGCGCCCCGGCGTCCCAGTACTCGGGGATCCGCAGGTTGTGGTCCTTGTTCCCCCTGGACCGCAGGAACGTCTCCGTCGTCCCCTTGCCGTACTCGTAGAGCGGGCGGAGCTCCGGGACGACGACATCGTTCTCCCCGAACAGCTTCAACGCGGAGATCAGCGTCCGCGGGTGCACGGTCTTCGAGTCCGCCCAGTACGCCACGTAGTCGGCGATCCGCTCGGCCGGGTTCTTCCCCGCTACCTTGTCATGGGTCACGGTGAATGGGTTCGTGCGGTAGTCCCCGGGCATCGGACAGCCGGCGCCGCTCTCCATGCGGGTGAAGGCCGTCTCGAGCGCCGCGTCGTCGAGGATGCCGCCGCTCCGGATCGGGTTCGGGCCGAAGCCCCGGCCCCACGCCGGGCACTGCGGCTCGACGAATCGCTTGGTCATGAGGTAGTCGGCCGAATGCTGGACGTTGGCGTGAGCTCCGACGTATCCGCTATCGTTGTCCGCCTGCTCCCACGAGACCTTGATCCGCGGGGAGATCATCGACTGGTGGAAGTCCATGTAGGCGAGCTCGGACGCGAAGCACGCCGCCCCGTGGTTGACGAGCCACCCGAGCCACCCGGCCGGGCCGGTTTTCGAGGCGGCCTTGACCTTGATCCGCGGGGGCACCTTGTGCACCGCGCCGATGATCGGCACCGGAACGGGAGGCTTCTTGTCGAAGCCCAGGACGCCCCCCAGCGGCCCGCGAATCGGCACGACGGCTGCCGGCGCCCCAGTGCGCGCCGCGGTCCTGCGGAGCTCCGAGAGCCCCCCGGTGAGGTACGCCCGGCCGATGCGCCTGAGGAGCTCCTCGGACATGGCTACAGCTTGAGGGCGGAGAGGTTGACCTTGGTGGCGTCGCCCGAGCTGCTCGAGCTCGAGCTCTCGTCCTCGTCGGCCTTCTTCGCCTTGTAGACGCTCCAGAGGTACGAGCCGAGCCCGATCGCGAACAGCACGACCCACACGACCACGACGGCGACCGCGATGTTCTTGATGGTGTGGATGTCCTTCTCTTGACTCATGCGAACACCTTCCTACTCCCCGCCTGGTCGAGGACAGCGACCGCCGCGAGCGCGAGCAGCGCAGCAATCAGGATCGCAATCAGCAGCCAGTCCCACGCCGGCGTCGGGAAAGGAGCCGGGGGCGGACACCTCCCGATCCGTTCGGGCGGCTGTGGCGACGGCGCGCGCGTGCACCCATGGGCGCACGTTGGGCTTGCCGGCGTCCGGGAGCGCCGCGGCGAGCTCGTCGAACGTCGGCGCGCGGCCGTGGGTGACCTTGTAGTCCGCGATCGCGCTCTTGAGGTTTCCGCCGCCCCATGCGTAGCGGGCGTCCGCCCACAGGTGGGCGTTGCTCTTCGCGTCGGGCGGCGACCAGGAGGAGACCGCCTTGCGACCGTTGGCGACGAGCCAGGCGACCACGCGGAGCTGCAGATCCCCCTTGTCGGCGTCCTTCATGTCGGCCCAGCTGGCCGGGCGCTCGACGCCGGCGGAGCTCGCGTTGTAGTCGGTGAGGGCGGCGGTGCCGACCTGACCGAGCCCACGGTATCCCGTGGAGCTCACGGCGGTCGGGTTGCCTCCGGACTCGCGCGAGACCAAGGCGAGGAGATCGGACTCGTCGAGCGCGACGCCGTAGCGTGCGGCGGCCCAGGCGGCCCAGGTACGGGCCGAGGACCTCCACCGCTCGACGGTCGGCGCGAACATCTACTTCTTCTTGCTCCCCTTGCGCTTCGTGTGCTTCTTGGGGTGCCGTCGCTCGTGAGCTTTCACGTGCACCCGGCGATCCGTTTTCAACATCTTCATCTCTCCTTTTTCTTCTTCCGACGCCGCCTCGAGGCGACCACGAGCGACGTGATCGCAGTGACGAGGCCCGCGCACGCGGTGATGATGCCGATGATCATTTCTCGTTGACCTTGTCCTGCGTCCGGAGGACGAGCGTCGCCGCGCCCGCGACCGCGAGGACGACCCCGAGGATGTTCGCTGTCGTTTCCGGGGCGAACTCCATCGCCTTCACGACCCCGGCCGTGATGCACGACAGGAGGCCGAGCCACCACGTGCGGGACTTGAGGAGGTCTTTCATCGTCGATTCCCTTTCTACAGGTACGCCCGGAGAGCCACGACGATCGCCGTGGCGATCGCCGTCAGCGCCGCGGACGTCGACAGGAACGTAATGAGCAGGTTCCGGACGTTGCGGACGTCGGCGCGGACACCCTTGAGCTCGCCGCGGATGCCCTTCAGGGCCTCATCGAAACCAGAGTGGTGCATGCACACGTTCGCGAAGGTGTCCGCGTTCATCACAGCTCCTCGAGCTCGTAGAAGAAGACCCCGAGACGCGTTTCCTCGGTCGCGTTCTCCGCGTTGCCCACGATCGCGAGGTAGTCGTATCCGCCCACGCCGAGGTATCCGGCCGCGTAGGTGTGATCGTCGATCTGAATCCAGTTGTCGCCATCGAAGGACGCATAACATTTGATGTTCGTACCGTCGTCCCGCGCCCGGAGGTAGATCCTGTTCGTGTAAGAGTTGATGAATTGATTTCCCTCGGCAGCGACAGCGCCGGTTTCGGTGACCAAGTGCATGTATCTAACGGCGTTCGCGTTTCTCAAATCGAGCGTGTTCAGCTCCAGCTTCGCCGCACCGCCCAGCGCCTCCTTCCAGCCGATGCCGACGCAGTGGTAGTTGCCGCGGAGGCAGGTCATCACCAGGCCGATGGTGAGCTGGTACGGCGCGACCGGCGCGGCCATCACGAGGTTACGGAAGTTGGTGGTCGTCGAAGGCGGGAAGTAGATCGCGATTCCGTGATCCCCGTCCGCCATCGTCGAGCCGCCCTGGTTGTCCCATGCCCAGCCGTCAGCCGTGAGCTGCGCGACGGTCGGCACGTCGTCGGTGTCCGGCAGATCGGCGGGCACGAGCGCGCGCATCGTCGGAGCTGCGGGATCGCCGCTGGCAGGACCGGCGAGCACCAGATTCGCCGCCTGCGGCTCGATGACGAGCGCCTCGATCGCGTCGATCGCGGTCTGCATCCCGGCGATCGTCCCGTTGACCCTCTTGGTGGCGATCGTGCCGTCCATAGAC
>Ga0265297_10006036_pt1 | contig 17922 bp, 12 predicted proteins | sample Munlanlwell13791_FD_192502 | JGI IMG/M metagenome (GOLD analysis project Ga0265297, IMG submission 192502) | Leachate microbial communities from a municipal landfill in Southern Ontario, Canada - Leachate well 137-91 | ecosystem: Engineered > Solid waste > Landfill > Unclassified | place...
GATGTCCAGGCAGCTGCTCATAAGTAATGTTCTTCATCAGAAATTAAATTCCGGCATAAAGAAGCTGCCCGAGCCGGCCTCGAAGATCGTCGATCCCGGAATGGCCAAGTACTATTATAGAAACATCGGATATTCAATAGGATTTATTATCTTTACCATTGCCTTTATTATATTAAGGCTTGTGTCGGGTGAAACGACAGCCCTGGGCTGGACCGTATTATTCATCGATTCATTGTTTATAGAGCTCGCCTTAGCCGATTATTTAAATTTTCACGGTGTATCAAATGTCATTCACGTCTTCTGGATGCTTATAAATATTATAGACATGAAATTTAGGGATATCCTTGGGTTGGATGGCGATGGTTTCCGCGAGCATTTCATGGCGGAGTCAGTGGTAAGATTTTACCGCAGGGCTCCGTTATCGAAACCTTCCGGTTCCATCTATGTAACTCGCGCAAACGAGACAAAACTCGAAACCCTCGATATGAGCGATCCGAAAAATCAGGAACGGCTGGATAAGCTTAAAGTGGCAATTAATATATTGGCCCAGAAGGCCGTTTCATTAAATGAACCGGTATTTGCCGAAAGGGCCATAAGGCTTCGGACCAAGACTACGATAATAGCCCTTACCAATATGAGGACCAGCCTGCTATTCTCGAATCCGGATAAAGGATTGTATGAAGCGATCCATCCCGGCCGCCGCCGCAATGCCATATATATGCCCATTAAGTTGCTGGATAACTTCGATATAAACAAAGAAGAGGACATGGAAGATATTGCCATGTTATTGAATGGCGGACAAAGATTCTTAGATGCGTATAATGATTTAAGCATGCAAGATGCTACCCCGCAAGAGATGCATATTCGCCTGGAACAGGAGCGGGCGATAGTAGTAACCCCTAAAGAGGAAGCGATAGGATCTTTGGCGAGGTTGCAGTCCAGGCTCGCCATGCTCTCCAGGGGAGATAAGGATATTGTTTCCCAAGAGATTCTGCCTGCTATGGACGAGGAGATGGAGAAGGCGGAAGCGCTGGAACGGCGTTTATTTGAAAAATGGAATGGGATGGCCACGGAAGATACCGGATATATTTTTCGGGATGATTATCTTGAACTCGCCAACCAATATGGCTTGATAGGCTACAGATGGGAGAATATCGGCAATAGGGCGCAGGCCATGAGGTTCTATAAAGAGAAGATCAAGATACTCAAGATGGCTCAAAAATTTGACACGGGCATGTGGCCGGTGGAGGCGCAGATCGATATAACGATGCTTTTATTGCGGGAAGGCATGTATAGAGAATTTTTACGGGAGTTAAAGGCCCTGTTGAAAGGCGAAGGTTTCCCGGAGCTGGACGGAAGGGGTTATGTCAGAAGGCTCAATCCCGAAGAGGACCCCTTAAGGATACTGATGTTGAAGGCCGCGGCAAAAAAATATCGAAGTGAGATACTTTACATATTGGTCTCCCATGAATCTACGGGTCACTTCTGGAACAGGTTGCGTATGCACTGGGTGGAGAGGGATGTTATGCGCATGTTTAACGAATTCGACGATTTTATCATTGCGTTAGGAAAGAGCGACGGGTTCATACAGCAGGGTGAGAGATCGAAAGATAAGTTTGCTTTATCGATAGATGCTATCAGAAGCAGTGGTTCAACCGTCCGCTATCAAGATAGGATATCTAAGTTGACCAGCGCCCTTTTAAGCGAACAATGGCTGACCCATGAAGAGCGCGGTAAGATCGAGGCGCAACTTAGAAGATTTCAGACATACAGAGTATACGGCTTTAACGCGATAGTGGAAGGCCGGGATGATTTTTATCTGGGCAGTAATAGCGTCGACCATAACGAGCTTTTCCTGGCCACTGACCTGATGGTGGAACTGGAAAATCGCGGACCACCCAGCCTTGCGGATGAATATCTGCTTCACGAAATGCTATGCCCTATCATAGGCCACTATCGATCTATAATACTGCAGCAAAAGATCTTTCCACAGCATTATATAAATAAAGAAAAGCTTAGTCATCAAACTATCGAAAAACCATATAAAGGTATGCTCGGCAGCGCTCTGCGTGATTTTATAGATATTGGCTCTGCCAGGGCCAACAAAATAATAGACGATCATCCGCTGAACCGCAATATCCAGAACGCGGCGGATATTTTTCCGGACCTGATGAATATATATTCACAAATGGTAGATCAGGATTGCGTGGTAAAGTTCTCAAGGTCTTTCGGACATCTTGCTCTAAGGGATGGCAACGTGATATGGCTGGATGAGCGTCTTGCCGGGAGAATGCTTTATGTCGAATCGGGCAAGGTAGCCCTGGCGGCCGTGCTCAGCCGTATGCTTATGTATGCTCCAGGACCATCCGATTTAATGGAAGAATATGAAGGCGTGGTCCGCGGCTGTGCGGCCGAGATCGAGATCTATATGAAATATACCAGCGATAATTCTAGTATGATGTCCAGCATAGCCAGCATGCTGCAGCATGGCTTGAGTTCCGAAGATGATATATCCCAGAGACTTTTAGAGAAGGCAGCCAAATTCAGTGAATATATAGAAGTGGCAAATGATTTTCCACGCGAGGCTATCGTATGCTCTCAGGATGGTAAATGCACAACGCGGGGCCTTAATGAAATATGCGTTTTTGTGGCAGAGAAATACGGTAAATTCGAACCTATTTTGGATACGAGAGCCAGTAAGAAAGGCATGCTCGCGCCTTGTTACGTCGGAATTGACCATGAGATAAAAAGAATAGTAAATCCGGAAGGCCGGCCGATGACAGGTATTTACGGCGGCTCCGGAGCGGACCTGTCCAATTTTATGCTCTCGACCGACTGCGAATCGGCCTATTTTATCGATAAGAAGAAGGTGTCGGCCGATAACCTGATGCGGGTATGCTCGTACTGGCAGATGACCCCGGATACCAATTTCTATGCGTATCTTAAATATTGGCTCGGTTATGGAACGGACGCGTTTTTACATAATATATTTCGAGGGATTACCATAGAAATGAATTTGATGGGGGAACTTAGGGCGCTTGGGGTCAAGAAAGAAGATATCGTAGGGATAGATACCGATCCGAACGGAAGGGCCTATATAAAATTCAAATGGGCATATCACGGATCCGAAAAGAGACTCAGGACCATAACGTTCATAGACGCCGATATATCAAAACCCGATGAGTATCCCGACGATCTTAAGGCGTTATTCGGGCTTGATGGGAATGCTGGATCTGCCAGGAAGTTCGATCTTTATTATCAGAGAGCGGCCCAGTGGGCGCCCGACCATTACAAGAGGTATATCGAGATTATATCTTCGGTAATAAGGCCGGGCGGGTATCTGATTACTGACGACCATGTAAATTATCATTCGGAAGAATCGAACTTAAGGCCGTTAGATGCCCTTCTTTTAGTGGCCGGATTAAGATACACAAGAGATCTTCTGTGGGATACCGACACGGTCAAATTTTGGGACGGCATCACCATAAATAATCTGAGGCCTTATGGATGGAAGGTATCCGTCAGGCGGAAGCTCGATGGCATCGTTGACCCGCGCGGCGGATCATTGGCCGAAGCAGATACCGGTGCGGCGCCGGGAGACGCGGGAAGCGGAGATGGTGGCGAGGCCTATAAAGATGTGGATGGAGCCGTTAGAGAGGCATGGCATCTTTTGAGAGAAGGTTATACTGCCGGCGCACTGCGTATCCTGCGCGGCCTAAAGAACAGCGGACAGATAATAGAATTCTGGCCTATAGATAAAACGAGCAGATATTTGGCGAAGCCCATAGTGCATCCGGAACCGGATCTTAGATTTGAGACTCCGCTTACCCGGGCCGGCTCTTTATATCTGGACCGTATCACTTCAAGGGTTCATGATAGCGAAGAAGAGTTTGGCATAATGACATACAGGGATGATCTCGAGGCCTCGAGCCCCGGGAAATTTGCATCAAGAGAGATCGCGACGAATATATGGAAACACGCAGATTATGGTTTCCTGATCATGCATTATACATTTGACGAATCCGGCAAGAAGAAGGGGATCAAATTTTTAGGCATAGATAAGGGTAAGGGCATTAAAGACACGGCCAAGGCGCTGGAGTTTGGTTATTCAACTGCAGGCACCAGGGGGGTAGGGCTTTCCTATCTTAGCGGGAAGCAACAGGCATTTATTCACAATTTTAATTTGGAAAGCGTACCGGGTAAGGGGACGCTTGTAAGCGTAGAAGAATTCATTGGAGATGAGAGTTCTTCTCATAGGCCGCTTGGGCTCATCGGATGGCTGTGGAAACCATTGATAAGATACAACCAGGCCACCGGAAGGTTCGGCCGTTTCATCGCCGTTTTGGGCGGGCTGGAAGAGGCCTTATTTAGCGGCTTACTCATGGGAGGATCGAGTCTTCTCACAAATATATTATTTGGTAATCCGGAGGCCGGATTATTTATAGGTTTCGGGTTGAGTTCCATACTATTCCCGATAGCGCACTTTACCGGAGTATATTATTTAAGTGACGGAGTTATAGTCCGCGCGCCGCCCACTTTCGCTAATTTGCTGCGCATAGGCGCGGCAGGTTTTATATTCCGCATAGCATATCTGGCGGTTCTTCTATTCGCTCCGCAGGCATTACCATTGGTAGCTCCGATCCTTCTACATAGTATCTTCAATCTGTATCTTGCATCGAGGGCCGGCTTCCGAACCGACGAGGCACCGTTTAAGGCCTCGGAAAAAATTCCAAAAAATACCGGCTCTTTTATTAATTTTCCCACAGGCATACCGGAAGAGCTTACCCAGCGATTGAAGCAACTTAAGATAGATCTGGAAAAGCTACGAGAAGAAGGCAGAAGGGTCTATGGTCAGAACGTATTCCCGCCGGATAAAGGCGACCCGGAAGAGAAACCGGAATCCCCCGACATGTCGGACGTCCTTTTTGACACTTTTGCGAGAGGGGATAGCAGTAATCGCTTTATCTTAAAGCATATCAATAAAGGATCGGCCGTGGAGATAGATGAAAAGGCCGAATCGATAATGAAGATAACAAAGGGCGGGTATGGTGATCGCATCCCAGCTATGGAGGAGGAGGCCGAGTCCAGAGGTGTATTTGACAAGATCCGAAAGGCAAAGGATCCGGCCCGTTTAAACGCCATTCTTAATGACAACACGACCAATCAAAATTTTCTCAACCTGGGCGCCGAGGAACATTCCCGCCTGGTAGCGATAGTTCAGGAAGTGCCTATAAGTATGATCCTTGGAGAGGTTCTTGTAGGTTCCCTGCCCGGTGAGATAGTCATAGCGCATGTCAGGACGGGTTACAGCAGAAAGATCCACGGGCTCGGTCCTACGATATGGATCGGCGAAATGCTCTTCAACAGGCTCACCGAGGATCAGCTTGCCAGATTGCTCTTGGAAGAGGCCCAGCATATATTGAAACCGCCCAGGCGCTTAAAGGGTAAATGGATAAATGTCCACGGCGAGATAAGCTCGGCCAAAAATCCAAGCCAGGTAATAGAGCATAGCGCTGATTTTCTGAATAGCATCAATATCTCGCCGGCGAAACCCGAAGAGCTTGCGGTTTCGCTGAAGAAAGATCCGGTCAAGGCTGAGCCGGAGCTGCCCGAGGTAAGAAAGATACATGTCAGGGACCTGCTGTATGGACCCGGCCTCTGGAAGATAGATTTTGTGATGAGGGCGGATATGAAGGATCTTCCGGAGATGCTCTTTCTTACAGCGTCCGTTTCGCTCGCGCCGTTCCGTGCCGCCGGGGTGAAGGTCGCTATGGTTGATGAGGCAACGGCAAGTCTGACGGTCATCGATGCCAAAAACAATAAATTGGATATCCCGGAATTGACTATGGACAGGGTGTTGTATGAAGGCTTGGTCAGGGAGGTCAGGGAGCGTATCGGTGATAAACCTTTCGGAGTTTCAGCCGCCATCTTCTCAGGGTTGGCCTTATATACGGAGATAACCGCCGCCGGTGAAGTTATAATAAAAGATGTCGCATCAGTAGATGATAGGATGGAAGGGTTGGCGATGATGACCGCTAAGGCATTGAAGAGGAATAGAAACCGAGGCAAACCAGAGCCGCCGGATATGGCATTAAGAAGTCCCGCGGCTGACGCCGCCGATCCGGCAATCACCTCGGAAAGGCCTGGTGAGTATGCCAATGATGAGGATTTTGCCATACGTCATACGGTAGGCCCTCTGCCGGATGGATACGGCAGTCATTTAACCGTCAAAGAGATTATGAAGAAGGAGATGCCGGCCGCTCTCGATGTTATTAAAAAAATAAAAGAGACAAGGGCGTGGATGGATTCGAATGGTGCGGTCGATCGGCCTTTAGTGGTCTGGCAAAACGTGAGGCTAGGAGAGTTGTATCCTTATTTTTCGGAAAGCATAAAGAAAGAATTGGGCGTAGTAGAAATAACACAGATGGAATACTGGGCTTACAAGGCGAAGGTATTGGATTTTGGCGATGGGAAACCCTTGCCGGACCATATAAAAAATGCCAGGATAGTACTCATTAAGGAAAAATTATCATCTGAGTCGCCGGAGGGCGGTTACGGATTAAGGGTTATTCATGCCATGGCCCTCGAGCTTAGGTCGCCTGTCATGCTTGTCGATCATAGCTATAGCAGGATAGCGGCTGCGCAGAATTATGTAGAGATGGCCGAGATCGGTGCCGGAAGAGGAGCGATCATGATGAATGCCGAAAGGCCCAACGCATTACGCGGCAGAGAGTCTATGCTCAATAATGATTATTTCTTTATCTTGCTGAATTGTAATCCAAATATCCTTCAAAAAAGCGGGACATCTTTATTTGATGACACGGATGATTTTCTCGAGAGATCATCCGAGAATATCGTCGTGATAGGAGGCGTTAGGCAATATTCCTATGATGCATTCAGGAGGATTTATGGAAAGGCTATTGAAGAAGCTATGAAGGAAGGCGGCGAAACGGAAAAACCTAAGCTGCAGTCACCCTTATCTTCTGCAGAAAAACTGATCAAGGACATACACGAAGAAGAGGGGCTTCCCGCTACGATCGATGTTCCGGACACTGCCAAAGTCCTGCTTTCAGAAAATCTATTCGGTGAGATCGGCAGGCTAAACCTGGCGCGGATATTGCATGGGACCGGAATAGAGATAGCGCCTCCCATAGAGTTGAAACGGCGCGCCACGAACGCGAAGACGACCAAGGAAAAATTAATAGTTGTCATGACCAAGGATGAGTTTGATGACAGGTCGATCTGGACGGATTCGGATAAGAAGGTGAATATGCGCTCCAGCCTTCTTTTGTTGAATGATAAATTGGACGGGGCCAATTATCTCTACGCGGAAGGCGTTATAAAACTTGCCTTGGCGATAATGCGGTCCGATAAGAATGCTGTGAGGGCATATTATAGCGTTATGGGTCTTGACAAACTGGAAGATAACGTCTTAAGCGCGCTTGGCATCGACCCGGTCGCTTTCGCATTAAGCGCGGTACTTAAGCTTAAACCAATAGCAATAGAGGATCTCAATAAACTGGAAGATTATAAGGACATGATGGAGCGGTATCTCATAGCCGCATAATATTCTTTAGCCCGGGCCATAAAGCGCGGAGGAACCTTCCCCCCAAGTTAGCGAACTCTGCGTTAGGCCCGGACTTTTTGTCCCAATTTTTCATCTTCATGGTCTTGCCTATACCATATTCTTCTGATATAATTGATGCAAATTATAATATATAAAAGACTATGGACAAGAAGAAGATATTGATAGTGGATGACGAAGTCGATATGGTCGATATCTTATCGGTAAGATTCGAGGCCAATAACTATTCGGTCATTACCGCCTCCGATGGAGAGTCGGCCCTCGAGAAGGTCCAGAGAGAAAAACCCGACGCCATAATTCTGGATGTCATGATGCCGCAGATGGACGGCCTCGCCGTACTTAAAAAGATAAGAGAGAAGGACGAGAAGCTTCCCATATTCATCTTTACCGCTTTCTCAAACGAGGAACGGGTGAAGATCGCCGAAAAATATAACGCCACAGGATTTATAATCAAGACCAATGATCTGCAGGGGGAGATAGATAAGATAACGGCAACATTGAAGATAGCCGATAAATATAAGAACAAACCCAAATAGCAGGTTAAATGTCCAGTCCCATAACCATAAAACCAGCCATTCTTGAGCGGATCGTAATTTTTGTAACCATCATATCGATATTTCCGCCGCTTTCGTTCGGGGCCGAAAGAGGCGAGACGGCCGATCTGCTGAAAAGAATAACCCCTCCCATAAGCGTGGTAGAAGAAAGACCCGGCGCGAAAGATACCATGTTATTTGATTCTTATTATGACTCGAGCGACGTGATCCAGGGCTCGCGCACCGGCCATTGGTCCGAACTGACCAACAGCTTTATCTATGCCCACAACAATATCCACGGATATGCGTCTTTCACCGAATACGAGAGGTTCGATGACAGGAACTATACGGCCAATTTCGGGTCGTATATAAATTTCAAGGATTCATATGTCCATATGGAAGCGGGTTTTGGTTGGGATGTCACTTATATATATGAATTCCAATCGATAACCGAGTACGGACATAAGATAACCGACGGCCTCTTTTGGCAGGTCGGATACAACTACCGCGGATATAACACCGACGATGTTCATATGGTATATCCGGGGCTGATATATTATTTCGGAGATAGTTATATGAGCGCCGATTACGGGGCCTCTTTCATGGAAGGCCACGATACGGCCCATTTCGGCACCATGCGGGGAAGTTTTGCCATTACAAAATTTCTGCAATGGCGGCCGGGCTTCAGTTTCGGACAGAGGCTATACGATATAAACGGTTTCGATGCCGCTAAAGAATATGGATTTATATTATTTTCGGACTTTGTGTTTAATCTATATAAAGGCATCAACTTGCGAGTCGGATATTCCTATGGAACGGAACGGCCAAAGTTCATAAAACGCGGTTTAAATTTCGGACTATCTATAAAATTCTAAATGCATAACTACTACACAATACTGGCTTTTCGGATAGATATCGGCTTGCTGGCCTTTTCAATTGCGCTTGCCATGGCTGCGATACTCGATTCTGTCATAATAGAATATGCATGGCGCCGCCGCTCAAGAGCCCTCCTGAATATTAAAAGGCATGTCTATGAAGTTCTTCTTGCCGGACAGGGCGCGGACGATGAAAAATTTTCCGGGCTTATAGCGCAGACGACCCCGGAGCAATTTCTCGATATAACGACCAACAGAGACAGGGAGCTTATATTTTTCAATGATTCCGAGCGGCAGATATTTAGGAAAAATTTTATATCCGGCCAAAAGATAGATCATCTTAAAAAGATAGCCCGAGGACACCGTAACAAATGGAAGCGCATAGAGGCGATAATGGGCCTGGGATATGCCGGCATTGCCGATTCCACCGATGTCTTGAAAAAGACGTTATGGGACAAAGACGAAGATATCTCTTATTTTTCCATGGTAGCGTTGGGTCAGATAAAAGAGATAGACAGTGCCAAGACATTGCTGGATTATGTGAGAAAAAAAGTTTCTATTCGATATAAAATGATATCGGTGCTGGAAGCTTTTCCGCAGTGGATAGCTGAAGAGATCGTAAAGCTTTTGACGGATCCGGATCCAGCCGTTCGTCTATGGTCTATCAAGATGATGTCAAAGTTCGCGAACGTTAAGTATGCGGATAAGGCAAGGGAGATGATGAAGGATCCCGATGCTGAGGTCCGGGCTGCGGCAGCCGAATTTTTAGGTTTGGTAGGATCTTCGGATGCGGAAGGCATATTGAAGGCTTGTCTGAAGGATGAAGAATGGCGGGTCAGGGCCGGGGCGGTTAAGGCTCTGGCAAGCCTTTTAGGCGCCAAGGCCGTACCGCTGGTGGCGGGTCTGATGGAAGATGGCTCCCTGACTACGGTCAATAACGTAAAGAAAGTCCTTACGGACAATCCGAAGGAGGCATTACCTTATCTTGAGAAATTTTTATTCGGCAACAATCCGATCGCGAAAAACCTGGCCGTTGAATCTCTTGAGGAGTCGGGGTGGGTGGAAAAACTGTTGAATACCGTCGCTTCCGGCAGCGATGCCGAGGCCGCAGAGGCCGCCAAGATATTGGCGGAGATTATAAGATCGGGCGGGCGCCTCGGGTTCGAATGGGTTCTAAGCAACATTGACCAGGAAAAGCAGGATAGGGTCCTGACACGGATGGCCAAGGCCGATCCTAAGCTTCAAGAACAGATAAACAAAAAAATGAAGGGCGATATCATCGAATGACGCTTATAGATATTTTGTCAAAAATATCGTATACTCTATTTCCGATATTCCTGGCATATTTTATTTTTGTCATTTTATTTTATTTTTTATTGGCGCTCGTCGGATTTATTGAGGGTATGCGGAATATGCGCCAAAGCAAGGAAGAAGATTATCCTCTTGTCTACATGTCTACCACGGTTGTTCCGGTCAGTATAATAATCCCCGCCCATAACGAAGAGGAGTGGATAGCGGACTCGGTGTCGGCCGCAGTGGCCTTGAACTATCCAAAGTTCGAAGTGATTATAATTGATGACGGTTCCACAGATAAAACTTTTGAAATACTATACAGGATGCTGGACTTAAAACCGGTCGACATGCCTTATTTAAAGCATTACAAGGATGGACATGTGCGGGGAATATATAAGAGCATAAAGCACCCACATGTCACCGTGATACATAAATTCTCCGGCGTAAAGAAGGCAGGAGCGCTTAACGCCGGCCTTAATATAGCCAAGCATGATTATATCTGTTCTATAGATGCCGATACCGTGCTGGAGCCGGATGCCCTTCTTAAGGTCATGGCCTATGTGGAGAAGGATCCGGAGAAGATAATAGGTATAGGTTGTTATTTCAGTCTGGCGAACGGCTTGAAGATAAAGAATGGAAGGGTGGTAGAGAAGACCTGTTCCTACAACCCTATATTAGCGTATCAGAATATAGAGTATATACGTTCATTTATAGGCAGCAGGATTGGGTGGAGCAGGTATAATGCCATGCCGATAGTGGCCGGTGGATTCGCCGTATGGCGCAGGGATATACTTTACAAGCTTGGCGGGTTCTCGGCAGAATTTACCTGCGAGGATATAGAGTTCACATTCCGGGCGCATGATTATGCCGTTCAGAATAAGGATAAGGGGTACAAAATAAATGTGCTGCCGTATCATGTGGGTTGGACTGAAGGACCGGACAGTATCGTTTCCTTGATATCCCAGCGGGAGAGGTGGCAGAGGGTGACTAATGAAACGATCTGGAGATACAAATATATGATATGCAATCCGCGTTTTGGGGCTTTTGCTTTTCTCACGCTTCCATATTTTGTTATCTACGAAGTCCTGGGAGTATTTTTTGAGATGTCGAGCATAGGTCTCTTTGCTATAGGATGGGCCGCTGGTGTGGTCGATAAAGTTGCTTTCCTGATATTTTTAGCTCTGATGATATTGTCGCAAACATTCATATCCCTGATATCCATCTTTTCATTCGTAAGGAGCCATAGACTGTTCAACTTACCATATGTATGCTATATGGTGCTATTAAGTTTTGTAGAGTTTATTATCTACAGGCCGATCATTTCCGTAGCAAAAGTGGTAGGCACTTACCGTTATTTTAACAAGATCAAATCTCATGATACCTACGTCCGGACGAAACGAAATGGCAACTAACAACTTGTCAAGCTACGCCGATAGGCGGAATATGGCTGACCAGTAAAATAGAAAGGAGAAGATATGGTGACGCTGAAAATAATGATCGCGCTTGGCATAGTCTTTTTTTTGACATTCATGCTATCGCTGGCGGCTTATGAAAGCTTGATAGTCAAGATGTCGCGGAGAGCCGTAAACCCATCTAATCGTATGAGCTTTGCGCTGATTGCAGCGACATTTGTCACTATCATGGTCTGGATATTTGTCATAAATGTTCAATAGGTATTATATATAGATAGGAGGCTCATATGAAGATAAGCGGAAAATCGGCGGAAGTCTTTAAGATGCGCAACAGAAAAGGGTATGCCTGCATCTGCTGCCGTAATATCACCGAAGGCAGGAACGTGTCCGAAGCCTGCGCGAGGATGGAAAAGGCATTGCGGCGCCGGCCGAAACGGGGATGAGGGATAATTTTTTATTTATGATAACTATAGCCATTTTAAAAATATGAGGTATAATAATAACTATAATAAAATTGAAAGGAGGTAGTTGTGAAGAGGATAGCTGCTTTAATAATTGCAGTACTGTTTGTGGCGAGCACGATACCGGCATTTGCGGCTGAAGGATCGGCCAAGAGCGATAATCTATTTCAAATAATAGGTGATACGCTGAAGCCGGGCGAGGTAAAAGAGAAGAATAAGATAAAGAAAGTCGAGAAGATATATACATTCCAGAGCATTGCGAACGGGATCAACGAAGGTTCCGCGAAGGCAAAGGGCATGTCTTTGAGGACCGGATCTTCGGCTAAGGACGTGAAATAGTACACAGGATAGTATTCTATGAGCAAAAGACCACAGACCTTAGTCTGTGGTCTTTTTTCTTACGGGTATTATATGAGTATAAAAAATATATTTAAATTGCTTGCAAGCTTGGTCATCTGCCAGTTGGCTGGGGTGTCGGGGTTATTCTTCAGCCGATCTTCCATAAGCTCCTGGTATATTTTCTTAAAGAAACCGTTTTTTACTCCGCCAGCGTGGGTATTCGCTCCCGCATGGATCCTTCTCTATCTATTGATGGCCGTATCCGCGTATATTTCTGGAGCCATGAAGAGGATGCGCCAAGGCGCACTAATGCTATGGCGGTATTTATACTGCAATTGGCGATGAACGCCGCTTGGTCGCCCGTATTCTTCGGGCTGAGGAGTCCGGCCTCAGGCCTTGCGGTGATAATCATATTATGGGTGCTGATACTCGTTACGATCTTAGAATTTTTCAAACTGTCGAAGACAGCTGGGTATCTGCTCCTGCCTTATATTGTATGGGTCAGTTTTGCAGCTTTGTTGAACGCCTCTATAGTGTTTATAAATTAAGTAGCGTATAGCGTTCAGCGGTTAGCGATTAGTAAGTGTCATGGTATCAAGTGTCAAAGTGTCAGAGCATTGATGCGCTGGTTTATAACATTGGTGACACATAGCTGAATGCCGACAGCTGACAGCAGATAGCTGAAAGCCGATAACAGATAGCTGACAACAGAAAGCGGTTAATGAAAAAATATATCCTGACAGTTACTCTGAATCCAGCGCTGGACAAGACCGTTAAAGTCCCGAACTTTAAGGCAGGGCTGGATCACAGGACCGAAGGGCTCTATGTAAATGCCGGGGGAAAAGGCATAAACGTATCCAGGGCCCTGAATATATTAGGTTCGCCGAATCTGGCAACCGGCATCCTGGGCGGCAGGACCGGTGAATGGATAATAGAGGAACTTAAGAAAGAGAAGATAAAAAACGATTTTCTTAAAATAGATACCGAGACAAGAACGAATCTTACGATCGTAGATGCCGAAGGTTCAGCCATCACCCGGGTCATAGAGCGAGGCTTACCTATAGATAGAAGTGCCCTTTCTTCATTCAAGAAAAAATTCGGGTTGCTGCTGAAAAATTCTGAATATGTTATCTTCTCCGGATCCAATGCCACCGGTCTGAGGGATGATCTCTATTGCGAACTTATCGAAATGGCGCGATCAAAAGCTGTCAAGACTGTCCTCGATACGCGCGGTAAACCATTAGCGTTAGGTGCCAGGGCCAGGCCGTTCATCCTCAAGCCAAACCTGGAGGAGGCCGAATATATAACCGGCACTAAATTGAATTCGCTCGCGAAAATAAAAGAAGCGGCCAAGAAGCTGTCCTCTAAAGGTATCGAGATCGTTGTCATAACGATGGGTTCAGCCGGTGCTATTCTTTACCGTGCCTCCCGGACAATTTATGCGCGCCCTCCGTCTGTGAAATATACGAGCCATGTTGGATGCGGCGACGCCTTTTTAGCCGGCCTCCTGGATTCTCTAGCGAAAAGAAGATCGTTAGAGCTGTCGCTTAAGATCGCTTCAGCCTCCGGCGCCGCGAGCGCCCTAACTCAAAAATCCGGGGCGTTCAATATTTCAGATATGAAAAAGCTCGTTAGAAGAGTGAGAATAGCGATTAGCGGATAGTAAGGTGTCATAGTATCAAGTGTCAAAGTGTCAGAGCGTTGATGCGCTGGTCTATAGCATTGGCGACACATAGCTGAATGCTGATAGCTGAGGGCCAAAAATAAGGAGATGAGCGGTATGAGGACAGTTAAGATCAGCACTCTTATAAGTAATAGTTTTGAAAGGATGGTTGAGATACTATTCAAGCCGTTTTCCGTAAAAAAATGGCTCAAGCTCTTATTGATCGCGTTTTTAGCCGGCGCCCTTTCCGGGGGTAACGGCGGCGGTGGCGGGAATTCGAATCCGCCGGCCAAGAAACAAGAGGTGAGGACGGCAACCTCCCAGGACTCAAGCGGAGCTTCGGCAGCCAACGCCGTTTCTGCGCAAGGCCCCGCAGCGCAAGGGGCAGCTCAGTCTGCCGCAACCAGCAATAAAACAACATCCGAGCCGGCAAGGAAGGCCCCGCCGCTAGCCTTCATAGCTATAATAATCGGTATCATATTATCCTTGCTTCTCGGGATAATTATTCTCATGACATGGATAGGATCCCGCTTCAGGTTCGTCTGGTTCAATGCCGTAGTTAATAACAGCACAGACATGCTCGAGCCATATTATAGGCACCGGGTCGAAGCCAATTCGCTCTTCAGATTCTCCATGGCCGTTTTTGTACTGTTCGTACTCTTTATAGTCGCTGAGATAGCGTGGATCCTATATAAGCTCTTCAAATACGGAGCGTTCAATCAAGGGTTTGTCTGGAGCGTTCCGGCAGGGCTCGATATATTTCTCCTGCCGGTTATGCTGCTTATTTTGGTATTAGTGATCCTTATAGTATTGACCGTCATTATCGAAATATTCGGCGTGCCGATGATGGCGCTTGACGGTTCAAGCCTGGGCAGCGCCCTTAAAAAGTTCAGAAATATATTTGCATCGAATTGGAGAGATGTGCTCTTATTTCTTTTAATATTAATTCTATTGGGAATAGTTGCCGGAGCCGCTCAGATGGCGCTGATAATTGGTGCCCTCCTGGCAGTGGTCCTGGTAGGCCTGGTGATATTGGGTATTCCTCTTATAATAATGGGGATGCTTAAAGCCAAGATAATCTTTTTGATCTACGCCATTGTTGCCGGCACACCGTTCCTGATAATTGCCATTATAGTGCTGATCGCCACAACGCTGCCTTTTGCTGTATTCTTCAGATTGTTGTCGATCAACTATCTGGTCAGCCTTGACTGTGGTTACACGCAAGCCTCTTTGGCCGCGTATTCTGCCAGAAAGGCGGAACGGGTATCCGGGAAAGCTCCGATAATAATGATAGTTGCGCTATTTATGATAGGTTTCGTATTTTTTGCGGGTCTCCTGGCGGCGATCGCTATTCCTAATTTCATAAAGGCCAGGGAGGATGCGCTGAAAAAGAAGAATGCAGCCGTCACTTATGTCATAGGGCATTCGCGTCGTGTTGTGTAGCTGATAGTAAAGTGTCAAGTGTCAAAGTGTCAGAGTCTTTCGTCGTCCGTCGTGCGTTATGCGTATTGCGTAAAAAAACACGCACGACGCACGATTAATCTTGTGACCTTGATAGCGGCTAGCGATTAGTAATTAGGGTTGGTTGTGAGTTGTGTGTCGAGTTGTGAGGGTTAGGATGAGGATTTTTATCTCACCCTCATTCACACCCCCGACCCACAACCCATAACTCATCCTAATTTTATGACATGGTAACTTGGCAACACACAGCTGAAAGCAGATAGCGTCAAGGTGCTTAAATGTGGTAAAATATGCTTAACAAAGGAGAATAGATGAGGTCAATAAATATAATTGTCTTATTCAGCGCCGTCCTGGTCCTATCGATAGCAGGATGTATAACGCCGCAGGAGGCATGTAAGGGGCTTTTAGGTATATCCACGAAGGCGCTGGAAGACGGCAGAAAGGACGCGCTCGTCAAGGTATTGAATTATGATTGTAAGACGTGTTACGACAAGACGGAAGCGATCCTGAAGGCCATGCCTAAAACATCGATATACGCGAAGAGTAATAGCATGATTGCCGTTTACTACGTAGATCCTAATACGGATCCTGTCGGTATATTCTTTAAAGAGGTGGACGCCGGCCATACGCAGGTGGAGGTGACGTCCCCGAACCCTGCTTCGAAGGAATGGGTCTCGAAGAACGTTTTGCCGAGACGGTCTTACCGCCTACTCCGGCTGCCAGGACGCTCAAAGAGAGCGTAGAGACGAGCACGGTAAAGTAGAGCCTTGCCGCGAAAAAGCATCTGTTAAAGAGATGAAATGAATAGAATATACGTAATCTTTCTTTCCGCCATTGCGGCCCTTTTATTGTTGCCCGCCGGCGCCGTATTGACAGCGCAGGAATCCAAATTCGTAGAGGCCTCTAAAGAGATAAAGTGGTCAAAATCCGGCCCGATGGACTTCCTCGATATCCTCAAAAAAAATAAATATTCGATAGTGGTCGTGGATACCTCAGACAAGCCGCCGAGAGATTGGATAAATAGAGAGGATGTCGCTCGCCTTATGCAGGTCATCGAATCTGTCGAACCGGCCGCGCCGGTGATATCCAAAGACAGCCCATACCTTCCTTCGGAAGGCTCGACCGTCGGCAACGAGGCGATGTTCCTCATAGAGGGATTCAGGAAGAAGTCCTATCCGCCGCTTTCCGCCTCGGTCTATTATTTTAAACCGGAGGTCAATCAGTATAAGCTTTGGTGGCTCAAGATGGCCATGGAGGCGGAGGTCAATTCTCCTGTAGGCGCCGGAGCGGCAGTATATCAAAATAGTCCTACGCGCCAGGATATACTGGCGGACTCGAAACCTGCCCAACTCTCGGTCGTAGATGAGCTCTTATTGAAATATGATTCGATACGCCAAGGCGCGGCCGTTACAAATGTCCTCGTGAACAGGATCACAGGTATTGTGGAATATGTATGGGCCGCCAGCTATCAGAGTTATGTTCGGCCGAAATATGTCATGCCGAAGGCGCAGGAGTTATATAACAGGACCCATTGATAAGCCATGGATAGGTAAGATAGAATATAGGCCAGCAGATCAAAAAATAGGAAATTTATGAAGATCGCCTTAGTCTTTCCCGGAATAACCGCGACAGGATTCTCCAAAACGAAGCATCCGCTTGCTTACGATTGGATCAACCACGGGCTTTGTTATCTGAGCGCCGCAGCCAAGAAGGCCGGCCATAGCGTCTGTCTTATAGACTTAAGAGAGCTTTCGGGATGGGACGATGTCCGAAGTGAGCTCATTACCGCGGATCCGGATGTCGTCGGGATAACGATGATGAGCGTAGATTTCGATTACGCCATTGGCGTTGCCAAGACTGCTAGGCAAGCCTTGCCTAAGGCCAAGATAGTCGTAGGAGGACCGCATCCGAGCATAATGCCTGAAGAGCTTGCCTCCAATAGCGATATCGACTACATTATGGCGGGTGAGGGCGAGATAAGTTTCATAAAGCTTATCGAAGATATCCAAAAGGGCGTGCCGAGACAGAAGATAATAATAGGTGAACACCCGGATCCTGACAAGCTGCCGTTCGCGGACAGGGACCTCTTTAGATTTGCCGAGAGCCCTATAGAGAATATCCTGCGTCCGCCTTTTGTCACTGTGATCGCCGGAAGGGGCTGTATATATAACTGCAGTTTCTGCCAGCCGGCCGAGCGCAAGATATTCGGTTCGAAGATCAGGCGCAGGAGCGTAGCGAATGTCATCGAAGAGCTGAAGATATTGCGCGACAAGTACGATTTTCAGAGTTTCATGTTCCAT